>Ga0233425_10002919_pt1 | contig 32354 bp, 31 predicted proteins | sample Watercolumn_Towu_2_FD_181712 | JGI IMG/M metagenome (GOLD analysis project Ga0233425, IMG submission 181712) | Freshwater microbial communities from Lake Towuti, South Sulawesi, Indonesia - Watercolumn_Towuti2014_140_MG | ecosystem: Environmental > Aquatic > Freshwater > Lake | place... | reverse complement strand
TGACGACAAATCGATATTTTCCTGATATAGACGCAATTGAGACAGCAGTCAGAAAAAAACAACGTCAAATTAAAAGCAATAAGATTCGATCAACATGTAATGTTATTTAATGCCGTTACTATAAAATGGTTTTGTAATATACTGCAAACGAATCATATAACAAGAAAAGTTAGTTGACTATATCCCCGGAAAGGCGTAAAATTCCACTGAATTTAGTTTAAATATTAGGTTTCCTAAATGATATAAAACGATGTGATCATTGGGAAGTTTGATATAAAGTTATGCTATACGAATTGACAAGAGAAAGTTAATATGCTAAGGCATCTGAAAAAGGGGGGGACAATCCATGCATGGAATGAAAGAAATAATACAGATGAAGAAATATTTAATATTTGAGATGTAATGGGTAACCCTAAAGGTCTTGCTAAAGGCTTACATTTGGTTCGCCCGATTGTCAAATCGTGAGTTTATACGGAGGACAAACTGATGACGTTAGAAGAGATTAAGAAGATTGCTGTTCCAGTTTGTAAGGAGTTTCATGTTAAAAAATTAGACGCCTTTGGCTCGCTTGCGCGTGGAGAAGTGACTTCGGGGAGCGATGTAGATTTGCTTGTTGAATTTGAGAACCCCGCTTTGAGCCCTGCAAAAAGGTACTTTGGACTGCTTCATCGGCTTGAGGATACTTTGGATTGCGAAGTCGATCTGCTCACAATCAGTGGGTTAAGGAATCCCTATTTTCGTCGCCATGTACTAAAGGAAAAGATTACCATCTATGAGGGATGAAATCCTAAAGTATCTCTTTGACATCAAAGAAGCAGCTTTAGCTATTTTCCGATTTGTACACGGTAAGAAGTTTGAGGATTACGAACAGGACGAATTACTCCGAAGTGGCGTCGAGAGAAAGTTTGAGATCATTGGAGAAGTGCTGAACAGAATCAAAAATGAAGATGCAGCCGTACTTGATAAGATAAGAGATTATCGCAACATTGTATCTTTCAGGAATATTCTCGCACATGGTTACGATACCATTGACGACAGAATAGTATGGGGAATCATTGAAGAGGGATTGGGTAATTTGCTCGAAGATATTGAGAGATTGAGTGGGCAATAAAAATTAACACTGAACTAATGCAGACTAAAAACCTAAGGATTTTAACGATGGTATACGAGATAAAGCACAGGCGACTATGAGCAAAGTTAACAAATTCCTCTCCTGTAGTCAGATTTTCATTTTTCTCGGTCTCACATTGTGTTGTAACGATGTCACCATCAGTTTATCATGGAAATCCGGTGAATTTCCTTGTAAAGACCATGCATGTGGTTGCAAATCGGAAGCTGACTGCAAGACCAATTGCTGTTGCTCACCACAGGAAAACCGGCCAGCTTTTCAATATGGTGTAAAAAAACAGAAAGACTTCTTTCAATCATTCATCAGCAGCCTAAGGTGTAAATCAGGAAGTGATGTGATTACCTGTATAAACGCCGAACTCAAATACGTCCTGGAAGACTATTGTGTAATTCCCCCAATAACATTTTTCTGTTTTCTTGCCGGCGATACCCTGGCTCACATCCGTGAGGTTGTGGTATCACCTCCCGAAAAACCTCCACGATATCTCGCATAAAGCCCGCTCAGCATTTATTAAAAATGCTGAAAAATAACCTCAATAAGGAAAAAGATACGGTAGTTAAACAGGCATTCTTTACCCACTGAGACGCTCTATCTTAAGTTTTCGTCTCATTAGCCATTTTCTACTTTTATCTTTTTCAGATGGTGTAATAGTTCACCCACCCCTAAATCCCCTCCCAAGAGGGAACTTATTGTATTCCCATCCCTAGAGGGGCAAGGGGCGGGTTTCCTCTGCTGAATTCAAAAATTAAAATGAGGTGGTGAACTGTTACCATATCGTAAATAAAAAAAGTGTGAGATTCGCTGTATTAACTTTAAAAACATGGAGGAAAAATTTATGTTACACCTTAAAGGACATCTTGCCATTGTCGCAATGTTAGGGACAATGATTATTTCGGGAAATGCTATGGCTAATACCACGGTATTGTCGAAAAACACACCCACGAATTATAGTTCTCGTGACGAGTTGGAAGGAACAACCGGCCTTAATCATTTCAGTATACCTCATGGATGTTCAGAGTCAGAAGGGGGAAATGCCCAGCCGGTAAGGGCAATGAGCGTTGTCTTTCCCAACGGCGCGGACAATATTGTCGAGCGCTCAGACACGGAAGAATCAGTGATCCTTTCGGATCATATAACGGGCAACCCGATAATGGGCGCAAGTCCCGCGGTAAACAGCCTTTTCAAAAAAATAAAAAAATTGTCAGGGACAGTTCCGGCGTTTACCTCACACGGTGAGGAAAAAACGGAGGATACGAGGGCTTTTGTATTCACCGGCGGCATGTTAAAGGATGGTTTTACGGGACTCATTCCCTGGCGCGCTACCTTTCCCACGTTCAAGTCGGATTCATGTGCAACTGCGCTGACCGTGTACATTGCCATTGCCAATTATTGCACAAAATCCAGGAACGAAGACGATGATGACCGCGCCGATATCTGGATGGGTCGTACAACGGAAAAATTTGACGATGCGGACGTCGTGTCTGTTGATTTTTGGCCGTATCTGAAGGTGGTAAGAGACCTGGAAAGCAATCCCCTTCCCGATGGTTGCGGTGAAGGATTTGAGATTAGTGTGTACCCTTCCGATGAGGCGATTGACGAATTTCTGCCGGTTAAAGGCTACTGGCCTGCTGAAGGTAAAAAGGGGAACGGAGGAGATAATGGCGATCATGGGGACCACGGCAACCACAAACATTGATATTTTTTGAGGGATCAATGATTTATGGCGGTTTTGTGTTTTCCTTTTACCTGATTTGTATGTTTCCAAAGGAGATATATGAAATGAGAATTTTTATCACAATTTTTTTGTTTCTGCTTTTTACCGGCAGTGTTGTGTATGCGCACGGCGAATGTTGTCTCTCAAAATCGCTTCTTGAGGCAACAACCTCTGACATTACTACAGCATCAAACTTTGGCCTCTCTCTTCAATATGAGTACACAAACATGAAGACCATAAGGGACGGTACCAGTAAGATAAGCCACAATACGGTGTTGGATAATGTAGCGGCAGAATGGCCTGCAATGTCCATGGAGAGTAAGAGTTTTGCCATACCGACAAGGATGATTATGCAGAAGTATACCGTGTTAGGTACCTACTCAGCCACGGAGCGACTCCAATTTCTGGCCACAGTTCCGTATGTCATAAATGATATGTACATGAGGCACCTGATGAGGAGTCCTATGGGAATGGATATGAGAATGGATATGAAGATGGATACCGTGGAAGGGCTTGGAGATATGATCCTTATGGGGCTCTACAAACTTTACATGGATAATCCAGATTCTCCCACAAAAAAACTTACCCTGGGACTCGGCTTGAAACCCCCAACGGGTAAAAATGATGAAGAGACGGCTTCCGGCAACCTTGTTCACGCCATGATGCAACCGGGAACAGGTTCATGGGATCCTCTTTTTCTTGTTAACTATATGCATACATTTTTTCCCGTAGTATTTCAGACCAACCTCTTGTATCATGCAACAACAGAGGGAGACGAGGGATACGAATTTGGGGACAAGGTATCATTGGACCTTATTGCGAGGTACCCGGTAACTGGTTATGTGAGTCCTGGTATTGAACTGAATGGGCTTTACTCGGCGCAGGACAAAGACCATGACGGCAAGTATTCAAGGCCGGAATCGTCACTCCTGGACAACCCGGATAACACAGGCATTGTGTCCCTTGCCGTTTCACCTTCGGTTCAGGTAAAGATTCCGAAGACCGGAGGAAGCATTGACCTGAAATTCCAGAAGCCTATATATCAGCACGTCAGAGGTGTTCAGCAAGTGGCGGACTGGAGTGCAATAGCGTCGGTTGTATGGGCATTTTGAGCAGCTAAAAAAGAGGGAAAACCTGGGAGGGAGTATTCCCGGTTTGCGGAATACTCCCACCGAAGGCATTTACTTTTATGTCGTATCATGGGAATGAGCTAATGGGTAAGCGGCTCTTGAAATACGTTGCGTACTTTTTTTTCACGGTTGTTTTTCTGGCAAACGAGGCAATGGTATCGTTTGCCAGTGGAAAAGATGAGGACGCAGTAAGCCACAATGCAGGGAAAGATTGCCTGACCAGCGGTTGCCACGCTTCCGGGGGGTGGAAACGCTTTTACCTTGGAGGGACAATTTATACTGATGCGGAAGGCACAACCGGAAGAAACGGCGCACAGGTAAAAGTGGTGGATGCAAATGGTGTTACAGTCAATCTTACCTCTGACCGGTTAGGAAACATTTTTTCACCTCAAAGCGTGACAGCGCCGTTCACGATATCCGTATCGTATCGGGGGCGCAAGGTAGCGATGCCGGGTACAGCCTCCAGTGGAGGCTGTAATGCGGACGGATGCCATGTCGTTGGTGCAGCAGGAAGGGTCTATATTAGTACAAATGATATTGATTTGACCGGTACAGTAACCGGTACCGATACGGAAAATTCTCCGGACGGAGGCAGTAACAACATTAAGGCAATTGCCGGCGCAAGGGTCAGTCTCAGCTTGAAAGGACATATCAAATACAGGACGAAGACCAGCAGAGGAGGCGTCTTTACCCTTACGAAGGTAAAAGCGAATGAATATACCCTAAAGGTTGATAAGAAGGGTTACCAAACATACAAACAATCCTATGAAATGAAGCAGAAGGACGTTTCGTCTCTGGAAATTACACTGAGCAGGAAGTAGTATTTCCCCGTACATTTCCCTGATTCAAGCGAGTTTGAGGAGTATTACGGGTGGTGTATCACCCGTCAAATGCCGACCACGAGGGACTGACGCTACAGTTTTTTGCGGATTTAGTGCTTGTCCGGCTCGAGTGTCTCGCCTGTGCGAGCGCAAAAATGACGGATATTACTGGCTTCAGCCCCAAAACTGTTCTTCCGCCTGCCCCTATTCTACTGATCAAGCGAAAATTTGTTCAGATATCGAGGAGGTAAAATAACTATCCGAAATTGTGATAAGACATAAGCTGCTCGGAGGTACAATACGAAACCTCCCGTTGGAAATCAAAAACCATCTGACTTATAGTATGCATGTGTATTTTCAATTGAGATCAGGGAAGCTGTCATTTTGTATTTCTGGCCTATTCGATTTTCAGGAATTATGATTCGTCATCCGGCAAACCCATTCACATGCAATTCCTGCCGCAGATTTTTATAAGAGGATAATCGTTGACTTTGACAATATAGAATGTAAAATATCCGAAATATTCCACTCTCGCATAGAATTTTAAGGTATTATTGCCATGCCAAAAAGTAAAGTTGTTACCATACAAAGACATATCGTTGAACAGGAGAGGTTATACCCAAAGGCCACAGGGGATTTTACAGGACTTCTCTGGGATCTGACCATTGCTGCAAAGACGATTTCACGTGAAGTAAACAAGGCTGGCCTTGCGGATATCCTGGGTCTTACCGGTGAACAAAACGTCAGCGGTGATGAAGTAAAGAAGCTCGATGCCTATGCCAATGAACGAATCTATAAGGCAATGGATCACGGCGGACATCTCTGTATTATGGCTTCTGAAGAAAGCGAAGACACCATCCCTATACCTGATGAGTTCCCCAAAGGTAAGTATGTACTCCTTTTCGACCCTTTAGACGGGTCGTCTAATATCGACGCAAATGTCAGTGTCGGCACCATATTTTCTATTCATAAAAGAAAAACAACCGGGAAAGAAGCCACAATCGAAGACTGTCTGAGAAAAGGCACGGAACAAGTTGCGGCAGGATATATTGTCTATGGCTCCAGCACCATGATGGTCTACACTACGGGACTAGGCGTACATGGTTTTACGTTAGACCCAAGTATCGGAGAGTTTTTACTTTCACATGAAAACATCAAAATTCCTTCCAAGGGCAAGATATACAGTATTAATGAAGGAAACGCAAACACATGGGACGAAGGGACAAAAAAATACATTGCATATCTTAAAGAAAGCGACTCCACAACGGGGAGGCCATACTCGCTGCGATACATTGGGTCATTGGTAGCGGATTTCCATAGAAACCTGTTGTACGGCGGTATCTTCTTGTATCCTGCCGATTATAAAGACCCCAAAAAACCAAAGGCCAAACTACGCCTGCTGTATGAAGCAGCCCCGCTCGCCTTTGTCATCGAGCAGGCCGGCGGTTTGGCATCCACAGGGAAGGAACGTATCATGGACATCCAGGCTACGGAACTCCATCAAAAGGTGCCGCTCATCATCGGCAGTAAAGAAGACGTATTGACGTATGAAAAGTTTTTTAACCAAAAGTAATAAGGAGATAACAACTCATGTTGTATTCTACCAAAGCAGATTTGTTAAACGATCTTAAGGGCACGCTCGATGTCCAAAAAAATGGGACTATAAAAATAATCAATAAGGATACGTTCAGAAATAACAAAATCGATACCCTTATTTACAATGCCGTCTTTAATAAAGAAGCTGCAATAAAGAATATATCCCGATGGTTAATCCGGAGTACGGGCAATAAGCTCGGTATCGTTTCATCGTCCATACAATCACTCTACGAGGCCATTGGCAAAAAACAGTTCAAGGGGTTTACCGTACCTGCCATCAACATCCGCGGCTTGACGTACGACGTAGCACGCTCCATATTCAGGGCAGCGAGAAAGAATCATGTGGGCGCATTTATCTTTGAGATCGCAAGGTCAGAGATCGGTTATACAGACCAGAGGCCCGTAGAATATGCATCGGCAATCCTTGCAGCCGCTATCAAGGAAGGGCATGAATGTCCGGTATTTATTCAAGGAGATCATTTCCAGATTAACGCAAAATATTACGAAAAAGACAAAGACGCAGAAATCAATAAAGTAAGGGGACTCATCAAGGAGGCTATAGAAGCAGGTTTTTATAATATCGATATTGATACCTCAACCCTTGTTGATCTAAATAAACCGACCCTTACCGAACAGCAGCGTCTCAATTTCGAATTTGCAGCCGAATTCACCTCTTATATCCGGACACTGGAGCCGAAAGGAATCACCGTATCTGTCGGCGGTGAAATAGGCGAAGTGGGTAAGAAAAACAGCACCATTGAGGAATTGAAGGCATTCATGGATGGATATAACAGCACGTTGTCTGCAAAAGGGAAAGGAATGAAAGGTATCAGCAAGATCAGCGTACAGACCGGCACTACGCACGGGGGAGTGCCATTGCCGGATGGAACAATTGCCAAGGTGAAGCTGGACTTTGATACCCTGAAAAACTTATCGAGGGTTGCCATTGATGAATATGGCCTTAGCGGTGCGGTACAGCACGGCGCTTCCACACTCCCTGCCGATGCCTTTGATAAGTTCCCGGAGACATGCACTTCAGAGGTGCACCTTGCCACGGAATTTCAAAACATGATTTATGAAAGCAGTGTTTTCCCAAAAGATTTTAAAAATGAAATCTACGAATTTTTGAGGAAAAAATATACTTCCGACCGTAAAGAAGGCGAAACGGAAGAGCAGTTTATTTATAAAATAAGGAAAAACGGGTTTGGCCTATTTAAAGAGCGATTCTGGAATCTTCCTTCCGATGTAAGGAATAAGATTGGTGAAGAACTCGAAGCCAAGTTCGATTTCCTTTTCAAGAAATTAAACATCATCCATTCAAAGGAAATAATAAAGAAGACAATTAAACCTGTAGAGATACAACTACCTATTCCTCCAGACTTTCCGTAAATGTTTCCGATTAATTACTTGACATAAACTAATCAATTTGCTAGTTTGCTACTACTATTGGAGTAATTAATAATACTGTTTATTGCTACTCTGTGAAATTATGCAGAATTTTAGAAAGGAGGCAACGTATGTTTAGTAAATACTTTAATCGTACTCCATTGGTTGCATTTTTTTTATTCATTATGGTGTGTCTGGTGGTAAATCACCATGCCACTTACGGACAGGAGCCCACGCCAGAGCCGACACCGCCTGCAACAGGTGTTATCACAGGTAATGTCGTGGATGCGGTGAGTTTAGCTGGCATTGCCGATGCTACGGTATCAACCGATCCGGGTGGATATTTAACCGCTACCGGACCGGATGGTAGTTTTGTATTGGAAGTACCTGCCGGAAATTACACACTAATAGCGTCAGCAGCAGGTTATACTCCATCCCCTCAACCCGTAACGGTAGAGTCAGGCGCAGCAGTTCAAGTTGTTTTCTTATTACAACCGGAAACCGCACCAGGTGGGGCTTCCATTTTTGGATTTGTAACCGATCCTGATGAAAACGAACTGGAAGGGGTTGTAGTAACAATCAATGGAGCTAATTATTCCGGTGAAACCTTTACAGATGCAGATGGCTTTTTCCAATTCGAAAATGTCCCGGCAGGTGATTACACACTTACGTTTGAGTTTGAAGGTTACCAAATCCAAACTCAGAGTATAAGCATTACAGAAGGACAGACAGAGGCGGATCTTGATGTAATTATCATGGAACCTATAGTTATCGCTTCAATATCCGGCAGTGTTACAGACATCCATGGTGAACCACTTGAATCAGTAAAGATAAAAATCAGAGGAATAAAAACACTGTTTACCGATGTAGTTTTCACCGATGCAGATGGTTTCTTCGAATTTACTGATCTGGAAGAAGATACTTACGTAATCATTGCAAATAAAAGAGGTTATAAGAGAAATAAACAGAAGGTAAAACTGGGAGAAGGACAACAGGAAGAACTTGAAATTGTATTGAAGAAGGCGAAATGAACCTTTACAAGTTCATAATTTTGCAGTATGAGATTTAAGGTAATCCTCCCTCTGACCATTATCCGGAAAGAGGGAGGATTGTTTTCAGACGCTTAACAAAAATATTCCAGTAACATTTTACGAGAGATTTTTAAATCTTTCCCTGACCTCCAGCATCTTTCCACAGGTCATCTTTCCTTCCGGACACTTGTCGTTCACACAACCAGGCCCTGCATCTTTGAAAATATGCGGTGAAACTTGTTTGACCAGTCGAAGCATCTCAGTCGCCATAGCCCTTATCTCCCACTGCGCGCGGTTACAGCAACGCACACGAAAGAAGTGCATCAATTCACGGGCATTCATGGTAATAATAATCTTCGTTTCTGCAGCGTTAGGCAGTAAAAAACGGGCGTCCTCAAAGGCGCTTTCTCCCTTATTTTCAAGCATCTCTACCAGCTCGTCGTACCATTTCTGAACAGTCTCCATCTTTTCAATAAACCACTGTTTTCCCCCTATTTTCTCTATACTGGGAGGAACAATGAAATGAAACTCACCGCGCTTTTTACTCTGTTGCCCGACATATCGTTGACTCTGTTGTGAATATGAAGCCAGGCGGTGTCTTACAATCTGATGAGAGCAGGCACGGGAGATGCCTTCTATACCAAAGGTAAAGGTAACATGTTCAACAGGCGAGAGGTGTCGCATATCGGTCAATTTTTCGATAAAACTTGCAAGATCACGATTCTTTACCTGTTTTTTAAGGTCATCGACAGAAGCCGGGCTATAGCACAGTCTTGCAGCCTGGGCTACTATTTCTTCCGGGTCCGGCGTGTATCGTAATAGTATTACATGTAATTTAGATTCAGTCATAAGTTTATAACCATACGCTAAAATTCAATGCCTTTTTGGGCCTTGACGCCTTTTTTGTAATGATGTTTAATTTCATGCATTTCGGTTACCATATCGGCCAATTCAATAATCTTGTCATTCGCATTACGCCCTGTAAGAATTATATGTAATCTTTTAGGTCTTTCCTTTAATACCGAAATCACGTCCTCAACGTTTAAGAGACCATAATCAATCATATTATTTATCTCATCCAGGATAATCGTATCGTATAAATCAGAAAAAATCTCCTGTTTCGCATAATCCCAGGATATTCGTGCATTTTCAATAGTTTCCTCAGACTGTTCACTTTTCTGTGTTTTGACAAATCCCTGCCCTAACTGGACAATCTTAAAGTTGGGTTCTAGCCGTTTTACAGCGCATAGTTCGCCTGTAAGCCACGTACCCTTGATAAACTGGAGCATAAGCACTTTCATGCCATGCCCGACCGCCCGAAGTCCAAGTCCTAAAGCAGCCGTGGTCTTGCCCTTTCCGTTACCGGTATTTACTATTATAAGACCATTTCGCACACAGGAACCCTTCTAAAAACCAGGATACATTTACTAGGATATGAGAAAAGATTATATTAATCAAGCGTTAAAGTCAAGAATATTGGGGTAAGTTTATCATATTTGATTCCCAAAATAAGTTGACAAATAATCATTTAATACGTAATATCGCTTCGTTATTATGGAACGTTTGCAGATTTTTTCATGTTTAAGAACTAAGTGTATTTAAAGAAAGGGGTTTGTTATGTCAGAAATTAAAGAATGCGACCTGCCGGGTATAGGGAAAAAATTTACCTTAGAGTTGGACTCGGGTGACAAGTTGGTCGTGGTAATTCATTTTTCAGGAGAACGGGAGGTCTTTAAATTCATGAAAAGCAGTGACGAGCCGAGTTCTGTAACGACACTCACCGATGAAGAAGCGCGTCAAATTGGCTCTATACTATCCGGCACATACTTCCAGCCGGTACTTGAAGACGAGCAAAAATTGATGATGAAAAATGTAACTATGGAATGGATTAAGATTACAGACGATTCGACACTGGCCAACAAAAAGATCGAAGAATTGAACATTCGAAAAATGACCGGCGTTTCTATTACCACGATTATCCGAGGCGAAACGGTAATCCCCAACCCGCGTGCCGGTGAAATTATCAAGCCCCATGATACCATTATCATTATAGGGAACAATGACCAGATTAATAAATTTATATCCACTTTTGAAATTAAACAACGTATAGAAAATGATCGTCAATGAAAGCGTATTATCGTTAGGTATTTCCCTCCTTGCCTTATTTATTGCAGGCTTGCTGGCTACCAGGATTAATCAATCATTGACTGCCGTATTTATCGTGGTAGGCATGATTCTCCAGAATTTTTTCCCCGTTACCATTATTACAGAATTCATCGCCACACTCGGCATTATTTTCATGTTGTTTATGTTCGGCCTTGAATTTTCGGTCGGCAGTTTGGTCAATAACCAGCGGAAAATATTCTTCAGCGGAATTTATGACCTGATATTTAACTTCCCGCTCGGACTGCTTATAGGCTGGTTATTAGGATATGACCTGATACAATCACTTTTACTTGCAGGTATTATTTATGTAACCAGTTCTGTAATTGTAGCCAAATCTATTATTGATTTGAAACGCTCGGCAAACCCGGAAACTGAATATATCCTTAATGTCCTGATTTTTGAGGATATGTTTATTGCAACATTCCTTGCATTCATCGTTGGTATCTCTAACTACGGCCAAATAGATGCAAAGGGCGCTTTTATAGTCATACTGAAGACGTCTGTTTTTTTTGCGTTCTTTATCGTACTTGCCAAAACTTCAAATAAATTTATAAATAAAATCATTGATATCGAACATACGGAATTATTTGTAATTTTGATTCTCTCGATTATTGTGCTCTCGGCAGGCGCTGCGTCCTATGTAGGACTTTCTGAAGCAATCGGGGCGTTTCTTGCAGGTCTCTTGTTATCGGAAACAAAGCAGAGACACCGAATCTCCGAGGCAATAAAGCCCTTTCAACAATTCTCCACGGCAATTTTCTTCGTAGCCTTTGGAATGTCAATTGATTACAAACATATCGGGGGCATGATTCCCGTTGGGATATTTATATTCATACTCTCTTCTTTTAGCAAGGTTTATGGCGGGTATTTCATTGGGGGGAAATATGCATTAAGCAAAAGGGCCGGGCTGAGACTTGGTTTGAGTCTGATTCCCAGGGGAGAGTTTTCAATTATCCTAGCTGGCGCTATTTCTATGAATCCAGGTGTGCCCTATCCCATAAAATCTCTTACCGGTGTTTATGTGTTACTCAGCGCCATTCTCGGCAGCATCATAATGAAAGAATCTGACTGGTTCATAAAATGGTTTATTGAAAGGAAAGATACAGAAGTCAAACAAACGAAAGACCCTTTTTGAGGCTAACTTTTCCGGAACTGGCGAAATCACCGCTCAATCCCTTTCTTATTACAAGCCTATCGCAAGATTCTCTTGCCCATCTTGCGCCTTAACGACATGAGAAGCTCCCTCATCATCAGCCACTTGTCCTCCAGCGCCCACATATGAAAAGGCAGCACACATCCGCATCGCAGGCAATCGGCCTGCGGACCCATCATGCACGGTTTTTTAATTTGGCCCTGCGGATCAAGACAAAAAGACACCTCCTTGAAGACGCAGTTTCTCGTAACCTCTTTACATTTATCAGACTTCATAAGTTTCAGAACATGACTGGGCACACCTATAAAATCGCCGTATTTTTCCTCTTTTAGTCGCAGCAGCGTATCTAATATTTCATCGCGCAGTTCCCAACCAGGCCAAAGATCGTCGTTCTTCAACCCTCTTACAGGCGTGTAGATTTGAAATAAGCAGCCCCGGACACCGACGTCTTTCCATTCTTCGATAAAATATTCTATGTCCCGGTAATTCATTTTGTTGATTACCATAGACACGAGAATTTTTAGTTCAGGCCTGTTGGCATGTTTTTTTATTTTTTCGTGACAGCCCTTCCCCCGAATGGCATCGTGCATCTCCTTCTTTCCGTCCACTGAGATATAGAAATTAACATCAGGCCAATGAGGAAGTTCAATAGTGCCATTGGTAGCAACCAGGTTCGACCTGAAATATTTCATGCCTCGCTCTATCAATTCTTTTCTCAGCAGAGGCTCGCCGCCGATCCAGGAGCATTGATAAAACGGGAAATCCGTCTCTTTTAAGCTCTCGAGTTTTTCTATCCATTCGTCATCGCTGAGTTCAGGGCTTTCTTCATAATCATGCGCATAAAAGTAACAATGTTTACAGCGTAAATTGCAACGGTTCGTAATATCAATCGATCCGATTGCGCCTTTAGGTTTGCCAAAGAGATCGAATCTGGTCAAATCGTACAGCTTAAAGAAAAACTTCGTCCTGTCCTTTCCTATCTTGTCACAGGAATAATCAAAGAGCTTGTCTCTAAACGTCCGTTTCGGACCGAATTGTTTGTTTTCTAACGTGTTAATCATTTTACATCAGAAAAATCGATAGTAAATGTTTTCTGGTCTTTTCCAATCTTAACGACAATCGTTGTGTTTGCATCAGGATTTACCCTTCCATAGTTAAAGACGCCGACAACACCTTGCCTGTTGTCCTTGTATTTCATGCCAAGCTCGGTTTTTTGTGGCAGGATGTTGTTCGTTCCCTGTTTTAGTATAATTTGGACATCTTCCGGCGTTTTAACCTTTTCACCAGGAACACTTACCACGACATTGAAAGTAGTGGATTCCTCTATATCTTTAATATCTTCGGGTGTCAGGGTTTTATCTTTTATAGCCATCATCGCAGAGACAACGGCAATTCTGATATATTTACTCATAATCAACCCACCATCCCCCCCGGGATATTCACCAAAGCAGGCCGATTTTACAATAGTGCTTTCAAAAACATCTTTTCCTTTATATTGAGCGCCGTACTCATTTGCCTCTTTAATCTGTTCCTGTGTCAGCCGAACCTCAAACGCTTCTGACAGCACAGGTATTCCCAGCATGGCGACACAAGCGATACCGAAACACCATAGAATGCACTTCATAAAGACTACCTCCGGAAATAATACGCATATCCTGTAAAACTATAGCTTAGGCATATCACACGTCACATAATTTAAGTTCTCTACCCGTTATCGTACTGATTTTTTTCCCAAGATTTTTCATTTCCTTAAACCCACCGCGGCTTGAGGATTCACCCACCTCATCCACCAATATCCTTTTCCCATCAGTCAAGTGTAACAACACTGAGTATCTGATATAGTTATTCGGTATAGAATTTCGTACATCTCGTACCACTTCCACATTTTTTAACCTGGAAAACGGGAAACTGTCTTCGTTATCAAAAAAAAGCGTCCTTCTAACCCTTGTTGTTACCTGTTCCAGCTTCCCGTCAATAGTAATCGTCTTGAAAAAGGAACTCAATACAAGCTTATTTGTAACTTTCTTTTTCAATTCCATCGATTTCATACCTCCTTTTTCAATAACCCCATATACAATTAAATAGATTATTTAAAATTGTCTGACTAAATTGCAGGAAATATATCATATACGATTTCTATAGTCAAAATTATTATTCTGTAATTTTCTCCCATCTATTTACATTAAAAGACCTTAATAAACTGCTGCAGCGTGAAGTTAAGATAATATACTGAAAGTGAAAAATCAACTTAAATGTCACTGAAAATTAAATTAGGTACAAAAAATAAGCTCCCCATTCAGCGATTAGGATGGGGAGCTTATCGTTAGAACAAAACAACCAATCAGGATATCGTGGTGAAATACATTAACGATTAGGTTTTGTATTCTATCTTGGCCTTTTCCAGGAGTTGTCTTATTAATACTTGGGCTTTTTCTTCCATCAGGTTCTGTTTAATAACTTGTTTCACGTCGTCAAATTTAACATCGTTACCTTTTTTTATTTCCGTGACTTTGATAATATGGTACCCGAACGGTGTCTTTACAGGATCACTCACCTGACCCACCTTCAGCGCAAATGCGGCTGCTGCAAAAGGCTCAACCATCTGTCCTTTTCTCTTAAAAAAGCTCAGGTCTCCTCCCTTGTCTTTCGAAGGGCAATCAGAATACTGTTTTGCAACTTCGGCAAAATCCTTTCCGGAATCAACTTCTGCTTTTATCTTTTTGATCTTTTCAAGTGCCTGTGCAAGTTCGGCATCGGTCTTCATTTGACGGGTATCAACCAGAATATGACTGGCCCTTCTCTCTGTACCATCGTAAGCGGCTTTATTCTCGTCAAAATATGCCTTTATTTTCTTGTCATCAATATCCTTTCCAAGGTGCTTTTCCAGGGAGAGAGAAATAACGATATCACTTTTCAAATTATCGATGCTGCTTCCGTGCGACTCTAATACCTGTTCCAATGTTTGGCCTTCCAAACCCGGATTTGATTTTATGTCTTCCCGAACCTTATTCAATTCTTTCTCTATTTCGGCCGGACTTACTTCGATTTTGCTATCTCTAATAAATTGCATAATGAGTTTTTGTGTAATCAAGCCGTCTACTATTTGCTTTGTAACGGCTGGAATCTGCTCTTCGGGTATCTGTTTGCCAAACCTGTTAAGCATTTGATTCACATCCTGCTGGCTAATACTCTCACCATTCACAGTTGCCACAACCTTCTTTGAATCGTCCTCCTGTTTAGTCGGCGCAGCTTCTTCTTTCTTCGTTACAGCAGCTTCTTTTTTGGGCGCCGCTTTAGTGGCTTTTTTTGCCGGTTCAGAAGGCTTCTTTGTGTCTTTTTCAGCGGCAAACCCATCCAGATAAACGCACAATATTCCAGCTAATACAATCCCTATCGGCTTAACAGCCTTTCCGATCATCGGTTTCTCCTACTATTAATAAAGTTAATAAATTAATGTAATCGTAAAATTGTAATATATTTAATCCACCATTGTCAAACTACTTTTTATTTTGAATAAGCGCCTTAAAAATATGAAATGGCCTATCAGTCTTCATACCGGGTTTTTGTAATATCCTTTAGATTTTCCATCCCGATGGATTTTGCAATGATTAAACCGCCGACAATTGTCCATACATAATTAGTCAAAAACTTCCAGATGACGAGAAAAACACCCAGGATATGGGAAGGAACTAATGGGGCAAAAAGGGCATATCCAACACCCTCTGATATCCCACTACCGCCAGGAGTCGGTATGTAATAAAGCATAAAATTCAACACCCCTTGAACCGTAAAGGTACTCAATATTTTCACATCACAACCTAGCCCCTTCAGTAACATCGGTGCAACCAGAAATTGTGCGACTATCATCAAGGCAGTATAAAATACGACTAAAATCAAGCGCCATCGCTCGCCCTGAAGGAATTCCATGAGACTGGATTTAAACTCATCAACTACATGCAACAGGCTGTGTTTTAATCTGGAAGATTTTTCCTTAAAAAACGCAAATTTCTCGAAATAATTAAATAACAAATCCAGACCTCTCCTTGCCGAGTGCGGGGCAAAATAAAGATACGCAAAGAACATTACCGTCACTGCCAAAAAGATACCCACATAATCGAACACCATCTTTAAACCGACACTCGATAATAATTCACGATGGAAATAAATGATGATCGGGCCGCCGATAGCAAAAAACATCATGGTAATCATTGTCCGCAAGAACACAATTGCGCTTGCTTTCCCGAAAGTTATACCCTTCTGGTTCAACATGTAAAATAGGACCGGTTCGCCACCCGCTGAAGAAGGCGTAATGTTTGAAAGAAATGTATACGATAATATTGCTTTTGTACCGTACATAAAAGGGAGATGCACACCAACGGCCTTTGTCAGCACTTTCAGACGCAAAACGTCGAAACACCAGGATAGGCAAATCACTATCAGCGAAAAGATGAGGAATCGGGCATTAATCGATCTGAGTGCATGGAGTGTCTTGACATTCGTCGTGAATATGATCAAAAGGCAAATAGCAAGGACTGTAACTCCACAAAAAATTTCCAGTCCCTTTTTTATCGTCATACGCTTAAAGGTATCAAATGTCGGTATTCTTTGTTTAGGAAGATTTCTTCATGTATATCATCATATCCATAAATCCCCGCCTGACCATCATCACTGCTATGGCTGCCAATAATAGAGATGCGACCTTGGCAAACGCCTTTGAGCCTCCGTCACCCATTAATCGGTATATGAAATTAGACTTCAGAAACACAACCCATACAATGATGAGATTTGCCACCAGTGAAGTCACCGTAGGAATGTATCCATAGGTATCCACCGTTACAATGATAGAGGTCAAAACTGCAGGACCTACAACAAGTGGAATGCCCAAAGGAACGACTCCCATCGTTGGAGTTATCGTCCTCTTTCCTTTCTCTGAGAACAGCAAATCGTTAATGGCAAATACCAGCAGCAAAAGCCCCCCAGCCATTTTAAAATCATATATCTCAATCCCCAGCACAGAAAAAACAAACTTTCCCAGGGCAAGGAAGCCGATACTAACGGAGAGCGCCGTGATGACAGACTGATTTATAATTTTCGTTTTCTGCGGTTTTTCTATCCCATCAACCAACGACATAAAAATGGGCAAAATTCCTACGACGTCAATTGCTATAAAAAGCGGGATAAAGGCAAGGAGGAAATTATGCCAATGTTCAATGTGTAAGAGTTGTAGTTCTTTCATAATTCAGAATTATAGCGGTTCATTAATCTTGTGTTTGTTTAATTTATTATAAAGACTGGCGCGCGAAATTTGGAGTATTTTAGCGGCCTTTTCCTTGTCATTGCCCGTTAATTCCAGCGTATTAATAATTATTTGCCGCTCAACATGATCCAGTAACTCTTGCAGCGGTTTACCGGATAAACCCTGAGCGAAACCCGTTTTTTCCTGATACAAAGGAATATCCTCTGGCTCGATCACCTTCCCCTTACAAAGGATTACCGCACGTTCTATGACGTTCTCCAATTCCCGAATATTCCCGGACCACGTATACGACATGAGCTTGTTTAACGCCTCACGAGAAATCCCTTCGACGGTTTTCCTGTTCTTCTTGTTGTGAATGGAAAGGAAATGCGAGGCAAGCAGCGGTATATCGTCCGTACGCTCTCTTAACGGCGGCAGAAAAATGCGAATGACATTAAGCCTATAAAAAAGGTCTCTCCGGAATTGTCCCTTTTCAACATATCCCTCAAGGTCTGCGTTGGTTGCTGCAATGATACGTACATCTACTTTTATGGGTTTGTCGCCCCCCACAGCCTCAAATTCACTGTCTTGCAGAACCCGAAGTAATTTTGCCTGAACTGCCAGAGAAATATTGCCAATTTCATCTAAGAATATCGTCCCATGGTCGGCAGTTCTGAAACGACCGATCCTATCTTTTATAGCGCCGGTAAAAGCCCCCTTTTCATGCCCAAAAAGTTCGCTTTCCAATAAAGTTTCTGTCAATGCCGCGCAGTCTACCTTGACGAACGGATAGTTCTTACGCGCACTGTTATAATGAATAGCCCTTGCTACCAGTTCCTTGCCTGTTCCTGTTTCTCCCTGAATCAAAATGTTGGCTTCCGTATTCGATACGTTGGATATAATCTCAAATATCTTTTTAATCTTTACACTCTCACCGATAATATTGCCAAAGGTGTACTTTTCACCGAGTTCCGAACGTAGCCGGTCTACCTCTCCTTCGAGGCGCTGCATCTGCAATATCTTTTCGATAACAACAACAAGCTCATCGCGTTTAAATGGCTTGGTGATGTAGTCAGATGCGCCAAGCTTCATCGCTTCAACGGCATTTGTTACCGTACCATAACTGGTCATTACTACTACATCCATCTGCGGGTTTTGCTGTTTGATCTTTTTTAAGACCTCTATACCGTCTACATCAGGCATAACCAGGTCGGTAAGCACAATCGAGTACACTCCATCCATAAACGCCTTTTCAATCGCCTCTTTACCACCGGTAACAACGTCAGATACGTACCCCTTACTCTTCAGGAGTTCCTTACACATCTCCCCCATAGCCAAATCATCGTCTACAACTAATATCTTCTTCACAACTCATACCCTTCAAAAAACGCTCATTATATCGGCAACGACACAACGAATCTCGTACCGTTCCCTATTCGACTTTCTAAGGTTATTTTACCATTATGGGCTGAAATAATATTATTACAAATTGATAACCCCAGTCCAGTTCCCTTGCCAGGCTCTTTGGTACTAAAGAAGGGTTCAAAGACACGTTTTTGGTCTTCACTCGATATGCCGATTCCGTTATCTTCAAAAACAACCTCAACAGAATTTGTCCCTGTATTTAGTCTGGTTTCAATGAAGATATCTCCACCCTGAGGCAGGGCATCTACCGCATTATTGACAAGATTTAAAATTACCTGTTGAATCTGATTCCCATCCACTAACAAGGGAGGCACATCTTCATCGAAGGTCTTATGTAAATTTATTTTGTGAATTTTTAGACGATGCTCAACCAATAACAACGTATTATTAATCAGATGATGAATATTACATATTTTCTTTTCACACGTGGATTTTCTTGAAAAATCCAATAGGTTTCGTATTGTCCTTTGACATTTTATTATCTGTTCGGAAATAATTTTAATACGACTTAATAACTTTTCATCACGGATATCTTCTTCCAACAATTCACAATAACCAGAAATCGTTGTAAGGGGCGTATCTAACTCGTGAGCAAGACTGGATGCAAGGAGACCAATGGAAGCCATTTTCTCTGCCTGCAGGAGTTTGTTCTGCATAGATTTGAGTTCTTCATAGGCGTGTCTAAGCTCACGTACCCGCTTGCCCAATTCCAGTCGTTGTTGTTCCCGATCCTCTTCCAACAACTTCCTTTCGGTAATGTCTCTAAAAATTTCTACGGCATATTCCACCTTGCCATCCTTATCTACAATAGGAAAGGCGAATTTCTCCAGGTAAAACTTCTTCCCGTCGGTTCCTGTTTCACATGTAATTGCATGCTGGGGTTTGACGGTTTCAAAGACCTTACCCGTAACACAACTTTCACACGGTGAGCTTTCATTCCACAACTCTGCATAGCATTTGTTTCCCAACAACAATTGCCGTTTTTTCCCCGTCCTCCGGCTGGCAGCTTCGTTCATAAATATAATCTTAAAATCCTTATCCACGATGTTAATACAATCGTGAACGCCGTCCAGGGCAGTCTGGAGAAATCTTTCTGATACCTCCATTTCACCTCCGTAAAAAAATATCACGTTTTATTTTTTCCCATGCGTCAGAAAGCATTTGAAAAATTACTATAGCATAAGTCTTAATATCATCGCAATATATAAATTATTACCGGTAATTTTTTACTTGCTAATAATGCATCGATTATGTAAGATTTTGTTAACATTTTTATGTTCCCCCATAATGCAAATCGCCTTTCTACAAATCTGAAAAGAGATGTTATGCACTAAGAAAGCATCACATGCATTTTATGTTCTCATGCAGCCAAATTTTGTAATTAAATTAATTTTTCATGTGCCAGTTTAAGTTATATTCTGTTTAGTAATTATGATAAAAAACAGCCTTTGGAAACGCATGGTCTTTGGTTATGTCGTCATTGCATTGTTCATGCTTACCATGAGTTTTTATTTAATCTTCCGTCTCAACCATCTTAACAAGGTCACTGATTCTGTTATGAAAATCGATATTCCTTCCGTTGAAAATGGAGAAAAACTGGTAGACAGCCTTCTTGAGCAAGTTCGAAACGAAAAAAAATACCTCATTACAAATGACGATGCCTTCTTGGATCTCTTCGATAAGAAGAAAAGAGAATTCCTTGAACGGCTCAAATCCATGGAAGAATCTACGAATGATCGGGAAAAGAAGCTGTTTATAAATCAGATAAAAGAATTGCACAATAAATATCTTTCCATGGTTTCTAAAGAAATTGTCCTGGTTGGCAGCGAGGAGATAATCCCCCCCGACAGCCGTTATGAAGGGGAAATGAAAAAAACACTTGACCAGCTTACCGAATCTATAAATAAGTTAACCCTTGCCTTACAGGCAGGATTAATTAGAAAAATAGAACTATTTCAAAAAATTGGATACAAATCTGCAAAAGTATCCCTTGTCATCATCTTGTTTGCCGTCCTGTTTGGTGTAATATTCGCTTATTTCTTTACCCGCAGCGTATGCTCTCCCATAAAAATTCTAAAAGATGCTACCGACCATATTGCTGATGGAGATTTAGATTACCGGATCGAAGTTACCTCTCGTGACGAAATTGGTACGCTGGGAATGGCCTTTAATCAAATGTGCAATAAACTCAAAGAAATGGACCAGATGAAATCGGAGTTTGTTTCCAACATTTCTCATAACCTGAAAACACCTTTAACGGCTATCCGAGAGGCTAATGACCTCCTGCTGGAAAAAATAGCCGGTCCTATAACAGAACCACAAATGAAACTCCTTACGATTATAAAAGAAGAGGCACACCAGCTTACTATGATGATCAATGACCTGTTAGACATCTCGCGAGTAGAGGCAGGATTGATGAGATACAACTTCCAATCCTCCGACATTCATGATGTCATTCGAAAGAGTATGGATGAGATACGCTTTCTTGCGGAGAATAAAAACATCCATATTCAATGTGAAAATGGTGATTCTGTACCAAAAATTTTATTAGACCGCGACAAAATTGCTCAGGTAATGGATAACCTCTTAAGCAATGCCATTAAATTCACCCTACCGGGAGGTACCATCCTGATAAAAGCGAATGTGGTCGAATCCCATGATATCACCCAGTTCTTTAGAGAACAAAACCGTCTGAATAATGTGCATTCTTTCGTTAAAGTCAGCATATCAGATACAGGGATTGGAATACCGGCTGAATGCCATAAAAAAATATTTGACAAATTTCAACAGGTCAATAACAAAGGAAAAGGCGGCATTAAAGGAACGGGATTGGGACTTTCCATTGCAAGGCATATTGTACTTGACCATGGGGGTGATATTTGGGTAGAAAGTAATATGGGAAAGGGAAGTACATTCTATTTCACCCTTCCCTGCAGTTATGATTATGCTTTGAGTACATAAACGATTTTTAATGATTATATTGAGCATCAGGACAACACCAGATAAAGGACGAAAAAGTGCATATTACAAACATTAAAAAATACCATTTCTCTCTATTCTTTTTTCCTGTTTTTTTTCTCGGTACCAGTTGTGTCTGTACGACACATATAAAAGATTTGACTGAAAAAAACGAGGAAATCAAAACCATAAAACTCGATCTTCAACACAAGGAAAAAATGATCACCGACCTCTTGGACCGTCTTTCTATGAAAGACCAGGAAATAGGAAAACTCACGGATGAAGTTCATACTGCCCAGGAGACAATCGAAGAACTAAAAAGCGATATAGAAAAACTCCGCGAAGTCGACGTACAGATGGAAGAAAAGAAGACAGAAGTTGATAACCGTATTGAAGAAACGATCACAACAAGTTCTCCGGAAGCAACACCACAAACTGATTCAAAAAGTACAGAAGGGCAAAAAGCGGAATAATTTTAATACATCCAAGCTATGCCAGGCGAAAAAATATTAGTCATAGACGACGACGCAAATATCCTGGAAGTGCTCCAGATGCGTTTGAAAGCATGGAACTATCACGTCGCAATTGCCCGGAATGGCAATGAGGCAAAAACTGCATTATCTACAATTTCTTTCAATCTCGCCATTATTGATTTACGGCTGTCCGAAGAAAACGGCATTAAATTAATGGAAGAAATTATAAGTAATTATCCGAATCTCCCTGTTATTATCTTAACGGCACATGGAAGCATTGAGAGCGCTGTTGAAGCCATGAGAAGAGGGGCTTACAGTTATATCACCAAGCCATTTAATAACGAAGACTTGTCACTTCACATAAAAAATGCCTTAGAAAAACAATTACTCACCAGAGAAATCGAACATCTCAGGAGCCAGCTTGACGAACAGAATAACTTTAAACACATCATCGGTAATAATAAACGGATGCAAGAAATCCTTGAACGGGTTTCTAAAATCGCAAAAACCGACTGTACCGTTTCTATTTACGGTGAGAGTGGAACAGGCAAGGAACTCATAGCCAGAGCCATACATTACAACAGCAACCGTTCAAAAAACCCTTTTGTTGCCACAAATTGTGGCGCTATACCGGAAGGGTTATTGGAAAACGAACTCTTTGGACATGTCCGGGGAGCATACACGGATGCCCATGAGTCAAAAGAAGGGCTCTTCTCACAAGCAAACGAAGGCACTATCTTCCTGGATGAAATCGGGAATACCTCACCTGCCTTGCAGATCAAGCTTTTGAGGGTATTGCAAGAACGGGAAATTAAACCGATTGGCGGTACAAAGAGCGTCAAGGTCGATGTCCGGGTCATCGTAGCCTCCAATACCGATCTACAAAAGGCAGTAAACGAAGGGAAATTTCGTGAAGACTTGTTTTACAGAATCCATGTTGTGCCTATTTATATTCCTCCATTACGTGAAAGAAAGGATGATATCCCTTTATTAGCTAATTTCTTTATGACGGGATTTTGTAAAGTACTTAAAAAAGATATCAAAGGATTTGCACCTGCCGCCATACAGAGAATGATCGTTTATGACTGGCCTGGCAATGTACGTGAATTGCAGAACAAGGTGGAACATGCCGTTATTATGACCAATAAAAATGCCATCACACCAGAAGACCTCTTTACCGAAACAAACACCCTCAAAAATACCTTTAACTCATACAAAGATGCCAAAGAAAGATTTGAATGGGAGTACCTTGAAAATCTTTTGCAAATGAGCAAAGGGAACATTATAAATGCAGCAAAAATAGCAAAATGTTCCAGAGACCAAATCTATAAGCTTATAAAAAAACATAATGCGAACCTCGAAAATTACAAAAACGGGCTTTCTTTAATAAATCCGGGCAAATCCGCTTATAATTAATCAAATGCAGAAGCACTTAGTTTGTATATGTTATTATACTGTTGTATATTATTATATACACATCCCTAATCAATAATTATCTGTAGTACGGTGACTTGGGATAACGTTGTTAATATTGTATAATATTTTATACTTATTGTTGTCTGGACAATCTAGAAGATGAAGCATATCATAATTAATCACAAAAAATTTCTATTGCAAGAGACGTTTTTACAAACATTTATAAATACATTTTTATCTTTGTTCTAAATTTTACAATAAGAATCTTTTGGCAAGCATATTGCTCACTATCCTGCCCATAGGCCAAATAGCAATGCTGAGAGTGTTCTCAGGCGTGTGGCTTAAATTTCCTAATAATTCGAGGAGGAAAAGGAAATGTTAAAGAAGTTTGGTATTGGTCTCGCTTTTATTGGTGCATTGATGTTTGCTGGCGTAAGTAATGTATTCGTAACTTCAGTAAGCGCAGAAGAAAAGAAGGAAGAAAAGAAGGAAGAGAAGAAAGAAGAAAAGAAGGAAGAAAAGAAGGGTCACTAAAATTAAACAAAGGGCACTTAACCAAAGTGACCCTTTAAATTCTTACGGCAAAAAAGGCAACTCATGTGAGTTGCCTTTTTTGTTTTTAAAGACTCACTCAATCAGTCAATACCAATCATCATTTCATCTATTATTTTATTATACCGTTCTCCATAACAACGCACCTCTACAGTTCTCTCGCTCTCAGAAACAGTTGTTAAAGCTATTTCTAGGTATTCTCTGGGGAGACACTCCGGCACCCTGTCAGCCCATTCTATGATGGATACACCATTCCCATATACCATCTCATCGCTACCGATGTCCAGCATCTCTTGTGCATCTTCCAGCCGGTATGCATCGAAATGATAGATCGGAATCCGTCCTTCATATCTGTGTACCAGCGCAAATGTCGGACTTTTCACTGCACGCCTGTCTGTAACACCTAACCCCCGGACGATACCTTTTACTAGAGTTGTCTTCCCGGCACCCAGCTCACCCACCAATGCAATGACATGCCCCGGCGCTAATAATTTGCCCAGCCTTTCGCCAAACCTTACCGTTTCTTCGTCACTCGCACTTTTAAAAGTTAATTTTTTTTCTTTCACGACTGACAATTGCCTTTTGTCCTATGCTTTAAGATGCTCATATCCACATGGTTTTATCCGGCGTACCTTACCATCCGAAAACTTCATCTGAATTTTCTTTCCCTCGACAATTTCACCAATACACCTAAATGTTCCTTTCTCAAAAAGAGATGATTCAATAATCTTTTCTGCTTGACCCCTGGACAAAGTCAACAATAACTCATAGTCTTCACCATCAGATAGTGCGTGATAAAGAGGCGTATTCCCAGTTTTTATAGCCAATTTCACCGCTGCTTCAGAGATGGGAATTTTTTCTTCATACAATACGGCACCCACATGACTCTCTTCTAAGATGTGATTCAAATCCGCAGTCAATCCATCGCTGATGTCAATCATGGCATGTATCGTAAAATTCTTGTTTAAAATAAGCCCTTCTTTTAATCGAGGTTCGAAATGAAGATGCTTGCCCAGAAGCGATCCACCTAGCGTTCCAGTCACCAGAATCATATCGCCAACCCTTGCACCTGAGCGTCTGATCGGTTTTAATCCATCATCCCTCCCCAGCATGGTCACATTAATACACAAGGGACTATTGCCACTAATTATATCTCCTCCCACAATCTCGATGTCATATTTATCTGCAATACCCCATATCCCTTTATAGAGTTCTTTTGCAAATCTTTCAGTGGTATGATTGGGAAAACAAATAGAAACCACTGCAACCGTAGCCTCGCATCCCATAGCCGCTATGTCGCTGATACTGCACGCGATTGCTTTCCTTCCGACATCCCGAATGGTGCATTTTCTAAGGTCAAAATGTGTACCGTCCACAAGCATATCTGTTGTAATCAGGCACAGTTTGTCTGATGAAACGCTTATTGCCGCGCAATCGTCTCCAATGCCAAGAATAACGCCTTTACGCCTTCTCTGCCTTTCCCGAATCCATTGTATGAATGAGAATTCACCCATGAAAAAACCCTTTTACTATTTGGTCTAAAAATATTCTGTAGTGTAAAATGTTATCCTTATCTCATGCGAATCCTGTATAAATATAATAACATCTTTAACTTACTTGACTCAACATTTTAAATTGATTAGTATGTACCTTTTTATTATGGACGCAGATGAACACAGACTTCATCGTAAGCGCTCAGTCGAACGATTGTCAGGATTACAAAATTTATCATAATGCAAGACCAATCAAGTACAACCCTGGTTAACAACAATGCTTCTAAGATACATGCACTAAAGTTCATCGTATTACTTGGCATTGTAAGTCTCTTTGCCGATATAACATATCAAGGCGCACGCAGCATAAACGGTCAGTATCTGGCCATATTGGGAGCAAGCGCAACGACGGTGGGAATTGTTGCAGGGCTCGGTGAGCTAATAGGATATAGCCTGCGACTTATTTCCGGGTATGTTAGTGACAAAATAGGGAAATATTGGGCAATCACCTTGTTTGGCTACACCTTGAATATGCTGGCAGTACCCGCCCTGGCTCTGGCAGGACGCTGGGAAATTGCTGCCGTTCTTATAATTATGGAACGCATAGGAAAGGCAATTCGGACCCCGGCGCGCGATGCGATGCTTTCCCACGCTACCAAGGAGATCGGAAGGGGAAAGGGTTTTGGATTGCACGAGGCATTAGACCAGATCGGAGCGGTGCTTGGGCCTCTTGTCGTTAGCGGCGTACTTTATTTCAAAGCAGGTTATCGGACGGGTTTTGCTACGCTGCTTATACCGGCATTCATGGCAATAAGCGTGCTCATGACAGCCCGCTGGTTATACCCCCAACCACGGAATCTGGAAGTAGCTCAGCCTGAATTGGAGACGAAGGGATTCCCCAAAAAATTCTGGCTTTATCTCATTGCTGTTGCTTTTATTGCCGCTGGTTATGCAGACTTTCCACTGATTGCGTACCATTTCAAGAAAGTATCAACTGTTTCAGACACCTGGATTCCCGTATTTTATGCTATTGCGATGGGTGTTGACGCCATTGCGGCGCTTTTATTTGGATACCTGTTTGATCGCAAAGGAATTTCTGTGCTGATTATTGTTTCCCTATTCTCATTGCTTTTTGCCCCGCTGGTTTTTTTAGGCGGTTTCATCTATGCCCTTATTGGAATGGCGCTGTGGGGTATAGGTATGGGGGCGCAGGAATCCATCATGAGGGCTGCCATTGCAGATATGGTTCCGGCAAGCAGACGAGGCACCGGATACGGCATTTTTAACACAGGTTATGGAATATTCTGGTTCCTGGGCAGCGCATTGATGGGAATTCTCTACGACATCTCCCTTATATCCCTTATCGCATTCTCAGTCGTAGCGCAGCTTGCCTCAGTCCCATTGTTTCTCCTGGTCAGAAAAAAACCCGCATAATTCCCTATTAATTTATCAAGTCTATGTTACTGATGGAATATACTGCTAAACTTCTCCCTATCCTGACAGCAGCCTAATCCTTATACGGTCCGAGGAATCGTTCGCCGTTGAAATGGATCAAATGCGTCGGGGTTTCAGCAATCCAGACTTCCGTTTCCCAAGAAATTTCGTCGAGGTATTTTATCATGGCTTTTCGATCAAGAAAAGCAGTCACATACACTATACCAACTTTTGATCCGGCAAATAGCGTCTTTAATTCTTGCCTACGCTTCGGGTTTACGGGGCCGTGGCTGGTAACCGCTTCGATCAGAACAAGCCAGTTCTTCTCAACGTGATGCACCACGACGTCCGGCATCTTTCCATGTTCTTCTATCTCGATGGCCAACTCCTCAAGCGCATCTGAATCGAAATATGCCCATTTCGTCTCCGTGTCGCCTACGTATATTACACGTCCACCTGGGGTAAAAAGCGGACAGAAATCGTCTATGATCTTTTTTATCAATACATTCTGGCCACCCGGCGAAAGACTGATCTTTCGGCCATTTGATAGCTTGACAGGAATCCGGCGCATATCTCGCTCTCGCGCATAGAGCTTCTTCAAAGTCTTGACCGTATGCAGATACGCGCGCAAATGGTTACCCCAGCCTGGTTTCCCAAACTCCCGAAGCAGCTTCAATGCGGACGGCTCTACCTGGTAGACCGCCTTTGGGCTATTTGTCGGCCTCAAAGGCTTATCAGGATTAGGCACAATCATCCCCGCCTGCATAAATTGATGAACAGTCTGCCGACGTACCGTCTCCCTGGTATTTGGCGCGTATCGCTTGCCATAATGCACAGCAAAGAACTCCATCATGGGTGTAATACCAATTAATGGGTCACTTGCGCTCTCCCACGCATCGTCAGGCTTGAGGTTCAACAGCGAAAGAAGTGTCAATGCTGAACGCTCATTCTGCTGCTGCCGGGGAAAACCAAGCGTTTCTAATATCTCCAGTGCTTCCTTGATTTTTCGTTCGGCCTTCTTTGTATCGTTTTTTTTAGCCATTGATACCGCATTCCTTTTCCAATATCTCGTCTAGCGTTGCCTGATCGTGCATTTGATGTTTTACGTGAGCGCCAAGCCTTAGCAATTGATCGTGAGAAGGATAACGCATCTTTCTCAGGTCAGTGGCGTTGACCTGTGTATGACCGCTGAAAAGACGAAAATACTGATCGAAGAGCGAAGAATTTAGATATAAAGCCAGCCCTCTCGCCAAATTCGCCGATAAGCCCTTACCCTTCGCATGGAAATAATTAAGATGGTTCTCAAACCCGACAAGCGCAGCTTCAACCCTGTTGGGGTCGTATATCGCAGCCACGACACGCCGCGTTTCTTCTTTTGCCGAGAAACGCCTTGTGAGGACGTAGTATCCTGCTGGCAACAGTAAATCCTTTGTCTGTGGCAAAACCGCAATAGCGTTTGGCTTTTTTCCTGATTCAGCGGGCCAACTTATGAAACCAGACACGAAATGGCAAGGGTATATAAGCGGGGCTGTCCCCCCTTCCGGTAAATAGCGAAGGTATTCCTCAGCGCGAAAGTCCACAACTCTCCCTGTTGAGACGTCCACCCCAAGTATGATGAGCGAAGTCGCAAATGCTTCCATTTTCTCCATCAGGCGGTCGTCGGTATCGTTCAATACAAGATGAATGAAGGCATCGCGGTCGCTGGGCGAAATCACATGATCGTATGGGACAGAGCGTCTCCTTGATTTGTCAAAGTCCGCACCTTCCGACGACGAGACTATCAATCGCTCCGGTTTTCGTTCACCCCGAACCATATGATAGATCACATTTTCCTGAAGCACGTCGTCATCCCTGAATGCCTTATTGCGCGACCCGAACACGTGAATACGACGTAAACCCATCATATTCAGCAGATCAATTCTAAACCGGCGGAAGTAAGGCCCATTACAGAAACTTCGGGGCGTAATCGCCACCAATTCGCCGCCAGGCTCAAGCAACTTAGCCGACAGCCATACAAACGCTGCATAAAGATTCGATACCTCAAACCCCGCCGCATCGAGCAATTGGCGCGTTGCCGATTCCCCGCTGATCTTCTTGTAAGGTGGGTTGAGTATTACATGAGTGAAACGATCTCTATGAACAGCAAACATGCCTTCTTCTACCTGCGCTATGGCCGCCTCAATAAAGTCCTCCACCCGTATTTCCCCCTGAAAGGGAATACCGGCTTTATGGCAGGTCGATTTGCACCATTCCATTGTTTCTTTCAAGTACGGTAATATCTTCTGATCGTTCTCGTATGCAACCACATGAATCGAAAGCGGGCGATGCTTCCCCGAAACCATTGCCTCTACACACGCCGCAAACAGAGCTCCCGCCCCGGCGCCAGCATCCAGGATTCGCACGTGTTCCCTCTGACGCTCAAACAATGATGCCATAAACCGCGCAATCCTGGCAGTCGTCAGGAACTGGCCAATCCTTGAGCGTTCAAGCCGGCAACTACTGCCGTTCACTGACTTGCGAACACTATCAAGAATGTTTGTTAATTCAACGGTCATATAATAGATGCAATAAAATGGGTTTGATCGTGTATCTTTCTTCCAGTGGCCTAACGCCCAAAATCAGCGGCGGCTTTAGCCATTTGCTGAAATGATTCGTTAGGCAGTCTTAAGGGATAATAATTCCTTGTTAAATTCAAGTGTATGAGAAAAAATGTTTTAAGGTCTACCTTTTCAGAGGCATCCAGAATTTTAATGCTTACAAAGATAATGGGGAGCAATTCTTTTCAAATTGACATTGATCGTCAACGATAAAGAGTTAACCTCTCTAACTTTTCCCATCCAGCGAACCCTCGTAGGTCTGATTTCTAAGAAAATATGCTAAACCTGTAACATGACGTACTAACGACATGTGCTCAGACGCGCGAGTATAGCGTCAGTTGCAAGGGGATGTTAGAACTCGTCATCCTGCCCGCCCACTGAATTGCGAGAATATTTGAATAACATCATGGAAAGGATTAACGTCAGCATTCAGTGCTTCGTTGATGTATGCCCTCTTAAGCCTACCGACGTTGATGCTCGCCTTACTCGCGAAAACGCTCAACATTTGCTTGCCAGGTATGAGCTTTTTCCATTCATCTGTATCGCTAGTCAGGCTGTCTTCTAACGACTTGATCGTTTTATCCACGAACTCTGCGATCTTTTGCTGTTCGATAGCGTTCTGAATACGAACTTGCTCTTCTGCCGCCTTCTTCAGGATTAGTTCCGTCAATTCTTCCTTTGTTTTTGCATGACAGTCCTTCGGCATCAGGTCAATGTTCCCAGACTGCTCGCGGAAATGAGCGGTCGCGTACAAGGCTGCCGCATAGGAAATCATCTCTTTGGCAATAGTTCTAAGCACATCCCTAACGGAATTAGGAGAACGTAACCAGGAATCATCCGGTTCAAGAGAGGAGAACACCCTAGTTAAAATGGACTCATCTAGAAAGTAGTTTTCGAGGTGATATCGGCTCAATACACGTAGCCGCCCTTTGCTCAGAGCTTCCAGGGTTGTTGTTTCACTATATGGCGGCACTACATCTCGGTCGCACAGCATAAAGAATTCAACACCCCAGATGGACTTTTCCAACACATCCTTGACCAACATAGAAAACGACCTTATTAGTCCCTTGCCCCCGCTGGGCACTAATACTAAATCAGGAAATTTGTCTTTTATTATTGTCCCATATGTTTGTTTATCAAGACTTGCGTGGGTACCTTCGATAAGTACAATCTTCTTGCCTAAAGCAATGATGCCTACTGACTGGCCTAAAAGTTTTAATGCATAATTTGTCTCATCATACTCACTGACTGGTATAGCCTGATTATCACCGTCAGCATTCGATGGGCCAATGAATACAACCGAGTGATCTAGAGATGCTGTGATAATGTCCGGGGAATGAGTGCAGAAAAGAAACTGGTTATTCTCTCCAAGACCAGTAAGTGTCTGTATTAGCTTGTAACTGAGTTCCGGGTGAAGGTGCAACTCCGGCTCGTCAAAGATGACAATATAGTCACTCGGATTTCGGAGAATGAAATCGAAGACAATGTTGACCACCTCACGCTCTCCTGAACTTAAAGAAGTAATAGGGAACTCCTGCCCGTCTTGAGTGTATTTAAGTTGCTGCCCCCTCAGGTCTGTGTCCAGCAATTCCTTGGGGGCCAATAACTGCCTAAATGCCTGCTTAAAAGGGGCAAGCGGGTCTGGAAAATCCAAATCCATGCTCTTTTCACCCTTGCGCATAAGCCGATCAGCTTTTTCAGAAATCTTATCTTTATGCGCATGCACTTTGCGGAATATCGAATGGATTGTATCCTGGTATCTATTTCTCAATCCAAAAAAAGTAGAATTCCAACCGACCTCTTCCTTGTCTGGATCAACCACATCAAAACTAAATGCGTAAGGATTTATTTTCTGGATGGACCGGTCGCTTTCGATGTTTATAACGCTACTCTTCCAGTTTCTCCTAAAACGGTTCTCTTGGAGAGTGCGTTGCAAGAGTTGTGCATCTTGAGGATGAGTTGTGTCCAATTGTATTTTCCCCCATCTCTCCTTTTCCTTATCGCAGGTAGCATTTACGACTATTTGAATGTTTTTATGAGCGGTTGGGTTTTGAAAATAATTTATTAGACCCTGAATCAGGCGTGTTTTGCCAACACCGTTGCGTCCGGCTAGAACAATGACATTAGACAATCCCTCAACATCAAATCGTCTTACAGGTAGAATGTCGTTTACTCGAATTGCTCGTATTAGCATTTAGTTGTCCTCATGGTACCTTACGAGCCCTAACAAAGATTATACTGCTTATATACAGCCTTTTATTACTGCTATCATGAAATTTCTGTTGTAAATGTATAATAAAATAGGCTATTCTGTCAACAAGGATTTAACGTCCGGGAATTTCAAACTGGCCAGTCACTAAGTTTTTTAATTTGTGTCTTGGGGTCTTCGTGGCATAAGAAAGTTGCTAAAGGTCTAATTTAAGGGTAGAGGTAGTAATCTATGACAAATAATTTTCAAGGCAATTTCTCGGCAACGGCAATTGGCAGCCTTCCACACACTGATGTCGATGTGGCTTGCGAGATCATGTTCAAGTCGCTCCCCGAAATCCCCTGCTGGCCGCAGTTGCCCAAAATCAGCACGAAAGAAGAAATGTGTATTCAATATACGGAAGGACTCCCGTACATCAAAATACATGAAGACGGC
>Ga0233425_10002918_pt1 | contig 32357 bp, 33 predicted proteins | sample Watercolumn_Towu_2_FD_181712 | JGI IMG/M metagenome (GOLD analysis project Ga0233425, IMG submission 181712) | Freshwater microbial communities from Lake Towuti, South Sulawesi, Indonesia - Watercolumn_Towuti2014_140_MG | ecosystem: Environmental > Aquatic > Freshwater > Lake | place... | reverse complement strand
ATATGGATAGCTATCTCCATGTATGTCCTTGTGGCCATAATCAAAAAACGTTTAAATCTAGATCAAAGCCTCTACACAATTTTACAGATTTTAAGTGTCACTCTTTTCGAAAAAACCCTTATTTTACAGGCCTTCGAGCCAAGTCGCATCCCGATTTTCGAAGTGCCTGGCTGTAACCAGTTGACTTTATTTCAATAACGTTGGGACAGTAGTGACAAATTATGATAACAGATAGACAAACCGATTACAAGCCCCCCTCAGGCCGATATGATTATTTAATTCTGAAAGGACTCGACAGATTCATTCCCCTTGGTTATTCTTTAGTCATTTAGCGAAGAGGCTTCCGAAAATGACCAAAATCCAAAAGTTGAAAAACTGCCCGGACTTGCAGAAGATCCTTAGCGTCCCATCTAGACGGGAGCAGAGGAACAAAAGACTGAAGGGATTAGTGGCCAAAATTCCCAAAAGCTATAAATCTAAGGAAGCGGATTGGGGGCAGCCTGTGGGGAAAGAAGTTTGGTAAATAAAAAAACATTCTGAAATTCGGTCATGCGCAAAAGGGACGTCCCCATGCCCGTCAAGCCAGGATTATCGGTAAGGCCTCAGATGCCCTCCTGGACGAAGTCTTATCCATCCTCGATGCCTGCATCTATTAACCCCCCCTCCCATTATCCCCTGTCCCCAACAATTCCCTTGACAAATTAACCGGTTATGTAATAAGATTTTTCAGCTTTCACATCACAGCCCAACGCAATATTTAGTCTATAGTGGAATAACGGATGAACATTGAAGACATCAAGAAGTCCATTAATAATCATCGAATTCGAATAACTGACCATGCCGACGAAGAAGCAGTGGCGGATGGCCTGACTTTCGATGAGATATTTTTTTCAGTATCCAATGGTGAAATCATCGAAAGATATTCTACAGACAAACCATATCCAAGCTGTTTGATTTACGGGCAGACGTTCGGAGGCGATCCTGTTCACAGTGTATGGGCATTCAATGAGGAAAACCGATGGTCTGTTTTAATAACCGTATACCGACCGGATCCGGCACTTTGGGTCAATTTTCGCAAAAGGAGAAAAAAATGAAAGGTCCCTTTAAAAAATGTCCGGTTTGTGGGGGGGAACTCAAAGATAAAGTCGTCGAAAAGATTTTACACGGCGGCAAGAATACGGCTGTTTTAAATGTAGACGCAGAAGTTTGTTTACATTGTGGCGAACGATTATATACAGAGAAAGTTGTGAGGCTTTTTGAAAAAATTAGAAACAAATTAAAAAGACAAGACCTTACCGGCTTTGATCCTACAGGCCAGGCATTTTCGGTAGACAAGAAATGGTTTAACAAACAGATGAAGGCGACTATGAATGTTAATGGAGGATCCAGCCGAATTTAGAGATTGATATCCAGTTGAATTGTCTATTGGAAATACATCAAATAATCCAGCGACGACATTTGATTTTTGAGGATGCAAACTAAGCTGGGATTTTCCATTATGGATAAAAGAGAAGCTGAAATAAAGGCCAAGGAATATGTAAAGGAAGCCAGAGGACGGATTGCTTTTGACAAGGCGGTCTTATTCGGTTCGTTTCAAAGTGGACAACCGGAAAAAGGTAGCGATATTGATATCGGGCTATTTGTTGATAAGCTAGATGAATCGGTAGACTACTTAAATCTGATGGCCGAGTTGTACCATGTTGCGGCCGGAATTGATGCCAGGATTGAATCGCACCTTTTTATCAGGGAAGAGGATGATTCCGGATTTGCCGAACTGATAGAAAAAAGCGGGATGGTTCTAACAAACTGATTTTTTCAACTTCGATTTCATTCTCCCCCTTCCCTTTTCTTAGAATCTAAACTCAATCGGCCTCCCTGCCCTCATTATCCCCTGCCCCCACAATTCCCTTGACAAATTAGCCGCTTATGATAAACAAATCATAACGGCTTAAATTTTCACTTCTTCTTCCAAAAATTTTCAAAAAATATACCTCCGGGCCGATTGATCAAATCAACATGATGATATTTTTATTTTGGATTTTTATTCCCCAATATACTCTTAGCCATTGTTTAACACCAAATTAGCTTAATACTGGAGAAAAAATATAATGAACCAGAAAAAATTATCCCCTTCACGTGCTCTTGCGGCTAAAGTGATATATACCGCTTTTTCGATTCTGCGCGATAACGCAAAAGAAATGCCGATGCGGGAACTGATGGCAAGGGTGGAAAAAACCATAGACCTAGATAAATGGGCAAAAGAACGTTATGAAAAAACAGGATATATTCGATGGGAAGCTATTCTTCATTTTTTCAGTATTGACTGTGTTAAAGCAGGTTATTTGATCAAGAAGAAAGGTGTATGGTATCTCACTCCTGAAGGGGAACAGGCCTTAGCCCTTGGTCCGGAAATGTTACTTGAAAAAGCGACAATAGCTTACCGGAAGTGGCGTGCCGACAACCCGATAATACACGACGAAGAAGAATCACCCGAAGAGGAAGCAGAAGAACCTACTTCTTACGACGACGTTGAACAAAAGGCAATCGAAGGCCTGCAACAATATATAAACGCAAAAAACCCATATGAGTTTCAAGATTTGGTGGCAGCCCTTTTGCGAGGAATGGGATATTACACCCCGTTTGTTGCCCCCAAGGGAAAAGATGGTGGCGTTGACGTATTGGCATATCGTGACCCTCTTGGTACTCAATCTCCAAGGATTCAGGTACAGATTAAACATCGAGAATCAGTAGCCAACGTCTAGGAGGTTCGACAATTGATGGGGCTTCTTCAAAAGGAAGGTGATGTCGGAATATTTGTTTCAACATCAGGTTTTAGTCCAGATGCTCGTACTGCCGCACGAGGCTCCCATGTTCATGTTGAACTAATAGATCTCAATCGCTTTATCAATTTATGGCAGGAATTTTACGATAAATTAAAAGACGAGGACAAAAGTTTATTGCCCCTTAGACCAATATATTTTCTGGCAATCGGAGAATAGGTTAACAAGGAACTCCTGCGGACGGTTTATAACTACCCCATAGCTTAATTATCAACAAATTCAAAAAGAAAATTCATATGTGGACATAATGACTAAAAACCCCAATATTTATGTTAAAAACTTGGCTGATCGAATGGAACGGGCTGTGGCTCACTATTGGAAAACGCGGCAGGGTCAAAGGGACAAACAAAAATTGACTGGCAAAGGAGACCAAGGGCTTCGTAGTGCCGTAACCGGTGGGGCTCAGATGGATGGCTTCATCGATCTTTTTACAGAACTTATTATCGCTTCGGGTATCGCCGAAAAATATGTGTTTCGAAAAAAGGCCGTTGAACTTCCAGGATTCTTCCGCCCTACCAAAGAATGGGATCTCTTGGTTGTTCGTGAGAACACCCTGCTAGTGGCCATCGAAGCCAAGTCACAAGTAGGTCCATCTTTTGGTAATAATTTCAACAATAGGACCGAAGAAGCGATGGGAAGTGCCCTTGATCTTTGGACCGCTTTCAGGGAAGGCGCTTACCTTAACAGTCCTCAGCCCTTTTTGGGTTACTTCTTCATGTTGGAAGACTGCGAGGCATCCAACCGGCCGGTTAAGGTGCAAGAACCGCATTTCAAGGTCTTCTTGGAATTTGTTGGAGCATCCTATTTGCGCCGGTATGAACTCTTCTGCCGAAAACTTATTCTTGAACGACTCTATTCCTCAGCGGCCTTTATTTCGTCAACGGTCGAAGGAGGCCTTCTGGGACAGTTCTCAACTCCAGCCGAGGACCTCTCTCCGGAACGCTTTGCCAGAGTTCTTACAGCACATTTAGGGGCTTTTGTATAATTACATGGAAAAATCAACCGTTCACAGAATAATTAACGGGGATTCGCGGAATCTTTCATTCCTCGAAGATACTTCGGTCCACCTTGTCGTTACCTCACCACCTTATTGGAATCTGAAAAGGTATAACGAAAATCCATACCAACTTGGCCATATTCAGGATTATGAAGCCTTTCTATTTGAGCTGGAGAAGGTCTGGCGACATATTTATCGGGTCCTTGTGCCCGGGGGGAGACTGGTCTGTGTGGTGGGTGATGTCTGTGTGGCCAGGCGGGATTTTGGCAGACATCTTGTTTTTCCGTTGCACGCCGACATTTGTGTTATCTGCCGCCGAATCGGTTTTGACAACCTAAACCCGATCATTTGGCATAAAATCGCCAACGCTTCCTATGAAGTAGAAAACGGTTCAAAATTCCTCGGAAAGCCCTACGAACCGAATGCCATCGTCAAAAACGATATGGAATTCATCCTGATGCAGCGCAAACCCGGGGGGTACAGGAAACCGACAAACGTACAAAGGGAAGCCAGCAGAATCAGTAAAGAAGACTTTGATCGTTGGTTCCAACAAATTTGGAATATCCCTGGGGCCTCAACCAAGCAACACCCGGCCCCCTTTCCACTGGAATTAGCTACACGTCTTATTCGCATGTTTTCTTTCACAGAGGACACGGTCTTGGACCCTTTTTGCGGTTCCGGGACAACGATGATTGCCGCTCTTCGTACGGGCAGAAACAGTATTGGGGTTGAAATAGACCCTGATTATTGCCGAATGGCTGCTCGTTTCCTCAAAGCCGAAACCAATAACCTTTTCTCAACAGAAGAACTCCATTTTGAAAGAATGGAGACTAAAACGGCGTGTCTAGTACGAGAAGATCAGGCCCTATATGAACTTCGTCCGGCCAGAAAAAAACTCCAATAATCACTACTTCCAGATGAGCAAAGACCATGGGGTCGTATATTCTTTCATGCAGAAAGGCAAACAAAGAGGACCTTCCAGACGTACTCAAGCTGTATGCCCAGCCTGAAATGGATGACGGGGAAGTCCTATCATTGTCTCACATCGGCAAATAGCTTCTTCGCCGGACTGGAAGTGGTCCAGTCGAGGAAAAAAAATTTGTAAAAGCGGAAATTGCTCGCCATGTTGTCCCGGGGACAACCGGGGTTGCCATGGCAATAAAAATGATGGGCTCTTCGAAGATAACTGAATGAAATGAACAAGGTCCATATTTACCGGAAAAGAGATAAATATTTGAAAAAGATCGCCGGCCTCTTCATGGCGGTGAGCCTTGTACTATTCCCCTTAATTTCTTCTGGCCAGTCCCCTAACGAATCGGATGAATTAACTATAACACCGGCCTTATCCCAAGAAGAGAGTAAATCGAGAAAAATAACGGACGATATAGAAATATTAAAAGAAGAAATCAATCAATTGAAAGCTGAAATTAACACTGTAATAGACCAAATAAAGAAAATTTTTTTATTATTAGACGAAGAGAGTAAAACGAAGAAAAATAAAGAGGAGATAGAAAAATTAAAAAAAGAAATCTCTCAATTAAAAGCAAAAATTAAAAAGAAAAAAGACCAAAAAGTTCCTGAAAAAAATTCAAATACAGCCCCTGTCTCTACCGTTAGTGAAACAGACAGAGATGGTCGCTTCATCGCTTACGACAACGGGACAGTTCTGGATACACGAACAAATCTGATGTGGGCCTCTATGGATAATGGATCTGATATTAATTGGAAGGAAGCAAAACGCTATTGTGAAACCTACCAGGGGGGTGGTTATAAGGACTGGCGTATGCCGACGCAGAATGAACTGGCCGGATTGTATGACCCAACCAAGAATACTCTGACCACCCAAGGCAATTATTATGTTCATGTAACAAGGTTGATTCAGCTATCTTCCTGCTGTCCCTGGGCGTCAGAGATACGTGGCTCTGACGCCGCCTCCTTCTTTTTCACTCTTGGCTCTCGGAACTGGTTTCCCCAGTCTATTGGCACCAACTACCGTGCCCTACCGGTGCGTTCAGGCAGATAGACTATTTGATTGTTTGACACAGGGCTTTTAAGGAAGGTGAGGAAGCCGTTATGCGCTTAGCCATGGACTCTTATAAAAGGATTATCGAAAACCTCCATGACGGATTATATTTTGTTGACCGAGATAGAATCATAACCTTCTGGAATAAAGCCGCGGAACAGATTTCCGGATATACAGCTCATGAGGTTGTCGGTAAACCCTGTTCCGATAATATCCTCACCCATGTCGATAGTGAGGGGAATAGTCTTTGCTTCGGCATGTGTCCGCTTGCTGCAACCATTTCTGACGGAAAGCCTCGTGAAATGGAAATATACATGCACCACAAGGATGGTCACAGAATACCGGTTTCTGTCCGGATCATCACCTTAACAGACAAACAGGATCATATTATCGGTGGAATAGAAATGTTTACCGATATCAGCAATCGGGCCGCTAATGAATTGAGGGTTAAAGAACTGGAAAAATTGGCCCTTCTGGACAACCTTACCCAATTGGCCAACAGGAACTATCTTGAGAGAGAGATCCAAAACAGATTAGAAGAGAAAAAACGGTTCAATGTGCCCTTTGGTATTTTATTCATGGATATTGACCATTTTAAAAAATTTAATGACCAGTATGGCCATCATGTCGGCGATGAAGTTCTGAAATTTGTTTCGAATAATTTTGTAGCCAACTCCAGACCCTTTGACCTTTATGGACGATGGGGAGGTGAAGAGTTTATCGGCATTATACGTAACGTAAACGGAAAAAATCTTGAGCGGCAGGGAAATCGGCTCCGTTCACTGACGGAAAATTCATACCTGATTCATGAAAACGAAAAATTACATGTGACCATTTCCATAGGGGCTACACTGGTTAGCGAGAATGATACGATTGACAGCCTTATTAAAAGGGCCGATACCCTTCTGTATAATTCCAAGTCAGCAGGAAGAAATTGTTTAACCATGGGTTAAACAGGGTTAGCTAACCCATTCCCCGTCACGCCCTGGCGTGACGGCGTGGGTTAGCCGGGGAACGACAAAAAATAAACCGCCGCTTCCTAAAAGAAGCTCTTTTCAGATTGGCAAAGCCAAGCGCCCACCTTGGCTGGAAGATTCCCCCTACCCAGGTGCGGGGAAGGCCCCAGCGGTTCCTATTCAAAAAATATCTCCCGAATATCTATCCAAAATGATCAGGTCTGTTTAATCATCATAGAACCTTGAGTCAGTTATGGTCTGGACAGAGGATAGAGATAAGGGATTTCCCGGGACCTGCCCCGATCGTTCCTCAAAAACCTTCTTGACAAATTAACCACTTATGATACATTTCTTCTTCCATTTCAGATTCGAATAATTTCCTTCGCGCCGGTTTTGAGGAGAATAATGGCCGAAATCCGTATCCCCGAAGATCCCCCAGTGCCACTGGACGTCCCCTTAGCCGTAGATCCCTTATTGAAGAAAAAGATTGGCCATTCCCCCGTTTTCCGGATCTTCCGGAGAAAGAAAGGATAGACGGGTGGATTGGGTAAAACTCATCACTCTGGACAACCAATTCCAGGCCGATCTGTTGACCGATGCCCTGGGGAAAAGGGGCATCCCTTATCTGGTCCGGGAATATAAGGATACCGCTTATGACGGCCTCTTTGTAACTCAAAAGGGCTGGGGGACCATTATGGTCGATCAGGCCGGCCTGGCGGAAGCAAAAATAATCGCCGAGGAATTGTTTAGCCTAAAAACCAAAAAGCACGGCGGTCTTTAGGGAATAAAGCTATGAAGCCAATTGATGGGCAGGATAAATGGGGAAAACCCAGGTCAAATCTTGAAGAGATTGAAGACAAATACCAACGCCTGGTTGAAACTACCGGTACGGGTTATGTGATCCTCGACGACCAGGGTCGGGTCATCGATGCCAACCAGGAATATGGCCGCCTTACCGGCCGGCCGGATCTGCAAGAGGTTATCGGTCACAGTGTGCTGGAATGGACCGCCCCTTATCATTTCGAAAAAAATGCCGCCGAAGTCCGCAAATGTCTGGAACAGGGCTTTGTGCGTAACCTGGAAATCGATTACCTTACCCCTGACGGTCAGGTGATTCCCATTGAGATCAATGCAACGGTCCTGAACACTTCAGGAACCCTACAGATCCTGACTTTGTGTCGAGACATTTCCGACCGGAAGTTGGCGGAGGATGCCCTGCGCGAAAACGAGACCCGTTATCGGACCTTTTTTGAAGCCAACCCCATCCCCATGTGGGTCTTCGATATCCAGACCTTAGCCTTCCTGGCGGTCAATAATGCAGCGGTGGCCCATTACGGCTACAGCCGGGAGGAATTCCTCTCCATGACCCTTGCCGATATCCGTCCCCCGGAGGATGTGCCCCGCCTTCGGGAAAGCATCCAGAAGTCGAAAGAAAAAATTTTCCAGCAGCCCGGCATCTGGAGGCATTGCAAAAAAGACGGAACGATTATCAATGTCGAAATCACCAATCATCAACTGATCTATCAGGGAAGGCAAGCCCGCCTGGTCCTGTCCCATGACGTCACCGAACGCCTGAAGGCCGAAGAGGAAATGCGTCGGAGTGAAAATCTTCTACAGAGCATCCTGCGGGTCGCCCCTACGGGGATCGGTGTTGTCAGCAACCGGGTCCTCCTGAACGTCAATGACCGAATCTGCGAGATGACCGGCTATAGTCGGGAAGAACTGCTCAACCGGAATGCCAGGATTCTCTATCCCACTGATAAGGACTATGAATATGTGGGCACGGAGAAATACCGCCAGATCCGGGAAAGAGGAACCGGCACGGTGGAAACCCGTTGGCAATGTAAGGACGGACGGGTCATCGACGTACTGATGAGTTCGACCCCCATCAATCCTTCCGATCTCAGCCTGGGGGTGACCTTCACCGCTCTGGATATTACTGAACGGAAAAAGGCGGAAGAGGAGTTAAAAAAATCCCACCAGACTTTCCTAACGGTCCTGGATGGGATCGAGGCGTCGGTTTATGCGGCTGATCTGGACAATTATGAAATCCTCTTTATGAACAAACACATGATTGATGTCTTCGGGGCCGATTTCACCGGCCGGTCTTGTTTCCAAGTATTTCGGGGTGAAAACCGGCCCTGTAGTCATTGCACCAACAATCGCCTTTTGGATGAGTCCGGCCTCTCCTCCGGTGTATTTGTCTGGGAAACCAAAAATCCCCTCAATGGGAAATGGTATATCAACCACGACAGGGCCATTCGATGGGTGGACGGCCGAATGGTCAGGCTACAGATATCCACCGACATTACCACTCTAAAAGAAATGGAAGAGGAGCGCAAGAGGATCACCGAACAGCTTATTCAGGCCCAAAAGATGGAGTCGGTGGGTCGACTGGCAGGCGGCGTGGCCCATGATTTTAATAATATGTTGGGAGTCATCCTTGGTCAGGCTGAATTGGGCCTTTTGGGTCTAAATCCGACAGAACCGATTTATACCAGATTAAAAGAAATCCAAAAAGCAGCTCAACGGTCCGCCGAACTCACTCGGCAACTTCTGGCCTTCGCCCGTAAGCAGACGGTGACCCCTAAGATCCTCGATCTGAACGAGACGGTGGCCGGAATGCTGAAAATGTTGCAGCGCTTGATCGGAGAAGATATTGAGCTTATCTGGAAACCGGGATCGGGACTATGGTTGGTCAAGGTTGATCCTTCCCAGATCGATCAGATTCTGGCCAATCTTTGCGTCAATGCCCGGGACGCCATTGAAGGAATAGGTCAAGTCATCATCGAGACCGAAAACGGCTTTTTGGATGAAGTCTATTGCGCCGCTCACCCGGAAGCTCTCTACGGGGAATACGTCTTACTGACCGTAAGCGACAACGGCTCTGGCATGTCCAGAGAGGTTCTCGATCATCTCTTCGAACCTTTCTTCACCACCAAGGAGGCCGGAAAAGGGACGGGGTTGGGAATGGCCACCTTCTATGGTATCATCAAACAAAACAACGGTTTCATAAATGTGTCTAGTCACCCGGGGAAAGGCTCAATATTTAAAATTCACTTTCCCCGTTTTTTAGGGGAAACCATACAACCGATTCCTGAAATCACTTCGGATACAATCAGGGGTCAAGGCGAAATCGTCCTGTTGGTTGAGGACGAAATCGTCTTTTTAAACATGGGCCAGTCCATGTTGGAAAGACTGGGTTATACCGTCCTAGCCGCAAATACGCCGAGCGAGGCCCTCCGCCAAGCCAAATCACACCCGAGACCGATACAGCTTATGATCACCGATGTGGTCATGCCCGAGATGAACGGACGGGATTTGGCCAAATTATTGATCGACCTTAAGCCCGGATTAAAATGTCTCTTTACTTCAGGATATCCAGCCGAGGTCATCGCCCACCGGGGGATATTGGAAGAGGGGGTCCATTTCCTGCAGAAACCGTTCTCATTAAAAGAGTTGGCCAAGAAGGTGCGGGAAGCCATGGAAAATGTTTTGACCAACGGATAATCCAAGCGCCAGAAAACCGGGCCAAAAATGGAGGAAATAGATTTTTAGAAACCCAAATGTGTTAATCTAATTGTCCTAACAAACCCGAAAGGAGGAATAGAATGAAAAGATATCAGGGAAAGAAATCGTTATTGCTTGTTACTGCACTCATTTTGTTAGGCCTTTGTTTGCCCGGTGGAGTACTGGCCGAACTGCCTGTGGTTAAGCTGATCGCCACAGGCGGAACCATTGCCATGAAAATCGATCCGGTCAAGAAGGCCCCGGTACCGGCTATCTCCGGAGAGGATCTGATCGCCACGGTCCCGGAAATAGCCAAGATAGCCAGAATTGAGGTGCTCAATCTCTCCAACGTGCCGTCGGACTATATGGATCCCGTGCGCTGGGTTGGCTTGCAGAAGGAGGTCGTGGCCGCCCTGGCCCGTCCGGAAGTGGCCGGAGTCATCGTTTCTCACGGTACGGACACCTTAGAGGAAACGGCCTATTTCCTCGATCTGACCGTGAAGAGTGACAAGCCGATCGTCCTTATCGGGGCCCAGCGTAATGCCTCGGAATCGGACTTTGACGGCCCCCGAAATCTTTTGAACGCCGCCCGGATCTGTGTCACCCCCGAAGCGAAGGGCAAAGGGGCCATGATCGTCCTCAACAACCAGATTAACGCCGCCCGTGAGGTTACCAAGACCCACACCTCCGATGTGGAAACCTTTAAGTCCGGGGATTTCGGTTTTTTAGGAAATGCGGATAATGACCGAGTCATTTTTTATCGCGGCCCGCTGCGGCGGCAACATGTCCCCCTTACCCAGGAAAAACTGCCCTATGTCGAGATCGTGGCCATGTATGGGGGGGCTGACGGTACTCTAATTAAAGCAGCCGTGGCGGCCGGGGCCAAAGGTCTGGTTATCCAGGCCCTTGGCTGGGGGAATGTCAATATTCCCATGTATGAGGCGCTCAAGGAGGTAACCGCCAAGGGGATTCCGGTGGTCATTTCCACCCGGGTACCCAACGGTCGCGTCCTGCCGGTCTATGGATTTATTGGGGGCGGCAAGACCCTCAAAGATGCCGGAGCCGTCTTTGCCGATAATCTGCCCCCGCAAAAGGCGCGCATTTTATTATTTCTCGCTTTACAAACAACGAGTAAACCCGATGAGATTCAAAAACTCTTTGATCGCTAAGCTCTTATAATAAAAATAACGATCGGCGAAACTTATATTCATCTTTTGCCGTCCTCCGCAACAGACAAGGCACGAAAAATATTGTTATCAACACAAATAGGTGTGCCTATAGTCTTTCCGGAGAAAGCCGGAATCCAGGTTTGAATCTCTCTGGATGCCGGATCAAGTCCGGCATGACGTCTGAGATGATGCGTCCTATAGAAAAGAATTATATTGTGCCCTTTAACTGTTCTAAATTTTTTTATGAATTTGATTTAAACAAAAAAGGAAAAACCAACTTCTTAAAGGAGGGTATCCAATGAGTTATTCCAGACGTGACTTTTTAAAAACAAGTGCCGTCGTCTTGGGGGCCACATCCGTCAGCAGCGGACTGTCTCCCATCATGGCCGCGGAAGAGAAACCGGGAAAAAAGAAAAAAGCCAAACCCGCGGAACCTGCTCCGGCCTATGAAATTTATGCCCTGAAATATGCCGGCCCATTCACCAGCAAACTGGCTATGGTCCTTTGGATGGAAGGCTGGAATGAAGAGATCGAGCGCAACTACTATCTCTGGGCCATCAAGCATAAAGATGAGTTTATCGTGGTGGATACGGGAACCGGTGTGACCCTGGCCGAAAAACGAAAACTGAAAAATTATGTCAACCCGGTGGAGATGCTGGCCAAAATCGGGGCCAACGAGTCTAATGTGAAGAAAATCATCATCACCCACATCCACTTCGACCATGTGGGTGGTGTGGAAATGTTTCCCAAGGCCTATCCTCAGGCCAAATTCTATGTCCAGAAAAAAGAATATGACTTCTGGTTAAAAAATCCTTTAGCTAAGAAAAAGCCTTTCCTGGGGATCTCCGATGAAGAAGGCAACAAAAAAGTGGCCGAATTAGTCGAATCCGGAAGGGCCGTCCTAGTGGATGGAGATAAAAATCTTCAGCCGGGGATTGATCTGGTCCTGGCCCCGGGCCATACCGTGGGCCTTCAGGCCGTAGCCGTCAACACGGAAAAAGGCAAGGCCATCCTGGCCTCCGATTGTGCCCACATCGCCAGGAGTTTTAAGGAAGACATTCCCAGTTGCCTCATTACCGATTTTCTGGCCTGGCTGAAAACCTATGAAAAACTCCGGGCCATGACTTCCCTGGACCTCATCTTTCCGGGTCATGACACCCTGATGCTGACCAATTATCCGAAAGTGGCGGACGATGTCACCCGATTGGCTTAAAGTATACTTAGCGGGTCCGGAAGTATTCCTTCCGGACCCCCGGTCCGTTGCCGATAAAAAAAAGAGGCTCTGTCGGAAATACGGATTTGAAGGCCTCTTCCCTTTAGACAACGAATTTCAAATCGATGGTCTGCTCAAACCGGACCAGGGGTTGCGGATCAGTCAGGCCAATGAAGATTTGATTCGGCAATCTGACGGCCTGATCGCCAATCTGACCCCTTTCCGCGGTCCCAGTGTAGATGCGGGAACGGCCTTTGAGCTTGGCTTTGCTCGAGCCCTGGGGAAGCCGGTCTTCGGCTATACCAATGACCACCGTCCTTTCAAGGATCGGGTTAGGGCCCTTTCAAAAAAGTCGGGACAATTAACAAAGGGAAGCTTAACCGACGACCGGGACATGGTCATCGAGGATTATAATCTGGTGGATAATCTGATGATCGACAGGGCGGTCTGTTCGGCCACCGGCTGTCAGGTGGTCGTCCCCAGCCAATCAAAATCCGGATACTACACAGATCTGGCCGGATTTGAAGCCTGTCTTAAACTGGCCCGGACATTCTTTTTTAAGACCTCGGGGCCGACGAAACGAAAAAAGAGCGAAATGGCCAGAAAATAGGCTCCCTTTTTTATTTTATCCGGCTTTTCCGCTCTCGGCAGCGGACAAAAAGGCAAGACACCGGTCAGCCCGTCCCCTAACCCAGTGCTGATAAAAAGCCCTCAATCCGGCGACTCCGGATCAAACGGGGAGATCCTTTAAATGAAGCAAACAGAATAACCCTGCATAAATCCCGGTTATCCCCATCCTGATCACCCAAGCCACCAGGGAAACCCTCAAGAGAAAGGCCAGGAGGGAAAGCCCGATGGCCGCCAACAACAGGTTTTGGTAGGCGCTATAGTACTCGGAAGGCCAGGACCCTCCATAGACGGATAGAAGGATCAGGTGGCCGATGTTTAAGATTAAGGGATGCTCGCCATGGTTAGGCCCCCCGGAAACGCCGATCATGGCTACCAGGTATAAGGAAAGAAAAACGAAAAAAAGTGCGGCCAGCCAATGCCGTCTAAACCAGGGTTTTCGTTTTTCCGAACCTTGAAAGGCGCTTCGAAGCTGATCGAAGGTCGGAAACATAGAAAGACCGGCCCCTTCGGTTACTATGGACGGATTCAATCTGTCTGATAACGGGAAAAGTGCTCCCCATCCTTGGGTCATGGTATTCAGCCGATAATTCGTTGAAGCATCGTGCCCCGACGGGAAAATCCGTTTATTCAATTCGCCCCTGTTTTCGGCTACAGTCTCCCTTGCCGCCCCGGAAAGGATGGCACCCAATAACAGGGTCAAACCGATCTGAATCAAAAAAGATTTCCCTTTCATAGCTCGTCCCCTCCTTCTTTTCCCGGCCCGGCTTATAAAAGATCGGACCATGTTTATGGCCCCGGGGCCTCGACTGTGCAGTTGCGGTGCCCCGATCTGGAGGATCAGAAACGCTTACCGAACTATTGTATAGAATAGACTCGGGCAAATCAACCGGCCTTCTTTTTAATTGACTTTTTCCTGGACTCGTGTTTAGAATTATGAATAAATTAAATCGGTTATTAAATGGTAATCCATGAGCGAGGCAAGTCCATGACCGAGACGATCACGCCCCATTTCCAGAAAAGAGATGGGGTTTTTTATTTTGTTTGAGGGAATACCGATGAAATCAAATAGGGCCGTTTTCTTCCTTATATTTTTTTTGCTGGCCATAGTCATGATGGAAATGGGTTTTGAAAATAAAATCCAAGCCGCCGGGGGCCTTTGTTGGGATATCCGCTGCAAGTGCCATGTGCCCTGCGGCACGGACCCGCCCGGGTACGGCAAAGACAAGGACATTAGGGATGGGGACCTAGACGTCTTGCCCCCTCCGCCTGATCCGGCGGAGATAGCCCGGCAGAAAAATATTCAGGAAGCGGTCCGGCTGAATAAGGAGGGAGTGGAATGCGATCAGAGGAAGGACTATGAGTGTGCCATCAAAAAATATGAAGAGGCCTTGAAACTCAATCCCTACAATGAGACCTTTAAAAAGAACCTTCAAATCGGTCTGGGCAAGAGAGCCAACCAAAGAGGCAATGACTATTTCTATCAAGGCCAATACGATCTGGCCATTCGGTATTATGAAGAATCCCTGCGCCTCTACCCGAACGATCCGGGGGGCATCACCAAAGACAACCTGCGTCAAGCCAGAGAGGCGCAAGCGGCTAAAACGGCCAGGGAAGCCGAGTTAGCCAGACAAAAAAAATGGGCCGCCGAGCGGGAGAAGATCTCGGCGATGGTCTCCGATCTATCCAAAGAATTGGAATCCAAACCGCCCTTATCCTCCGATACGGTGGACCTGACCTTTCTGGACCCGAACAAACCCATCACGATTGATCCGAGGGTGGTCAAAGGTTCCCAAACACCTCAGGAGGCGGCCAAGACGAGAGAGCGCGAATTTAAAACGGGAGCAGAAAAACAATTCGCCCTCTTATCGATTAAAAAGGGCGATTACGAAAAGGCCATTTTTTACCTTATGGAGGCTCGAAAGACCGATCCCCAAAATGACGACATTAAAAAATCCCTGGCCCTGGTTTTTCACCTGAAAGAAACCGGACAAGCCAATAGGAAAGCCGCTCCCAGGGCCGAGGCCTTGATGGACGCCTTCGAGCACAGCCAGACTGACTGGCAAAAATCCCTGGATTATTTATTCGAATGGTCCAAAGCGAGCCCCCATAATCTGAGCGTCCGTGATGCCTATCATTTTGCTGAAGGAATGGCCCGAGGCTTAAAGGAGTATTCCGGCCCGGTACAATTTCTTTCCGTCCCGGCGTTAAATCAAACCCGCAGCAAGGCGGTCCAGGCATTAATCGGAAAGGCATTAGAAGCGGACATGAGCGGAAACTATGAAGCCGGCATCAAATATTATAAACAGGCCTTGAAGTTGGCCCCCAATGACCTTGGAATCCGGGACTGTCTGAACGGGGCGGAGGGTTATTTAGCCGCCCAACAGTGGAAACGATCTCAAACGAAATAAGTGAAGGCCCCTATGATAAAAAAAACCGGCCTGTTTAGCGGACTAGTATTATGTGCTTTTCTCCATTCAATGCCCCTGGGGGCGGCGGAGATCACCGCCGATCTCGAGAACCAATTGAAAAATCAACTTGCTTCAACCGCCCTGAAGATTCTTTGGGAAGGAATGAAAAAAGATAAGCTGCTCAAGGATTCAGCCACCCTGGCGGATGTCGAAAAAACTGCAGCCGCCGGAAAAGTTTTGTCCTCTATTAGAGAAGGCAGTTTTTATGCCTATGTCAGTGGCGCCGACGGAAAACCGTATCTCCGCTTTGCCCTTAAAGGGTCTTATGGGGCTTCTGTCGGCAGACGAATTCGAATCCCCGACGGGGCGAAATTTCCTTATGGGGGACCCTTCCTGCCGAGTCAATTGGACTATCTCCTGACCAGTATTGCCGAAGAAATCGTTAAAAAAGAAACCCAGGTTTCGGTTGTTGACCACGAATCCCAAAAAAAACAGGCCGCCTTCCTGGATGCCATGCGTCAGGGCCTGAATGCCGCCAGTCAACAAAACTTCACCTTAGCCATAACCTATTTCAACCTGGCCAGAGAGGCGGACCCCTATTCGTCCCATGTTCTCTTGAACCTGGCCCTGGCTTACGAGAAAGCCGGGGGGCAGGAGGTGTCGGCCATCCCCTGGTACCTGGCTTATATGGCCTCCTCCCCCAGAGCGGCCAATATCGGTCTGGTGCGGAAAAAAATTTTGGAGTTGGAAGGCCGGGTGGAGCAGAATGCCAAAATCTTATTGTCGTATGCCGAACGGGCCAGACGGGTCCTGGGGGAGAATCCAGGTGGAATCAACTGGGCGGTGGACCTCTGTCTGGTTTTCGCCCAAATCAGAACGGGGGAAAATGATAACGCCCGTTTGTCCCTTGAAAGAATAGCCGCAAAATTTCGGAATAAGGTCCTCGAAGAAATGGCCCTTGAGGCGCTTAAAAAAGGAAACCTCTCTGAGGCTCAAAAAACGGCCTCGTCCCTTAATTCCAGCAAAGTCTATCTGGAAATGCTCAGGCAGCAACTGAAAAGGAACAGAACCCCGGAAGCCACCCGGATGGCCGCTCAAATCGGCCCTGAAGGCTATTATGAAATTTCCAAATACCTGGCCTTGACCGGAGAACTTCAAGCCGCCAAAGAAATTGCCGGACAGAAGATCGTGGAAACGGCCATGCAATATGGTCTCCCGGGAAAAGCCGAATTAAGAGATCTGGCCTACTTGGAAATAGTCAAGAACCAGGCCATCCGCAAGGATCTTGCCGGTGCCAGAAAGACCGCTTCCGAGATCAAATCCGGATCGTTCGCCTACAAAGCCGACCGCTATATCCAGGAGGTGGAAACCAAAAAAGGTGACCGGGTTTTAAGCGAAGAGGAAATGACCTTCTGGGCGGATCTGGAGAAACATAACGAAAAGCTCTCCGGATGCGGAGAGGCGGGAAGCGGCACCAGCGATTTGATCGGCCGGACCGTCATCAAGGATCTCCAGAAAGCCTTTCGTCCTTCAAAAGAGGAGAAAGACCCCGCCAATACCGTTCATTATCTGGCCGCCGGGGCTTCCTCCCTGATGAAATACCTGGATATTATCCGGGAGCATAAAGACTATTGGGAACTCCGTCGGACCGGGCATCATTAAACCTCATCTTTCGTCTAAGGAGAAATGTTATGAAACGGCGAACTATTTTCTTAACGGCGGTTATCCTCCTCTGCCCTTCCCTTCTATTCTCCACCGCCCAGCTGCCGGATTATCTGCTTTATAACGGAGAAACCCTGCCGATCTTCAGCAATCCTCTGGAATCCTACTTTAACGCCGATAACATCAGGCCCTATCATCTATTCGTCCGGAGTTGTTCGGCCTGTTGGCGTGGGTATGTGGCCACCTGGGAAATCAAGGACGGGCAATTATTCCTTCAAAACCTAGTCGAAGGATCCTGTTCCGACAAGCCGAAAGCCATCGCGCTGTCCCTTCTTTTCCCCGGCCAACAGGGACCGATCCCCGCCTCCTGGTTCAACGGGACCATCCGGATCCCTCGAGGGAAGAGACTGCAGTATGTTCATATGGGATACGGCTCGGTCTATGAAAAAGAAATAATCCTGGTCTTTGAAAAAGGAAAACTGGTCAAAGAAGAGCTCCTGGATAATCGGAACAGAAAGCTCCCTTCCGGAGAAGAAAAGTCTCTGGATGAACTTCAAAAACTGAAAGAATGGGAAGAATCCCAGAAAAGGAAGAACTAGTCCATGATGACTCAAGGACCAAAGCAGGCCCCAAAAGGTCGGGAGGGGGATCGGTCCGGTCAAAAGGGGAGGAGGCTGCCCGCCGCCTGTTTCCTGGCCCTTTGGCCTGGTCTGCTGATCCTATCCTGGAATAGCCCGGTCCAGGGCAGGGAAGGAAGCTGGCATCAGGCCCAATCCCCATCCGGGAGTTTGCCGGATGACTGCACACCCAAATGTTATCAGGAGGCCGACCGCCGGGCTAAGCGTTGTCTTGGGGAAATGGCAGACTGCCGGGGCCGGTCTCCGGAAAAGGAGTCGGCCTGTCGTCACCAATACCGGCTCTGTGATCAAAAGGTGACGGAATGGGCCCAGCGCTGTCTGGATCTCTGCGGGAAAGACCTGATCCGGCCTCATTGAGCAACCGGGACGTTCATTGACCTTCTGCTGAGCCGGGAATCTAACGGCCGAATTCCATCCCTACCATCAGAAACAGGCTGTCGATACTGGTGTTATTATTGTTCAGGTAGGCATTGGAAAGATGATGATAGCGCAATCTGATGTTCAGGGAATGTTTCAAGTCAATCTTAAAAAGGCGTCCGATCCCTAATTGAGGAGAAAAAACCCAGGCAGAACCGAATCCCGGCACTTTAACATCGGTATAGAACAGGCCGACCCCTCCTTCCACAAACCAGTTCACCCAGCCGTATTTGTCCAGAGCATAACCGGCCATCGGCGTAAGCCCCACGGCCACACGGTTCTCCGGCTCCAGGGTCATGCCGATAAAGGCCTCCAGGTTTCCCCGCCAAGCATTCCCAAAATCATGGGAGATATAGGGATCGATAAAGATCATTTTGACCTGGGTATGTTTCGGATGGAAGCTTGGTCCGTACCCAACGGAAATCCCATAACGATCAATAAAGGGCGTTTGGGCTGGAGCAGTTAGGGGAAACATAAGGCCTGCAAAGAAGAGTATAATGAGCAGAAAGGTCTGCTTCTGTCCCAAAACAACCCTATTGTTCGCTGACATATGTTTCATAACTCCTGACGCCCGTTGGGCCTTGACCAACGGCAATAAATAATTCATTACCAATCTCCGATTTATTTTACTTCTCAAAACGTACTCGGAGACCGCCTCGTTATAAAAAAACCAGTCAGACCGTCATACCGGCGAAAGCCGGTATCCAGAAAAAAATTCGGGTTACCGGCTTAATCCGGAACTATGCCTGGATGACCTGTCCCGCTTGGCTTGCTCGGAATATCTTGTCCAGTCAAAACCTGTTTTCTATCATCTAGGCCTTCAGGGTTGACTGGATACTTTGCAATAATTTAGGCCTCTCCCATGGCCCGTTTGACCATCCTTTCGGAAAGATCCTTCATCTCCCCGAAATAAATGGTCCGGGTCGGACAAACCAGGCTGCAGGCCGGCCGCTTATTTCCGGCCAGGCGTTCAACGCACAAATCGCATTTCACCGCCAGTCCCTTATCCTCTTCGAACTGCATGGCCCCGAAAGGGCAGGCGTCCACACATTCCTTGCAGCCGATGCAGAGATCATTATTGATGAGCACCAAGCCTTGGGCGTTCCGGCTAATGGCCTCTGCCGGGCAGGCTTTTTGACAAGGGGCATTGGCACAATGATGACAGAAAATCGGAACGAAGTCACAGCCCTTCTCCACGACCCGGACCAGCCGCGGCCCGACGCCCAGCTCGTGCTCTTGCTTGCAGGCTACTTCACAGGCATGACACCCCATACAATCTTTTTTCAAAAACATCAAAGAGACCTTACCCATCTCCTCTCCTCCTGTCAATTATTTATCCCGGTGGCGCACACAACGCACCCGGTAACGATTTTGTTTGGAATAACTCAGCACATACGCCCCGTCAAACATGATGATCCAGGCATTCCGGGTACCCTGACCAAAGGTTGTGGATGACCAGTAACTCAATTCATCCCGGAAAGGTACCTCTTCCCGCATGACCGGCCGGTAGCGGCTCCTGTCCAACAAGGTCTCCAGCTCTAAAACACTGGGCAATCGCCAATCGACCTGACCAGCTAAGGAAAGATTTTCAGAATAGGTGCAGGCCTCTTCCCAGGTCATCTCTCCCGGTGATTCCCTCTGCCATTCCAGTTGGGTCTGCGGATCGATCCAGGTATCCATTTTTTCTTAGGCTATTCGTTTGACAGGATTAACCGGATTCCCATGGATCATCCCGTTAATCCTGTCAAACATATTTCCCCTTATTCATCCACCCGACTGATATTGCACAGACAGTTCCGGATATTGGTGGCTCCCATGGCCGGATCCATCGTTTTATGGGCATTATCCATCAGAATATTGATATTGGAAATATCCCACCCGTGCCCCGGATCCTTTATTTCCGGGAACCACCAGCCGTGTTCGGCCACCACTACGCCGGGGTTGATGCCGTCATATAATTTAGCCCGTTCTTTGACCCGACCCCGGGGTGATTCGATATAAACCCAGTCGCCATCCCGGATGCCGTATTTCGCGGCCGTCTCCGGATGGATTTCCACAATCGGATCCGGACGAATTTCCCGCAGCCAGGGCTGCTGACGGTTGGCCGTATGGAAAAACGTAGGCGTCCGCAGTCCGGCGTTCAGGATCAAGGGATACCGTTCCAGGAGTTCAGGAGTGGAAACCGGGCTCTCCGGGAGTTCGACGTATTTGGGCAGAGGATCGAATCCCCACTTCTCCAAAGTGGTGGACCAGAGTTCCACTTTCCGGGTCGGGGTGGAAAAACCCCGTTCCCGGTATTTATGGTAGACCATTTCGCCCTGCACATATCCCTTTTCCTTGAACTCTTCCCAGGTCAGGCCGGCCGGCTCCAGCAGGTAATCGAGGGCATCCTCCACCGTATTCCACCAGGGCTGGCCCATCCGTTTACCCAGTTCCATTAAGATTTTATGATCCTGCCAGGCTTCCCCGATCTCCACACATTTCTGTCGGGCCAACACAAAACCGTGACGCTTCCAGTTATCGGCCACATGATTCTGCTCCAGCCAGGTGCCGGCCGGTAAAAAGACGTCGGCCAGTTCGGCGGTGGGGGTCAGGAAGAAATCGATGACCGCCAGAAAATCCAAAGCCTTGAGGGCTTCATAGGCCTCTCGGGCATTGTCCCGGGAGACCACCGGGTTGGTCCCGCACAAAAGCCCGGCTTTTAGCTGATAGGGGGTCCCCTGAAGGATGGACTCCCAGGCGACCTTAGGCGTGATAAAGGCTACCCGGGCCCCCAGTTTATACTGCTCGCCGCCCAGTCTCTTAGCCCTCTGTTCCGGGCTCAACTCCTTATGCCGGGCGAATTCAGCCACAGTCCGGGTCGGCGGGTTCACATACAAGACATTTCCTCCCGGGGCATCCAGGTTACCGGTAGCCGCCATCAGACCCGTGGCCGTCCGGGTGAAATCGGTACAATTATTGGTCTGTTCCGTCGGTACACCCCAATGGATACAGGCCGGTTTGGTGGTGGCATAGAGTTTGGCCGCCTGGCGGATGAGCTCCTTATCCACCCAGGTGATCTCCTGTACCCGTTCCAGGGGATAGTCCTTCATCACCCTCTCTTTGAATTCCTCCCAACCGTGAATGTGCCGGGTCACAAATTCCCGGTCGTACAGTCCCTCTTCCATGATCACCCGATGAAAGCCCATGGCCAGAGCGGCATCCGTGCCCGGGCGAAGCTGCAGCCAGAGGTGGGCCTTTTTGGCCACGAACCCTTTCCGCGGATCAATGCAAATCAGTTTGGCCCCCTTTTTAAAGGCCTTCCAGAAATCGACCCCCTTGTATTCATCCGGGTTGGACCATTGAGGGTTACAGGCCCACATGACGATCAGCTTGGGTTCCCCACGATAGTCGCAGATGGGCAGATTGCCGCAGGTGATCAGAGTTGAGGCCACCCTGGAGACATAACAAAAATGACCGGCCGTCAGAACATTAGGTGTGCCCAGCAGGTTGGCAAACCGGTAGAGGTGGCTTTCATAATCCCGGCCGGTTCCCTGGCCCACCACAATGGCCTCCGGCCCATGGGCCGCAATGACTTCCTTGAATTTATTGGTTACCGTATCCAGGGCCTCGTCCCAGGAGATCCGTTCCCATTTTCCATTGACCTTTTTCATGGGGTGAATAATCCTGTCGGGATGGTAGGCCATCTGCGTTACGGCCAGTCCTTTACTGCATAACGTCCCATAACTGATCGGAGACTCCGGGTCTCCTTCTACTTTAACGACCTTGCCGTCGGCAACGGAGGCAATGACCCCGCACCCGCCATGACAATTCCGGCAGACGGTTTTGATTTTTTTGATTTCTCCCATATTTAACCTCCCTATTGTTCCAACTCGGCAATATCCGAAACACCGAACTTCAAGGCATGCACGAAACTCCAAAGGGCCCGGACGTTTTTCTCAATCACCGGCATCCCTTTACCCAGGCTGTTCAAGGTGTTTAACTGTCCTTCGATCTGATCGAGGCATTCCTTCATCTTTTTAAAATCCGCCTGTCCAAGGCGTTCACCCGATTTATTCATGGTCTTTCACCTCCCGGAGATCTTTAAACCGTTTGGATTTCAAGGTATAGCGCGGAAGCCCGCCCGGAGCCACCAAATCGATCCGGAACCGCAGGTTGGTCTTAGTCTTGAGGCGTTCGGAGATTTTCCGGCAAAAATCCTTGCCCCCTTCGGTTCCCATTTCCTCCTGGGGCTCCACCCTAAGACAGACCTCATCCATCAGACTTTTCCGCTCCACCAAAATTTCGTATTCGATGACTTGTGGAAATTCCCTCCGGACCACTTCTTCCACCGTCACCGGCGTAAATAGGACCCCGCGGATTTTTCTCAAATCATCGGTTCGCCCTTCCACCCCGGTCATCATCTTGGAGGTCCGGCCGCAGGCACAGGTGTCTTCTCCCCGCCGGACCACATCCTTGGTATTGAACCGAAGCAGGGGAAAAGAATGCCTCCCCAGGGGAGTGACCACGGCCACACCCAATTCCCCGGGACCGACTTCTCGGGACAGGGTCTCCATATCCAGGATTTCCACCAGAAAGAACGGTTCCATAATGTGCAGCCCCCGGCGTTCTCCGCACATGGCCGCCCAGGCACAGGGTTCCGTCCCGCCGATGTGATCGTAGACTTCGGCACCCCAGATCTCTTCCAGCCGGTTCCGGGTCGCCGGAGGCAGGGGTTCACCGGCACAGAGCATCCTTTTGATCCCCAGATCCCGGGGGTCAAGACCCATTTTGACCACTTCTTCCGCCAGGTGCAGACCATAGGTCGGGGTGTTCATCAGGGCCGTGGCCTTCACTTCCATGATCTTGCTGACCCGGCCCCGGGTATCCAGGGCCCCTCCGGGAACAACCTCGCAACCCACCTTTTCCGCGGCATAATGGCCCTCCCAAAAGGCCACGTAAACATTATAGCCGAAGGGGATGAAGACCCGGTCGGTTTCCCGAAAACCGGCCATCCAGAGGATATGGCACCAGACTTCCACCCGCCACTGCCAGCTCTCATAGGATTCCGGTACATAAACCGGCCTTCCCGTGGTCCCTGAGGTCTGCCGAAAATCGGTCACCTCCGGCAAAGGGACCCCGAGCATCTCTCCGTATGGAAAAGGGTCCTTGCCTTCCTGGGCCTTGCGCAGATCTTCTTTATCCACCAGGGGAAGGCGGCGGACCGAGGCCAGGTCCACCACGTCTTCCGGGTTGATGTCTTTATACTTCTCCCGGTAAAAGACCGAATGATCCTTGGCATATTGGATCAGCCGGCGGAGATTCTTGATTTCCAAGGCCAGATGACGATCCGGAGCCAGCGTTTCCAACACCGGATTCCAATACCTACTGGTTTGGTCAACTTTCATACTAGTAAATCCTCCTTACAACGAGAATTGGGCTGAGATTCGGGCCCCTATTTTTTTTAGCAGGTCCCTATACACCGGGATCCTTTCATCGTTCAATTGGCTTTTCAGGCCCACTACCCAGATAGCCGCCGGCCAATCCGGCCGGCCCATATCCAAAGGAATAGCCAGGGCCCGGATACCCTCGATATATTCTTCATCATCCAGGGCAAAGCGGTCCTGCCGGGCTTTCTCGATCATCTGAGCTAATTGCTTACGGTTGGTGCAGGTGAAAGGGGTAAACTTGGTCAAAGTGCTCCGGGCTAGAATTTCTTTGACTTGGTCCTCCGGGAATTGAGCCAGGAGTACTTTTCCTCCAGCCCCGGCTATTAAAGGGATTTTCATGCCCAATTCGGAAGACACCTTGATATCATCAGGGGAATCGACCTTATCAACAATGACGGCCTTCATTCCGGAGCAGAGGCCCAGGAAAACGGAAAGGCTCGTCTTTCGGTTAATCTCTTCCAGAAAAGGACGGACCTTGAAAATGAGGTTGGAGGCGGCGCCGGCCTCCCGCCCAAGGGTGTACAGTTTTATCCCCAGACGGACCTTGTTATCGGGGGTCATGTCCAGAACACCCAAATCCACCAGGGTATAAATCAGGTTAAACACCGTGCTTTTATGATAGTCTAAACGGGTCGATATTTCCGTTATACCCAAAGGGATCCGGGCCCCGGCCAATAGTTCCAAGATCTTGAAACACTTATCTACGGCCGGAACCTTCTTCGCCTTCACCCTGGATTTAGTCTGGATTGGGTTCATCTTTGTTCTCTATAGAGAAAATATAATTTCTATATAGAACAGATTGATCCCCTTGTCAAGAAATTTTTTAAGACACCCCAAAAATGCCAGACGGGAAGCAGAAGCCCCAAGGGAGCGGGAAAAGCCCTATTTGGACAGGCCTCATTTCCGTCGATACTTCCTTAAATAACTTTATTTTTACAAAATTGGCTGATATGATACCCTGCAATTATCTCCGGGGTTTGAATGGTAAGGATCGGTTAGCTGGAAAATGTTAGACCTCAGGGATAAAGCAAAGGAGATCCGGAAATGAATAGAAAATCGATTCTGAGCCTGTTACTCGGATGCCTCATCCTGGTCCTGCCGGTCCAGGCCTCATTAGCCCTGACCACGGTAAAGGTTGGTCTCCTCAAACTTTCCAGTTCGGCCCCGGTTTTTATCGGTATGGACAAGGCATTTTTTGAGGCCGAGGGGATTAAGGTCGAACCGGTCTGGTTCAAGTCGGCCCAGCCCATTGCCGTCGCCTTAGCCAGCGGTGATATCGATGTGGGGGCCACCGGCCTGACCGCCGGGTTATACAATGCCGTAGCCCAGGGAATGAAAATAGCCGTGGTAGCCGACAAAGGCCGGGAATGGCCGGGGTATAAATTGACCGCCCTGATTGTCGACACCGAACAATGGAAGACCGGGCTGCGGGATTTGAAAGACCTTAAAGCCAAACGCGTCGGAATCACTCAAATGGGTTCGACGTTTCATTACATCCTGGGCAATCTTTTGGAAAAAAGAGGAATGTCCTTGAACGACGTCAAAGTGGTTCCTCTGGGCAGTGTAACCAGCATGCGCGACACGGTCGTTTCCCACCAGATCGAATCGGCCTTCCTGGTTCAGCCCCATGTAGCTCCTTTGGAAAAGAATCAGACGGCCAAAGTCCTTCTCTGGGTGGGAGATCAATTGCCTTACCAGATCGCCGCCATGTTTTACGGCGAAAAATTTCTGAAAAACCGGGTGTTGGCCATTTCTTTCATGAAAGGATATATCCGCAGCTGCCGCTATTATTATGATCAGGCCCTGACTAAAAAGGAAGGCCCGGCCCGCCAGGAGATCCTGAATCTCATCTCCAAATATACGGAGGAAACGCCCGAGGCCGTAGCCTTGTCTCTGCCTTACAATGACCGCAATGGGGAGCTCTATGCCGGGGATATCCAGAAGCAGTTGGACTGGTATTTCCGTCACAACCTGATTTCCAAAAAAATGTCCTCCTCCGATTTGGTGGATCTTTCTTTCTGGAAAGAGTCTATGCAGGCCCTGGGGAAATAATTGCGGGAAGAGGGGCATCAGAGAGTTTGAATCTCATCTTTTCCAGAATTTATCTCTTTCAATCGAACCCTTAAATCCTCGGATCCCGGAATCCTGACTTATTATGAAAGTCATCATAGAAAATCTGACCAAACAATATCTGGATCGCCGAGGCGTACCCACCGAGGCCCTGGAAGAGATCAATCTGGTGGTCGAGGAAAATGAGTTTGTCGTGGTAGTCGGTCCCAGCGGATGCGGGAAATCGACCCTATTGAATTTGATCGCCGGCCTCATAAGCCCCACCTCGGGCCAGGTGGTCTTTGAAGGGGAAGATGACCGCAGCCAACCCCAGACCGCCATGGTCTTTCAGGACTTCGCCCTTTTCCCCTGGAGGACCGTCTATAAAAATGTTGTCTTCGGATTGGAGGAACGGGGGGCCAATGCGGCCGAACAAAAGGAGATCGGTCAAAAATATATCCAGATGGTCGGCCTTCAGGGCTTCGAACAAAAATATCCCCATCAGCTCTCCGGGGGCATGAAACAGCGGGTTTCCCTGGCCCGGGCCCTGGCCATGGACCCCTTACTACTCCTCATGGATGAGCCCTTCTCGGCCCTGGACGCCCAAACCAGGACCCTGATGCAATATGAGCTTTCCCGCATCTGGGAGGAGACTCGGAAGAGTTTTCTATACATTACCCACAACATTGAAGAGGCCGTTTTCCTGGGAGATCGGGTAGTCGTCCTTTCCCGGAGGCCGGGACGGATTATGGATATCGTCGACATCGACCTTCCTCGGCCCCGAGGAGAAAAGCTCACCCTGGTAAAGGCCTATCGGGAGTATGTCGATCGAATTTGGCAGACGATCAAAGCCCAGGCCAAAGAAGCCTTGGAGGAGAAGGGTGATGACTACTGATAACCGGAAGACCCCGGGGCCTTCATCCTCCGGCCCCCCGGAAAAAATCGTCGTCCGGCATAAAGCCTATTTCTTGAAAAAAAAGGACTATCCCGGTTTAAGCCTGATTTCTTTTTGCCTGCTTCTATTCATCTGGGAACTAGCCAGTCGGAGGCAATGGGTTCCCCCTTTATTCCTGCCGGCTCCCACGGCGGTCCTGGTGGAGGGATGGGCCATGGTTCAGACCGGGGTGATTTTCAAACATCTCCTGGCCAGTCTCAACCGGGTCCTCTGGGGATTCCTCATCGCCTGCTCTTTAGGCCTGGTCATCGGCCTCCTGATCGGTTCTTTCAGATTCTTCGAAGCCATCGGCAATCCGATCATCGCCGCCACCTTCCCCATTCCGAAGATCGCCATCCTGCCTTTGTTGATTCTCTGGTTGGGGATCGGTGAGCCCCCTAAAGTGGCCGTCATTGTCCTAGGGGTCTTTTTCCCCATGGTCATCAATGTCTATACAGGGGTAAAAAATGTCGATCCCCTGTTGATCAAAGCGGCCTTAAGTCTGGGCTCAACCCGAACGCGGATCATCTGCAAAGTGGTCTTTCCAAGCATTCTGCCCATGATCTTTGCCGGAATGAAATTGGGCATGGGGATCGCCCTGTTGCTGGTCGTGGCCGCCGAGATGGTCGGGGCCGATGCCGGTATCGGGTTTATGATTATGAATGCCGCCGACCTGATGCAGACCAAGAAACTGATGGTCGGGCTGGTGATACTCTCTTTACTGGGGCTTTTTTTTAATTGGCTCTTTCAGCGGCTCGAACGGATCGTCATTCCCTGGAAAAAATGAGACCCTATCCGGCGGAAGGCGGGATTTCCAGAAGGGCCTTCAACTCCTCTTGTTTTTGGGCAATAGCCTCTTCCAGTTCCTCGATAACCAGAAGCTGATTGGGCCGGATGGAATGGGCCGGCAAGGCCCTTTCCCGGTCGGCCTTATCGGCCTTTAGTTTTCGAATTTCTTCCTGAAGCTGCTCGATTTTTTGTTTCATATCTCTTTTCTCTAATGGGGAAATTTATACAAGTCGTCATGGTCCAGAAACCGGAGCAAAAGAACCGCGGAGGTCCAATCGGGATTTCCCGAAGATAGGATTTTTTCGGGTTCAAGTGAGATGCGATATTTTCGGTCTACTCTTATAGACCAGGCGGTTGGATCATTAACGATCTTTTCCAGACGGAGACCGGGATGAAACGGGTTGTCTTCAAATTGCCTTAGAGTCTGGCCTATTTTCTTTCTCATCAAGGGATTGGAACGAAACGTTTCCAAATCTTTAAGAAATTTTTTTGTCGGGATGAGCTCGGGCACTTTTCATTTCCTTGATCAGCCATTCGGGGAGTTTGCCGGTTCCGCTTTCCCGAGCGGCTTTCAGTTTGGCCAACCCTTGGTCGCTCAGACGAAGATTAGGATAAATGGAAACGGGATGGAGGGTAATTCCGCCTCCCTTGACAACTTCTAACTCCAGATAGGTCCCGTTTTCCAATCCCAGTTCTCGGCGAAGGGCCAAAGGCAAATTAATGCTTCCCCTTTTATCTATGGCTATTAACATGATCTCTCCTAGAATAGGTTGATATCGCTTAAGTATTGAGCATATCCGCTTTCAGACAAAATGTCAATATGACAATATCTGATCTGGAAGAAATTTTTTAGATAAAAGTCCAGGTCTCTTCTTGTCTGGCGGGAAAACTCCTTTTTAAGGGCAGCGATGACCTGTGGCCAGGCGCCTGCGGGGGCCGAAGGCTCAGGGGTGCCGGGAATATACGGTCTCCTTGATCGGGCCTTACATGTTCCAGGTCGTCCTTTTTCCCCCAACAACCTCCCTATAACCCACTTTTAATTCGCCAGATTTAACTTCGTATTTTTATATCACCCCGTTAACCTGGTCCGACCCGTTTCCAGGTTTCAACGGATAAGCCAGGCCGCCGAAAACCGGGCGGCCCGGTAAGACAAAGGGGGAAAACCGTGTTCCAAGACCTGGTTATTTCGAATCCCATCCGCCATGGGCCCGTAGCGCCTCGACGGCCTTCTGGGCCTGCTCCTTGAGCGTCACGTAGTCGGTCTTGGCCACCCGGTTGAGGGGCAGTTGCCCGGCCTCCAAAATGATGTAATGGGACGGGCGCATATAAGAAGCGATGCCCTGGGCCTGTCCCTCCAGTTCCGCTACGGTCAGCTCCGCCCCGGGCTTTTTCTCGACAAAAAGGACGACTCCCTCGGTGAAGACCTCGTGGGAAACACCCACCGCCGCGCAGACCGCCACCTTATCGGTCAGCTCGGCGAAATGGTTTTCGATCTGAGCCGGGTGCACCTGGTATCCCTTCGGCTTGATGACCAGTTTGGTGCGTCCCGAGAAATGGAGCCCTTGGTCGTCCTTGAATCCCAGGTCCCCCGTATAGCAAACCCTGTCGGTGGAGACGGTCTTCCTGTAGGCTTCTTCGTTGTTAACATAGGCGATGAAGATCTGGGGCCCGGTAAAACAGATCTCCCCCTCTTGGCCATCAGGCAGCGCTTCCCCGGCCGAGCCGTCTTCCTTCATCGGCCTGCGGATGGTAAGAGGGGTGATGGGCATGTCGTACCCCACCCCGGCCAGGATGTCGTCCACGGTCCCGTCCAGGGGTGAGTAGGTGACAAAACCAGCGGTTTCAGTAAGGCCGAGTCCGGTACCGAATTTGGGGGCCATCCGGGAAAGCTGCACCAGGAATTCCCGGGAGACCTGCTGCCCGCCGTAGAGGGCGAACCGCAGGGACGACAGGTCGTAGTCCTGGTAGTTGGGCAGGCGCCACTGCATGGCAAACAGGGCCGGGATCTGGCCGAAGCTGTCAACTTTGTAATCCTGAATCGCTTTCAGCGATTTTTCGGCATCAAAGATGTGCAGGACTACGGCTGTGCCGCCGTAAAATAAGGGCGTCATCAGCTGCTCGGCCTGTCCTCCCACATGGGACGGAGGCAGGTTTACCAGCATTCGGGGGTTATCATCCATTCCGAACCCGCCGCCCAGGCACATGTTCTGGACCGTGATGTTCCGGTGGGTGAGAAGCGCGGGCTTGGGAAACCCGGTGGAGCCGGTGGTGTAAATGACCTGGCACCCGTCATTTTCCGTTACCCTGGCCGTCGCTTCCAGGTAGGCTTTCAGCTCCGGAGAACGGGCCGGATCGGCCAGGGCAGCCAGGGCCTCCTGTTTCGCCTCTTCGGCCACAACAAAGGCGGACAAGGCGCCGTCGATGGTCTCCGTGGCCGGGGAAAATTGGATGAAGGTTTTAACATAGGGGCAGTTGGCCTGCACCGCTTTGCCCAGCTCGGAAAAATCGGCAAAAGGCGTCTTGCCCAGAAAGGCAAAGCCCTTGGCCTGAATCAGACCAAGGGAGCGGATCACCTCCGGGGCTTTCAGCCGCAGATCCAGGGGCGCGTGAATGACGCCGATCTTGAAGCAGGCATAGGCCAGGAAGATGTGCTCGGCGAGGAAAGGCAGGGAGGTCGAAAGAAAATCCCCCTTCTGAAAGCCGAGTTTCAGCAGCTTCATGGCCAGGGCGGTGGTGATCTGATCGAACTCCCGGTAGGAGTAGTTCTTCCCCGTGTCCACCACTTCCAGGGCATGGTGATTCGGTTTTTCCCTGGCCCACTTGGCGATGATGCCGTGGAGCAGGTGCCGATCGGCATAATCCTTCTCGTAATGTTCCAGGGTGTACTGGGGAACGCCGTTGCGATAAGTCAGATCTGTCATGAAAGCCCTCCTGCAAAAAGAATAAACAAGGATAGCGATGGCCTTCCCCATCACCGCTTGGGCGGCGGCGGAGGAGGCACTTCCTATCCAGGTTCAATATAAGCCTTTTAAAAGGCCAAATCCGGCTTCATTGTCTCATAGATTGATCAGTTATTAACGGTCTCAAAATAATCTTGAAAGTTAATTTGAAAAGGTTGGGCTATTTTTCTGAAGTCATTGACGAAAGGGCGCCGTCTTTTATGAATTTATCACCGGGGGAAACCGCAGCCCACCCACTGATTTTTAGTGGGTGGGAATGCCGGAGGGGGCAAAGCGTCCCCCGAGGATAAATTCGTAGAAAAGACCAGCCCGAAAGACACAGACGAAAGAAAATATAGACCAACCAGGTCAATACTATTATTAGACGATTAATAATGGGGCCCGGCCCCGTTTCAATCCGCTGAGCTCCGTTCGATCGTGATCTCGGCCGGTGGACTGTCGAGCAGGATCGATGCGTAGGGTTGTTTAAGACTGCCAAAAGGAGGCGCGCTGACGATGGGCAGGACCTTGACGGTCCGACCGCTCACGGCTTTAAGCTCGACCGACGATCGGGTGGTCTGTGATGAAGCGGCCTTGGTGTCGCTTCCGGAAACTGAACGCCAGCCGATAGCCGGACCGCCGTAGGCCTGGCCCGCCATGGAGACATTAAAGGCGCCCGTGTGCGTGACCTGAAAATAGCTCGACGAAGACAATCCCGTTCCCGACGGATCGGACTCCAGAACCATCTCCACATCGGAGACGACTTTGGTGACCTCCAATTGATGCACTTTGAGCATCGGGGTGACCTCAAGCGAGTGGGGGTCCTGCCGGATCTGGGTGGACAGGGTGCCTTTCCACAGGCCCTCCCAAAAAAGCCCGTGCGGCTTCGTCTGGACGTGTTTCAGCACGATCTCGACCTCATGCTTTTGGGGAAAGGTCCACGTGCCGCCGCCCGGAGGCGACGAGACCACCCGCACGTCGAGCGTGCCTTGGTAACGGGCCTCGGCCCGGGGAATGCATTCGGCCTTCAGGTCTTGCTCGAAAACCGATTGCCGGCGCGGCCGGTCGATCCTGACCGGGCCCCATCCGCAGACCTGCAGACTCACCGGAGTGCTGGTGCAATCGGATTTTTTTAGGGCTATCGAATAAGACCCCGAGGGAACCTTCCGCTCATAACGGCCGGCGCTGTCGGTGCGCGTGGAGAAGGAGCGGTTATCCTGACGGTTAAGCAAAGTGATCTCCGCCTCCTTGATCGGCTGTCCATCCTGATCAAGGGCCGTGCCCCGCACCGTTGTGGCTTCCTCGGCGTCCAAATACCAGGTCGCCCCGACCACGATCGCGGTCTCATATTCGCGCCCGGCTTGCCGCCCGGCCTGAATCACCATAGCCTCGGCGTCCTGCCAGGATAGGGGGCGGCTCTCGCGGCTGAGCCCGCTGTTTGGATTTTCATGGCAGCCCCACCAGGACACGGGCGGAGCGACGGGCTGATGCCAGATCTGTCGGGCAGGCCCGCTCTTAGGCATTTCGGTGATGGTGATCTCAGAAGTAATCAGTTCACCGCAAACATCGGCGCCAGGCCGGACTTGCCGGACTTCCTCGACCAGCCGTCTCGCCTCTGACTGCGCTTTTTGGATGAGGCCCCTCTCGAAAGCGTCCGTTTGGGCTTCACAAGGCGCAACGAGAATACCCAGCCCGGCGACCGCCATAAAAACAAAAAAAAGTTTCATTAGAGTAATTCCACCTGGGCACATTCT
>Ga0233425_10002917_pt1 | contig 32364 bp, 19 predicted proteins | sample Watercolumn_Towu_2_FD_181712 | JGI IMG/M metagenome (GOLD analysis project Ga0233425, IMG submission 181712) | Freshwater microbial communities from Lake Towuti, South Sulawesi, Indonesia - Watercolumn_Towuti2014_140_MG | ecosystem: Environmental > Aquatic > Freshwater > Lake | place... | reverse complement strand
AACCGGGACAAAAAGGTAATCGAGTTTTTTCAGATCCTGGCTGATTTCGACAGTTGCTGTTCCCTGCCCCGCAATAATCTTGTCATCGTCGAAGGGGGGCACAAGAACGTAATTGTGTTGTTCTTGAAGTTGTCTGGCAACGCGTTCGCGGTCATCGGACGAGTCTTCGCAGAACACCACTTGGCCGCCGTACGATTGCGTCCCGGCGACTTTGTTCTTCGGCGAGCTCTTTGGCATCACGACGACTGCTTTTGTTCCGAGCAGTGACGCCGCAAGAGCAACACCCTGCGCGTGGTTTCCCGATGAGTGTGCTACTACTCCCCGTGCGCGCTCTTCCGGCGTAAGGGATGCGATCTTGTTGTAGGCTCCACGTATCTTAAACGCCCCGATCCGCTGGAGATTTTCAGCTTTGAAAAAGACCTCGCTGCCTGTTCGTTTGTTCACTGCGTGGGACCGGAGAAGCGGGGTTTTCAGCACCACTGGCCGGACGGTTGCGTACGCTTTTTCAATATCGTCAAAAGTGATCATGGCGTGAAAAAGGTAGAGAAAATGGGCACAATTGACAAGCGCGAACTTTTCGACACTTTCCGCTTGCTTCTCCCACGCTCTTTTCGTAGGCTTTACCCCGGTAAAGCATGAAACGCGTTCGCGCCCGAGATATTGACAATTTGTACGAAACGATCAACCGGCTGGAGAGTCTGGATGAATGCCGCAAGTTTTTCCGCGACCTGCTCACGGAGACAGAGATCAGGGAGTTTGCGGAAAGGTGGAAAGTAGCCCGGATGCTCTGGCAGGGTGTTCCCTACACAGTCATAGAGAAAGAGACCGGTCTCAGCTCCCGCACCATTGCCCGGGTCCACAAATGGCTCAAGCGCGGGAAGGGTGGGTATTTGATGATGCTGAGGAGGACGGTCAGCAGCGAGTAGTGCAGCAGTGAATCTTCCAGGTCCGATCAAAAAATGGGACCGTCACCCTGAGCGCAGGGAGGACCGACGAAGTCGGGACGACCGGAGTCGAAGGGTGTCATTAACGTCCGATTTCTCCGCAGGCAGTACCTCAGGAATCGGACTCTACTGGTTGCCTTCCTTCAATCCCGCACACACAAACAAAACTCCGTCATCCTGAGGGAACCCGAAGGGTCGAAGGATGTCATTGGTGTTCAATCGCTTCGTTCGCACCGAGCTATGAGTAATCCTCCCTCAGTGTCCATTCCTCAACGTTCTTCCTGATGTATTCCCGAATCCGATCGAGTTCGTTGCCGGAGCGGATGATGTGATCGTGGAAGTTGCGCTGCCACACAAATTCTCCGTATCCTTCTCTTCGGCTAAGACGGGTCACGGCAGCTTTGTAGCATCGAATAATAGATGATATCGATCCCGGGACGACTTTCTGAAATTGATTGAGTTTCCGTCGGGATTCAATTCGCTCTTGTCGAGATTCAATCTGTCGGGATTCAATATATTGAATCCCGACAGAAGCAGATTGAATCCCGACACGTTGAGCTTCCACTTCAACATCTTTCCTTAGAATGATTATCCCATGCAAATGATCCGGCATAATTATGAATTCATCGAGAGCCGCATTCTTGAAGTGCTTGGGAATTTCTTCCCAGCACCGACGCGCAATTTCTCCGATTGCAGAGAGCCTCGTCTCAAAGTTCACGATTTCAGCGAGTACCGGAGTTCGATTCTTGATGTTCAGCGTCACGAAGTACGCTCCGGCGGAGGCGTAGTCGTGCCCCCTTAGTCTTGTGGACCGCCTATGATGAATCAGCGGATCATACCGCATGCGCCCTTCCTTTGAATTCTCTCCATGAAAGAAGAGAATGTTCGCAGAGATGCGCAATGAAATCCGATTGGCAAATAAAGGGCTGCGAAACGGGCAGGATTGCTCCGACGGTGTGCGAAGGAGAACGAAACGGCATGCGCTCTCCATTCGGAATTCTCTCCGGACTGCGATCAGTGAATCATCGCAGGGGCGTTGCTACTTTGCGCCGGCGGGGAGCCTTGGCTTTGAGATCTTCGTGTAGTGCTGGTCGATCCTGCGGACGTACTCGAGGGTCTCGGCGCTCCGCCAACGATTGACCCTGGGAGCAACTGTTTCAATAGCGCTCCACGCCTGGTGATTCAAGCTGTCTGTTTTTGCCTTCTCCTGTGCCCTCAGGATCGTCGACCTGCCTGCATTGTAGCTTCCGAAAACGAAGTTCAGCCGCTCGGCATTGTGCGGGATTTCTTTCCAGGAATTCCAGAGTCTCCGGTCATACGAGATGCCGGCAGCGATATTCCACCTCGGATCGTCGACGGATGTGAATTCCGGATTCTTGCTGGCGATTTCCTGGAATGTCGATGGCAACAGCTGCATAATTCCGATCGCTCCCGCCCAACTGCGGGCATCCGGCGAAAGATTGCTTTCCGTCAGCGCCTGTGCCTTGAACACCTTCCAATCGAAACCAACGCCGAAGTATCGTTTTGAATATGCACGGAAATACTCGTCGTATCTTGAATTCTGACCTGTCGCACCTGACGCACAAAGGGCCAGCACGATGCACGATGTCGGGATCAACCTTCTCATTTCAGTGATCCGCTCACGATCAAAGCGATGGCCAAAAAGAGGGAAGCAATAAAAATAGCTACGGCGACGTTCCCCTTCTTCAGTTCTTCATCGAAGTCAACTTTGGGAGTAAGTTTGTCAAACACCTTGTACGAAATGTACATCAGCACGACACCCAATGCAGCATAGACAAAATTCACGAGAATAATCATCCAGTCCATAATGCCTCCGATGGTGATATGGTGAAGAGCTGAAGCTCTTCGTTTATGATTCTGTCTCTATTTGGCTTCTACGTACACTCCCGGTACACCGGCTCTGCCATCTGCAAGCTGTTATCATCTTCCTATCTGCACACTCTCCAGCCTGATTGGTGAATGGTTAATTGGTTAAATGGCAGGATTACTGCCTTCTGCATGCTGCAACCATCTTTCTACTCACATACTTACTACTCGCATATTCACTACTACTCCTCCGCAAATTTCTTAATCTCCTCAAACCATCTTACTATCCCCTTCGCCTTGTTTTTCCCAAACGACATCCAGTGCCAGGGGGTGTCAGGGTTGGGATCGTCGACAAGCGGGATGCGAAGAACTGGTTTGCCTTTGTATTCGTCGATGACTGGCCTCGCTAGCTTTTGGTCTTCTTCCATGCCGACCCTCTCGTTTGCCTAGATTCGTTTGCGTTCTCCTGTCGTTCAGTCCATGCTTCGACCCTGCGTCCAATATACGCACAGATTCGATCAAGAGCCTGTCTGTCGTGGATATTGATGAAACCAATCCCGCGACGCATTTCTGAAATCGATTTAGCTCTCGTCAGACCTGAAGAACGCTGCGAGACTCCCGTAGAGATAGAAGTCGTACCATTCGAACAATGTGCCGACCGACACGGCGAAGATGACGCGATGGACGCCCGTAACCTCTTGTGTCTTCTGCTCTATCATGCGGAGTGCTCCATTGGACGGTGGAAGGGTGAACCCTTATCTCGTATCAATTGCACAATGGAGACATAACACAGGACAAGGGCAGACGGTTCACGCGAACCGATCAGGAATTTGCTGGGTCATCCTTTGCTTGAACCATGACATCAGGGCGCGGGGCAACAGGCGCCCTGATTCGTCTGGAGACCGCTGCGGCTATTGACGTTCATCAAGTAATTCCGTCATGTTTCTCCCCATCCTCTTCGCCTGCCTATACACCGACCGTGATGACTTTTCCCGGTTACATCTTCGGTGTGTCAGTTGCAGGTTTTCGTCATCGTTGAAGCCTTCGGCTCTATTTGGATCCCTGTGATCGATTTCAACTTCACCGTTGAGAAGCACCATTTCCTTTCTGCACAACGGGCAGATGCCGCGCTGTCTCCTGTACAGTTTCTGATACTTCGACCACGCGAATCGCTTTCGTTGCGAGCGCCGCCGGTTTTCAAGCCGACGGCGTTTTCGTAGCTGCAGCGCGTAGCTGAACGCTGATTCACCGTATTCCGCCGTGAGCCGGTCGAGTTGCTCGATCAAGATCTCGAATGGTTTCATCGTTCCTCCTTTATCCGCCACAAACATAGTCGATACGCGAGCGCTCGGGATCCAAGTGAATGCGCTGATCGACCTGCTGCCAGATATCGGGTGTTTGTGAAACGATGAAAGCAAAGTCCCTTCGACCGATGCGGAAGGATTCGCGTAGCATGGCAAGGTACTTCTGCTTGTTCTCGGGATCGAGCGGTCCATCGGCCTCGTCCTGAAAGGTTGTTTGGAATTTATGTTGCGATACCGACGAAAGATGAATTGCGATCGCTTCAGCGATCGCGCGTTCGACCCAGACCCGCTCGCCGCCACTCAGCTCTTCGATCGACTTCTCTCCGTCTTCTCCATAAACTCTCACATCAAATGTTTCCAGTTGCTTCTTGTTGTCTTTCGAGAGCCGCGTTGTCTCGAAACGGATTTGAAACCCGTTACCAAAGCTGGAGGCAAGCAACTCGTTTGCGATATGGCTGATCGCAGGACCCGCAGCGTCGAGCTCCAGGGCCGGGATGCCGTCTTTTGAACAGGCTCTTTGGATGAGTCTCCAGTCAGTGATGCTTTGTTCCAGTCGAATTACTTCCGCCTCAGCCTGACGTGTCCGTTCTTCGATAGTCTGGAGTGTGTCGAGTTTTGTCCGCGCCGATGCGAGGTCCCCGGCCAAGAGAACTTCCTCCCGGCGCAGCTGCTCAAGTTTCTTCTTGGCGATAGTCCTTTGTTGGTCGAACGATGATTCATCCATAAGATCTTCATCGATGACGATCTCCAGGCGACGCGCCTTCTTATCGCCAATCACAGCCTCTGCCTCGACAAGGTCCTTTTCGAACTTCACGCGGAGCTCATCGAGTTGTTCTTCGATCGCAGCCAGAGACGACTCCTTTTCACTCTGTAGTGTTTCGGCAATCTTCAGTTCATCAAGCAAGGACTCCCACCCCTTCTTCTCGATGGCCGAGATCTCTTTCCTCAGATACTCATGCGAGGTCCGGTCGTAACCAAGATCCTTTCTTTCATCTTGAAACTTCCCTTCATCAAAAACCGGTGCGGACGTTTCGTGCGCCGCGAGTTTCTCTTCCCAGACGCGTATGCTCTCTTGCAAGTTGGCCGCGCCTTTGGAGGCGGCGTATTCTTGTGACCGGATGATGAGGGTTTTACGTTCAAGATCCGGGAGCGATTTTCGCGCACCGATTGCCTTTGACAATAAGACACACTGCTCAGGGATCCCTTCGATCGTCCTGCATGCAACGGTGTCAATCAACGCTGCCTCCTGGCGTGCCCGCTCGAGATCCATCTCGCAGATTGCAAGTTCCTGATCGAGCATTTTGCGAAGCAGTCTTTGCTCGCTGAGAAAACTGTCCCGCTCACGCGTGAGCTTTGCGCGGTTCTTTTGAAATACGTCATATTCCTTTTGATACGCGGCCCGTGCCGCGGCTTCACGTTGTGTGATCTCGTAGGCCTTGCGTTCAAGGAGATCGAGTTTCGAAGCTTCTTCACGCAGGCGATTGAGATCGTCCACGCGAGCGGTGATCTCTTCACGTCGTGCACAGATCTTCCGAAGGCGCTCGAGCTCTTTGACAATCGATTGCGAGCGCAGTCCGAGCTTCTTCTTCTCCAGTACGTAGTTCTCCCCTATCTTTCTCAACCGAATGGCGAGCAGCCCGATCTCTTCATCGAGTGCCGTGGCTTCTTTGCGCAGTCGTATTCGTGATTCCAGTTTCTGATGGAGTCCTTGCTGAGCCTTGTTGATTCGGTCGAGCTCACATTCTTCGTTCGCCACGGTTGTGTGAATTGTGCTGAGCCGTGCGTTCAGCGTTTCAATGTCCGAGAGAACATTGTCGCGCTGTTGGAGTTCTTCACTTCCCTGAGCGATGATCGCCTTTGCGGCGGCGAGTTGCCTTTCCAGTTCCTCGGCGTGATCGCGTGCATCCTGACTGTAGATATCATACTTCTGGAGATTCAGCAGCTCGAAGAAGAGCTCTTTCCTTTTGGCAGGTGGAAGATCTGTGAAGCCGTCAGCGCCCTGGCCCGAGAAGATACTTTTGAAAAACAGTTCCGGCGGTCCGATCAAGCTCTCAACCGTCTCTTTGTACGTTGCGATCTTGCCGTCGTTGAGTGGAAAGTCGTTCATGTAGAGATAGGCTTCGCTCTTTCCGCTTGAGGCATCAATCAGGATGAGTGACCGGTAACGGGTGGTGCCGATTTCGAATGTGAAATCCCGATACGAATTGCTCAGATAGAAATGTGACGCAAGATGACCGGCGCGACTGGCAAGGCACAGGTAGGGATGAATGTTGTCGAGGATTGATGTTTTCCCTGATCCGTTCGGCCCGACCAAACAGACAAGTCCCGGAGAGAAATTCGAAAAGTCGATCGTGATTTCTTCCAGACCAAGTCCGTCGCGGATGCCGATACTGCCGCGAAGGTGAAGGATGATTGGTTTCATGTGGAATACTCCTACAATGAGTGATGAGCTTGTTCAAGTTCGTCTGCGAGCGAGAGGGCCGACGGGGATACTGTCTTCTCAAGTGCCCGGGCCCATTCGATGATCTTTTCCGCCAGCGATCTGGCTTTCACGATCAGCTCCGTGCGGACCCGCTCTTCGGGGATGATAAGCCGCTCGATCTTGTACGAATGAGCGCCAGGATAGCGTGCCTTCAGCTCTTCTTCCGAAACGAGCGATGATTGTTCCTTCGTCAGGTAGACGCGGATTCTCAGTTCCGTGTCCGACCAATCACGGTTCTCATTGTCGTCGATCAGCCTGCACTCGGCGGCATCGTACCGGAGTTCATGGAAGGACATTCGCCGTGAGGGGATCTCGATTGAGTTTACCTCCATCAATTGCTCCGAGAACTCAACGAGGTTGAAGCTCTTCGCCTCTGCCTCGCCGAAGTTGACATGATAGATGCTGCCGGCATAGTGCATCCTTGGTGCGACTTCCTGCGACATGTGGACATGGCCGAGCGCGTAGTAGTCCGCACGGGCCAGGGCGAGATCGTTCTTACCGATTGCGATCTCCTGTCCGGGAAGGATCTGTCCGCCGGAGGTTGATGCTCCCATCACCAGGCAATGAGCCGTCATGATCTTGGGTCCCTGGAAGCCGTCACCCAATGCAGCAAAGCGAAGGAAGATACCGCGTATCGCCTCTTGAACATCAAAGGTCGATTCATCAATTGAAGTTCCGTACTGCCCGGTTAGCCAGAATGATTTGGTCGGATATGGAAAGAGATGTACCAATGTGCTGGCCCTCTTGAATAGCTTGTATCGCTCATGGTCTCCGGGACACTCTACGAAGACAAAATGACCGGGGCTGTCTTCGATGAGCAGCACCGTTGCGGGCCGCTCCGCGACGTAGATCGGATATTTGGTGTCAAGCCCCCGGAAGATCTCGAGACTCCCCGGTGCATCATGCATCGCGTTGCCGAGCACGATCGCCACAGGTGAGATCTCTGCCATGGCGCGCATCGCACCGAGTGCTGGATGCACGGCGCTTGCCGATGAGAGAACCTGACGGCGATCCCAGTAGTCGCCGGCGATGACATGAAGATCGGGACGGATTGTTTCGAGTTGCTGGACGATGAAGGTCGCACTGGCTGTGCATTTCTCCAGATGCTGTTCTGACCAGTGCCAGTCGGCGGTGTGGACGATCTTCATGCGGCCTCCTCCTTGCGATCGTCTTCCTTCTTCAATCTCTCGACGATCACCTTGGTGAGCTTCGGGCCTTCTTCAGTCTTCTTTCCGACTTGAACTTTATACTCATCGGGAGCAACGGAATGCTCCACTGTGTCGTGGCCGAATGCCGGACCGAACAGATTGAAGGTCGTCGTAAGTCCTCCTTTGATGAATCGCTCCTTCGCCCAGATCTGACTCATAAGATATTCGACATCAAGTGCAACGGCGGGGACAACAAACGGCCGCTGGAGTTCTTCGTAGGTGTATGTCGGGTGGATGTTGAGAAGCGATCTCACAACGCGGCTGTAGGCACCGGAGTCCGCCATGGCGACCATGTTCTTTCGAAGCGAGAGCATCTCGCGTTCAAGGCGAAGAGAGATCTCGGATGCACACTCCTCGGTGCCGAAGACGAGTCTGCGTTTGGTCCCTTCTCTTTCCACGACCAATCCGATAATGCGCGCTTCATCTTCGAGAGCACTTTTGATATCCGCTGAGAGAGCATCAAGATCGACCTCCTTCGAGCGGCTAATGGAATACCAGCTGCCGTCCGGTTTCTGGATTGACCCAACCGCTTGGAACTCAACACGCCGAGGATTGCGGCCGTCGTCGGTGCGGCGGGTATACTTTGGATGAAACTGAATCCCCGCGGCCCAGGCGATTTTCTCCAGTCCTCGCTTGGCGATGACAAACGCATCGTGGAACTTGTCCGCCGCAGAGCCCCGAGTCTGAAAGACTTCCCCGTTCGTCGGGTCAGGGTCGATGAGGACAACCTCAGGTGTCAGCGTATGGATGGGTGAGATCGAGAGAAGCTTATCCGATGGATAGAGGACGTTGAACTCATCCTTCTTCTCGAGATAGTGACTGAATGGCGATGCACGCTTTAGATTACGTCTCATGGAATAACTCCTTGCTGTGATTAGACATGATACTTACTGTGCCAGTTCGTTCCGCGAAAAACAGGTGTCGGACAATGCCAACAGCCAGGGGTTGCTATTGCACCGAGTTCTTGGCATATTTTCGCAGTTGTTGTCACAGCAGGAATATAATAAATTTATTATATCTCGTCAAGGCGGTAGTATAGTATTATTCTATGCCATCCAAGCGGCCCGATGTCGCCAAGAGAATGAAGGATGTTTGCGAGGCTCTCTTTGAGGGAAAGCCGACGAAATTCGCCGCCGCGCTGAAAATCTCGTATCCCAATCTGAGCCAGTATTTTCAGGGTAAAAGCCTTCCTGGTAACAAAATGCAGGCCCGGTTTAGGACGCTTGGGATAGATCCCGAGTGGATCCTCTACGGCACGGGACGATCGCCGCTGGAACCGGTGGGTCACGTACGGGAGAGCGTAGATTACACTACCGTCCGAGAAGACTCTTTCGCAGTCTATGATGCCGTCCCGGCTGCAAGAGAAAGCTCTTCGCATTTTTCTCATCTTACACATCCTTCAATCGCTGCAGATTTTCCCCCGCATCTGTATTTCTTCGTCAAGCTCACTAAAGAAACCGCCGAGAGTACAAAGCCAGTACTCAGGCCCGGAGATCTTGTTCTGATCGCCCGGAAGAACGAAGCAACGGACGGTGATCTCGTCGCCGCACGGTGGGACACCGGACCGGGGGCGGTCAAGATATTCCGTGACGTCGACGGGAAGGCTGGTCTCTGGTCGATCAATCCTGCGATTGAGCCACTTATCCTACCCAGGGAAGCTGTTCAGCTTCACCGTGTTGTCCTCATTAAAAAGAAGCACGCGTAGTTAGTCCCCTCTTTCTTTCCGTTCACTCTTTCTTCCTTGTCCCAAGAGTCTTTGCGCCGCGTGTTCTTTTACCGCCAGTTCAATTGCCGCCGCCCTGAAGCGATAGATATTTTCGATCGCTTTGTCGTACTGTCGGCGGTAGCTGGCCAAAGAAGAACGGACAAATTCCGCGTCATCGCCGGACAGGATAGAGGCGCGATCAATCTCACGTTCCTTCTGGCCGCTTGCCTTGGCGTGCTCGATTTGCTGCGTGAGCTCTGAGGCTCGATTTTGATGTATCCCGACCGACTCTTCGATCGAGTTTATCAAATAGCCAAGAATCCGTTGACTATCCCACGGGACGTGTTTCAGAAAGCAGGCTTTTCGTGCCTCGGGAGTCGGTTGGTCTTCGAACTCTACAGAAGCCGCATCTCCGACGAGGCCGTTGATCGCAGCGCCGAGAAACGATAACCGTACCTTGGTATCTACCTGCCAGTCAAAGCCCGAATCAATTTCTTTCTTCAGGCGGTCCCGTTCTTTCTCTAATTCAAGTGCGAGCGACTGCTCTTCGTATCGCTCGATCTCGAGTCTCTGATACTTTTCATGAACGTTATCGATTTGCATCCGTATCGTGGCAGCCTCCCAGAGATAGATACCCGCCTCCCGGGCTTTTGCTTCTGCTGCTGCTGCAAGCCAGTTAAGCTCAAGATCGCTGGTTGGCTTGAGTGTATCGACAAGCGTCGAGAGAATCTTAGAGTAATTCTCTCCCAATGATTGTTGTGGGTGTCCCGACGTGAGAATTTGTTTTGAATAGCGACCGTGCTTTGTTGCGTTAAGCCGTGACCGGTTTTTTCCGTTTGCCGTTCGCGGCCCCCCGCTTCGGCGCTTTAGCGCTGCTTGCTTTTCCATTTCACTCTCCCCTGTATAATTGTAAAGAAGTCTGTGATTCGTTGCTCAGAAACTCCCCTGGCTGCCTGCGATGGAACAAGACAGGCAGCCAAGAGAAGTGCAAGCCCTAGAAAAGAACATCGGAGCGATAGGTATCGAGAAAATCCCTCTCATCCTCAACGAGCTCCTCAAATGCATAATGATGGAGTTTCTCCGCCTCGTCCTCCGAAATCTTAAGCTCAACAGCCATCGAAGAGACCGTTGGTAGCGGTGTTCCAGTCGTGTTGGCTTGGTCCAGCAAACGGAACCAGCGCTGTAAGTATTCTTTCCCGCGTTGGATCTGTTTTTGCCACTCCTGTGCGTACGGATCGGAAATGTATTGCCCAAACATATTCTCACCTCCCTTCTGTAATTATTCTGATACTGAATATGACGCATGCTCCAAGTACAGAGCTAAATCCTGTACATTGGGTAGAGATCAAATGCATATTCTTCAAGCACTCCGGCTTCGCTTAGCGTGAGAGACATTCGCTTGGCCACCTCGGCTAAAACTTTCTCCCGTGGAACACCGTGATGGCGAAGGTTGTGCATCTCCGTGATGAGACATTCGGCCAGCTTGCGTTTTTGCCTCTCCGCCATGGAAGCAAAACCTCCGACCTCGAAAGAGGCTTTCGCTTCAAGGTCAGCAAGGTAATAGCAAAGCATGGCATCTACGTCCGCCATATCTTTGCTGGAAGCCGGACCGGACGGATGATCGACTTTATTCCCGTTGATAATGAGAAGTCTCTGGTGTTCATGAAGATTCCATTCCCCTACAGTTTTCGTCAGTCCACTCTTTGTGATTGAGTGTTTGTTATCCAGGCCGATCTGTGGGATGTTGTTCCAGAACATCCAGCGGAGCTTGAAATAGAATTGCATCTGTTGTGCGTTCGAGAAATGGAGAGTCTCACACTTCACTCCCCGTGCCAAGACCTCCTGCCGGAGCTTCTCACTGTTGTATCGGTCGGTATAGGCGAATCGCGAGTTCGGGAATTTCTTCAGAAGCTCACCGAGTACATCACCCACGTTGAGATAGTCAATACTCATACCCTTCTGGGGTTGCCAGACGATCACGATGTCGACCACGGGCCGTTTATTCATCACGATGAGCTGTGGTTTGTCGCATCCATGGACGAAGAGATCCTCTTTCATGACGTCCATCATCTCGATGTATCCGCCTTTGAGAATAAAGGCGTCTCCTGATACACCAGGATCAAACGCCCACCCACGGACGCGGCAGTCGCCACAGATCGCCGTGAGATTCACTCGAACGAACCTGTTGACTTCTTTTACACCACTCGACGGATGCTCGACCGTTCGCTCAGTAATTCCGAACTCATACTCGACTGGATTAGGGATATCGAAGAAGCACTCACGTACTTTTTCGGGATGTGGCTGATAAAATCCCTCCCGCGGATCTCCTTTGATGCCCTCATAACGTGCCCTCGCGTCAATCGGATCTGTACGGTAAGCTTTCTGAATCGAGGGGTCGTCCTTGCTCGTGTTTGGGTTCATCTCAAACGTTGAGCGGACGATTGAATAAATGACTGACTTGCCTTCGGTCTTTTTCTCTTCCTCAGCCTCTTGATGAAGTTTCCAGGTAAAATCGAACTCGCTGTTGCTCAGGTAGCTGAAGTTGATCACCTTTCCTACACCACGAGGGAAGCGTGTGTTGAGATTTCCGATGTAGACTTTCCAGAGCCGATCCATGTCCAGAAACCGCGCTTCAGTATCCGCACGGCTTGCTTCATCCACGATCGCCCAAACAATGTGGAGCCCCTCCGGCGCTGTAGGTGTCGAGTCAAACGAGTGCAAGACAATCGGGCCGCACCCGGATTGCGTTGGGATGGTAATCGTCTTCGCCTGCATATCACCAAACGACTCACGAATGTCGAGTCCGGCGTACGTTTGGAACCAATTCTTCGTCGTCCGTCTTCCTGCCTCAGGAATCATACATCGCCTTATCACCTGGCGCATTTTGGAAAAATGGACATTTCTTGCCTGGCGCTCGGTCACCATGGAAGAGTTCGGCATCTCGAACTTGGTCCCGTGATCGAGTGGCTCCTTAAGGAATCGCGAGAAGTAAAGCCACGGATCTTTCATGTTCGCGATCTTGTATGCTATGTAGGCCGTACAGGGCGCAATGATAAAGGTGTTCTTTCCCCCACCCTGACCAATGGCAAGGTTGTATTGTTGGTACTCAGTGGTCCAGTCGCAGGGATCGGTGCCGACGAGAGAACGAAGTACTTCGCGCTGACCGGGTGAGGGATTCATTCCAAGATATTTTTCTATGAAGGTTTCAATGTCGACGGGGTTGCCATCCTTCCAGAACGAAGGCCAAGTCCACCACGCCTGGCTTTTCCATTCCTTCTCCGTCAGGTCGAAGTACGGGCTAACACTCCGGAAGTCTGTACGAATGATCTCCCGACCTCCCGATGATGCGCCACGGGGCGTCAACATTTTTTTCGCTGTGGCTGCACCAGTCAGCTTCCACTGTTGATGAACTCTCTCGATCTGAGTCGAACGCTCTTTCGCTTTTTTCATCACTACCACCCCTGTATTATTGTACAACTGACAAAACGGTTTCCATGAGAGCTTGTCAACATCTCCACGGCGCGCCGAGGCAATTACCCGGCGCCCGCGGAGACGATCAGCATGCTCGCGTATCAACAGAAGAATTCATCGACCCACAGGTCCGACCGGGTCAATGAAATCCATGCGTTTAAAACTGTCCGAACAGATAGTCACGCGCAAATTCACCGAAATCTCGGCCACCGTTAATGTGACAGAACTCGATCAATTCTTCCGCGTCTTCATCGCTGATGCCGAGCTTTTTTGCAACGTGTGCCGGAAAAAGTGGCTCGGCCACCCTCCCGGCGCAACGATCCAGTTGCCACTGCTGGTACATCGCCAAGTATGCATGGCCCTTCGTTACGATCAATCCCGGATCTTCAAAAATCGTCTTTCTGTTGCCCCGGGGTGAATTTCCCGGCATCGGTGAAAATTCTGAGTTGTACATTTCTGATTCTCCTTCATTTTTGAGCGTCAATGAGCGAGCCGGATTCCGGCCACGCTCACATATTGAAAAGAAATGGAATGTGTTGATTGAGTCGAAACTGCTTGTGGCAGTGGACTCCGTGTTGGGATATTCAAGGAGGAAGGAGCCCCGGGACTGGGGTAGACGGAGGTCGACCGCGATCAGGAGCTCACCGTACAAAAGAGCGCACGCGACCATCAATGATTGTGGTCGGAGCATCCACCGCTGTGTTCGACGCCACCGTGATCATAGTGACATCGAAGGCAGGTGTTCTCGCCTTCTACGGAATCGTATAGATGACTCCACGTAGGCGCGGTCCAACGCCGTCAGCGCCCGATGCGTCATTGCACCAGGATGCCTTCCTCTATGAAACCAACTTGATGGATCTCAGGAGCGGATGTTGCAGTAGACCAGGTACAGCTGGTCGTTTTGGATGGTATGGAGAGAAGAAACGTGAGCACGGTGGCGCAATACAGAGGTGTTTCGTACGCGCGTCCCGCCGCTGGATATCGCAGATACTACATTGAGCAGACGCCAGAGGATCCGATGGAGTGCATTTTCCCAGCTCAAATCTTCTTCCGGCGTTGATGCGCGCGCTATTATCTTGCTGAGGGAGAAAGGAGCATAACCTTCTTCCTCCTGCCCACATTCAGATTGTACCTCGAGCAACATTTGGCGCAGCGGCGAAAGCGGATAGAGTCCTGCCATTCCACTGGTCGTATCAGGCTGAATTGATCGCTCAATATGTTTTAGCAGAAAAGCGTTTTCCATATGAGGGGAATTCTGATTTCCATGGTTACATTGAATGTTCAACGATTTCGATCGCGTTTTCTGCGCGATGTTCACTCGCAGTTGATATCTTGCAGAACGAATTCCGATCGACTTTCAAAAAACTTCGGCGGACAATATAATCGATTACAAGCGCCGTGTCAAGTTAAATCGTCATTCCGTCTTCCCTTTTCTTTCCACTTCTTTTACACACTAAACGGACAGATTTTTGCCTAGGGTAGAAGGACTGGTGTGGCACAGTGCGGCGCATGCGCCACCGAGAGTGCATCATCAACAAGGCGAGATATCGCGCTACATCCAGCTTCATTATGCGACAAAGTGCAACATCATGCTCCATTTTGCGACAATTGGTGATTGCCGCGGATGAAAACAACCAGACGAAAGAGTTGATGCAGGACGTAGAGCACAGATTGGGACGGCGCTCAGGTGCGCCATCTGGTTTCGTGCAACAAAAGCCCCTGCAGTCATAGGGGCGCTCTCATTTTGGATAGCAGCAAGTCACCAAAAGTAGCCAGCCCCTCCTGCGCTGATGTCAGACTCCCCATCTAGTGTCGGAGAGCAGAAACGACCTGTGGATATGGACGTTTCAGCGAGCGAGCTTTGCAGATGTCGCCAAAATGGAACCGATTACCGCTCTCCAAAAGGGAAGCCCCTCTTTGCGTCAAAGAAAAGCGCAAGCCCTGCAATGATTGTTGAGCCTGCGAATTGAAACGTTGCACGAAGCGAACAACCATTTCAATAGAATCACTTTTTTCGTTTCGACAAGGTCCTCGGTTTGCAGACGAAACAAGTAGTTGCACTCGGCACATCTGCCTTCCATTCAGTCAAAATGATGTTATGCGAATTCTCCACAAATGCTTCATCAGAAACAGCGGGACGGTGCTGAGATAGCACGGCAAAACATCTGCTCTTGACCAGAGAAGCTTGTCTGTCGCCTTCGCGGACCGAGAATTCATCAGCGATGGTGAAAATGCTAGGCTTTGGGCAGTTCAAGAGGACGAGAACGCTTCAGCAATAACCAGTCAGCATTCTCAACAAGTACCTCTTTCCCAAGTTCAAAAAGGAATCTTCTAGCAGATTTTACTCGATTCCTTTGTGGAATCGACGACAACCGTGATGCAGCGAGGCCGAAAAGATCATGCATTCTCTGATATTGCTTTGATTCCTCAGACAAACTCATTTTGTCGGCGTAGCTGTGAACAGCCGCTGATATCGCGAGGGCCATCGCAATCGCGAGCATTACTCCGCTATGCAGCCAGGGGCCGATACCAGCGTACGATGACAAAGGTGATATGACTTCGACGGCATAGAGCAATAAGGAAAGTCCAACGCCCGATATGGACAACACGTTCGCACTTCGTTCGAGCCGTTCGAGAGAAGTGCGAGTCTCCAATGATCGTCTGCCATACCATTCGTTTTGGTCAAGGACCCAATCATCGAAGGCCATTTTGAGTCCTTCACTCACAGGTTTTCTTCTGGGCCGCCCTATCGTCTTTTCTCGAATTCGATCCGTAGTCCCCCACGCGCGTAACGCATAGCGGATCCACTGCAATTCTCCCGTATGCTTGTAAAGATAGTGATCTGATACGCTTTTATTCATATCGATGTGATCCCAGAAGATCTGGACTCGAAGGCCTTCTGCGAGGGCTCTGTAGTCTTCGTGCTTAGAGTGGTATCGCTTTCTCTGTGCATTCGCGTGAAGTAAAGCCGCCAAGCCGAGAATGACCGGATACATGAGAAGAACAGTGGGATAGTTCCAAAACTCCAAATACAATTGAAGGTATAGGAACGCAAGGATTACAGCGGCATAAAGGACCACAAGATATCGCACCCTCATAGTCTTGTATCTGTTCGCCAAAGCATCCACAACGGCGTATCTATCGCGATAGTGTCTATTTGCCTCTGAGGGTTTACCAGCTGCATCATTTGCGAAGGATGAGCTATCTAAGACAGCAGAACTTCTCGGTGATTCCTTGTTGATGCCAACAAGATCCGCGTTGAATGTCTGCAAATGGTCCAAGATGTTCTCATATACAGCGGCAGCTCTCTCAGTTTTGCCCCAGTACCTGGGGAACAGCATCTGAACGGAAAATGGAGTTCCTTGCGGCTTTGGATTGCTGATCCTTGGCGTGATGATGTGCGCAACCGGTCCCACTTCAAGGGTATGCAACGAAGAGGGGAACTGGATGCCCGGAGAAGAAGGCGCTTCCAACCGAATTTTCACTGCCTGTGATGTACCTGACGAAGAGTTGGACATAACACCGTCCCACAAGGCAATCAACACCATACAGTGCTTAGCGATGAACTCGCCAGCTCGAGCATAGGACGCAACACGCTGTTCTTTGGATCGGTAGTTCGTGGTTCCGATAGCATTCGGGCGTTGGGTGACAACAAAGTGTCCTTTCGATTTTGACATCAAATCACTGAATTCCCTTTTTGAAGTAGTTGAGAGGAAATCTCTTTTGTACTCTGCCAAAGGCATAGGCAGTGGGACAACAATGTCAATTTGCAACTCGACCGCGACTTCCGCGACAAGTCGATCTGCACCTTCGGCTAGTGATGTCAAGAGAATCAGAGGTGAGTCAGGAGAGGATTGTTTGAGGCCATCCAAAATCCCACGGACTGAACCTTTGAGCGCATCAAGATCATGAGATTGAATGTTCCGGTGCCCAGTGACCCCCACGATGATGGGCACTTTTTGATGTAGTTTGTTATTCAGCACTCTAGTTCTTTCTGTTTGAGATTGAAATGCGCTTTCCAACCACTGTCCCATCAGGCGCTTTGCCCGATGGTCCAGGGCGAGACCGAAAGAACATCAAGAAATGTCAAATCAATTGCCTGCGCCCAGATCTTTTCGAGAATCTCACTAAGGCTGCGCACATGCGAGATGTCCAGCGACGGCGATACCTTGGATCTCGTCAATGGAATTGTTCGATAGAGTTGAACAATTCGGTTCGTCAGCTCGGTGGATTCCAAGCATCCTTCAAACGAACTCAGGTCGCCAGTCGACGCTGAAAGAGCTTTGGCAATCGGCATGATCTCTTGATTGTGCCTCAGCCGTACGGCGTGAACAAACTGGGTGACCATTTGTAGGAACTCCGCATCGAATTCCGGTGCAAGCTTGGAACCCAGGTTATTCAGCCTCTTCCACAAATCATAGCTCCGATGTACAACCTCCTCATTCCACAGCCAGTGATGCGATAGAACCTCGACGTGAAAGCTCCTTTGCGCTCTCTGACCTATATCTTGAAAAAGTTCACGAGCAGCAGTTTTCCACGCGGCCGAGAGTTTAAGATCTTTGTCAACTTGGAGAAGCGAAGTTGTCAAATGCTCTGCTGCCGCTTCTTCTGCATTGCGGCATAAGAGCAGTATTTCAGCAATGGCACAAGGCACAGATACCTCAGCTGGTCTATCACGTCGGTATCGCTCAAGCCATTCGTTTGCCACCGCAATTCTATAAGGCAGTGAGGGGTGGGAAGGATTCACCCCCTGAAAGTAAGTTGAACAGACTAGAGTGTCCAGGGCCTCATCTGGGAGCACCGTGAGATTTGGCGACTCGGAAGAATCGAAGACTTGCTCAGCATGCCTCGAGGCAAGTAACCTACGAAACCGGTTATCTTTCTTGCTCTTCGCGTCTTTGTCCAGCATCCATGAAGGCACGTCAAGGGTGAACTGTCGAGTGCCAACCGGCACAACTGTCAGACAATTGAATGCACCTAGTATGCGTTTCGTGACTTCAACCGGCAATGATTCATTCGGAGAGGGTCTGTCATATGCACGGATTTCACACTCCAATGAGGTTTTCGAAGAAAGAGATTCAACGACGAAGCGCGCGCTGTTACCGATGCCCGAATCTAACCTAAACAGTATTCGTACGACTGTCTCTTTGCCAACGAGCATTTCGGCAAATTCCTTCTTTGCCTCAGACGTCTCGATTCGGGAAACACAATGTTGCTTCGCCAACAGTTTGACTTTGAAAGGCTCTCTTCCGTGCTCCTTGAACACTTTGCGCGCCTGATCAGTCGTCAGCACAATCCATGCGGCTTGTGCAAGTGGGAGCCAATACAAGCGAAGGGAGCTTACGGCCTGGCAGAGAATTCCAGACTCGAGAGCGCTGCCATCGGCAGACTCGATTATGTCAATTACCGTCACATAAAATTCCGAATCCGCCTCATCTCCGATCCCTGATCGTAACTGATCATCGTATGACCGCAACCATATAAGGGTTTTGTGGGCTCTCAAGGACTCGATGACCGGGATGACAAGGGGAGGTGGCACTCCCGAGACGATTTCGTTGATCTGAAGAGTCCTGACGCCTGCGCCAAAACGCAGCACGGCGAGAGGTGAATCATGGATGAGGCCGAGAATTCGGGCCGGAAGAAGCCTGCCCGAGCGGATATGGGCAAATGGTATCTGGACACGCCTCGTGAAATATATGATCTTTTTCTGCAAATCTACCGAATCTGCCGTGACCGGCAGAGATCCACCCGCAGCTCTGATAAGATCTGCGGCCCGTGGGCTGTCCCAGCCTGCCCCGTCGCGGAGTTTAGAAGCGAGAGAACTTGCCAGAGGATCATCGTCCCACTCCCCAGTCCTTCGGGGAAGCGGCTCCACCGCGTAATCCAAAAAGCCATCAGCAGTAATCTTGCCGGACGGATCTACTGTTAGAAGAAAAGTATCACCCCGAGCCGGGGATTTCGCCATAGAATTTTGAAGATCGTTTTCCCGCGTAAGCATAACAGTTTCGCCCAGATCTTCGTTTGTCTCCAAGGGAACGGAGAGGCAAAACTCGCCAGATCCTAGCATGATGGCTCCATTCTCACTGTCGAAGTGCTTGATCCGTAGAAATGTTCTCTTTTGTCCATAGGAATTTCTCGGACCAGGAATCCAATTCCTCAACCCTACCCTCTCAACTTGAAGAAGACCGGCTTCGACAAGGCTAAGCTCAATTACATCTCCTGCTGCAAACTGCCGCCAATCCAGATCAGAAAGTGATCGCTCGGAAGCGCTAGTGGGAAGAACGAGCAGTTCTGCTGGCAATTCTGCAATGCGGCCCGGTGACAACTCCACCCAAATTCCTTGATCATCCGAGATTCCAGCAACAGGATAAGATTGCGTGTGGTTCATTGTGGATCGAAGGGAGCGAATGAGCTCCGCAACGGGATAACCGAAATGCAGGAAATTTTGAGCTGAATACCTGAGGAACAACGCCGTCCCGATGCGTTCAAAAAAAGCGGGGCAAGTCTCTAGGGAATCTGCCTTGAGTTCGGACGTGACAGTTTCTCCGGATTCCAACCATGAACCGGTCACTTTGTCATGATAGTTCCACACTTCATTGCTCACGCGTGTTCGAATCTCTTTCGCACTGCAATCTGCGTACGACAGATGTCTCCAACACAAGCTCACAGGGTTCACGGTTGTATCGATGCTTTCATATCGGACGCTGAATGTTCCGTTGTCCCATTTGAGGTACCCTACATTCCAGTTACCTGAAAGGGGCGACATCAAGACCTTCCCTTCCTCATTGAGGCCGACACACACCAGCTTCGGGTGCCGGGTGCGCATGAGCTTCACAAAATCTGCTGATATGAGTGGACTCCAACTCATTTCCCTCCCCTGGAAATTACCCGGAATAGGCTGGAGGTTTGGAAATCCCGCGATCGTAAACAGTTTCTTGTGTTGCCAAAACGCGTCACTTTTCACGAGGGCTGAAGTTCTAGTGGTTGTGTGACGAAGAGGGTTCTTTGGGAACGCTATGGCAGGTCGCGGATATTTCGAGTCGAGATACCGGGTTTCAGCAAACACCGCAAGAGTGATCTTGAATCCTAAGCTGCCATTTTGCTCAACCCGGACAACCGCGCCTTCGGCAATGGTAGGTGAGGCAAACCTCACTAAAGCGTTCTCCAAGGTGAAGAACACCCCGGGCTGCAATTCTATCCGGATTGAATCTGAGGTGAGTTTTGCGACCACGGCGTAGAGGGAGCCGTTCCTATTGTTGACTTCGCCCCTTAGAGTCTGGACCGTGCGGCTCGGGACCTTCAGCATCGTGAACAACGGTCTCGAGTCCGGAAGTTGGTCGATCACCGCCATAAGAATCGGAGCATGTTTGACAAAATGGGAGCCACCTTTCGTTTCGAGAATCTTCGCCAACAAGTGTTCTTGTGAGGAGAATTCCCTTCGGCGAATCACGAATGCGTCACGAAAATCATCGCCAATATCCGATGGGTGAATTCCGGTGATAGGTTTAATCTGCAAAAACAGGTCGTTTTCCCTTTGCACAACAGTTCCTGCGACGAAGTACGTGAGCTCACCAGGTCTTACTGGTTTTCCGAGAGGGGAAGTCTTGAACGTTAGCCTTATGTGCTCAAAGTAAAGTTCCTTTCCTCCCGATTGTTCAAACCTGTGCGCGTCCAGTCGACCGATAATGGTGAAACCGACGGGCGAGCCAACATCGTCCGACATCTGTAGGTTGTCTTGACGCTGGATCAAAACAGATTCGTCTGTCACTGAAAGATGCGCGTGAATTTTATCAAAATGACGCTCGGACGTGATTCGATGCTCATCAAATCCTACTATTCTCTGTATCTCAAGGGCTCCTTCATTTCGACGGCCGTGCAGGATGTGTAAGACCTTGTGTTTGACCCGCTGATTGTAGAGCCGCCTCCCCTCTGAGAATATGATATCGATGTCTCGGATGGAGATTCTGCAGGAAGAGGGTACTTGGATTTCGTATCTTCGAAAGATAATGGTCTTGATCACATCCCCATGGAACAAAACAAACTGGGATTTCCGGAATTCACCTTCCTCGTAAAGGAGCTGATCTTCGGGAACCAACAAACAGCGACCATACCCCCATTCGAATCGATTGCAACGGACCGAACTCCCCTCGTTTGCCCATTCCTCTCCAATAAAATGCAGCCGACTGTCTCTTAGAGAGAATTCTTCGTCAAACTCAATTTCGAATTTCTCCTTGAACGTCTCAGGAGTCCAGGCCGGGACTTTGCGAAACGACGCTACTATCGCTCCCCCTTCACTCTCATAAAGCCTTACAAGTGCATCATCCTGCCTGTATTCGTTCATTGCGAAATACGGATTCTCGTTTGGACCGAGCGCAACCCAGCTGGACCACCGATTGGTGACAGACGAATCCGGTACCTTCGGCCAGGCGTCCTGCAATACGACCCCCCGTATGCCGCGGCGTTCCTCAATTCTAGCATCCAGATCTGTGGGGTTGTTGAGGTACTCCCGCAGCCGTGACCGCGCTATGTCTCCGTCATCGACCTCTGCCGATTTTGGTCTCTTTTCATGGGGCTTCCTCATGAATTCTGATCGTCTGGCGGAAATTTCCCTCCTGACGACGAATAGATCAGCCTGAGATCGGCTTGGCAGAATTCGCATCATGATCTCGTTGACGATGAGCTGTTTTCCAAGATGAGCTGCTCGTCGAATGCCAACAAGGATACCTCGTCGTGACTTCAAGACTACGCGTTTGAATCTTGCAGAGCGATAGTTCTCTACCCAAGAGTCCTCTGGCACCAAATCCTCGAACACCGAATCTGCATCGATGCCGCCGACGAATCCCTTTCCACTGTCGATGCTGAAATAACGAATAGGCGCCTGACCGGAGGGCACGATGACAAGCTCGCCTGGTTGAGATTGCGCTACCGCCACGTTGTCTCCTTTGTACTCAGTCTCTCCGATGTAAAGGAGAGTCCGACCAGCGGAATGTGTTTCGGTAACAGTCCAAAGCGCGCGAGCAATAATCCAGGGGCTGGTGATTTTGATCTCGAAATTATTGTTCATCTTTTCAACATGAACCAAGGAACCTGGTCCCAATGGACGTAGTTCATTGAGATTTTCAATTTGCAGGTCTCCGAGAACAGGTTCGTCATCATTTCTGAGCCATAGAACCTTACAGAGTGTCCCTAGCCTCGAGTCTTTTTGTGGTTGTGGGAGCTCCCATAGAATTCCAACACCTCTTGCGTTTTCTAGTATCTCGTCTGGAATCCCAGGTTGCCCAATTATGGGCCGTGGCCTTGGTTGATCGATACGCCGAGACACCTCGACAATTCGTGGTTTCTGAATTGCCAGAGAGTCTGGACCTTCAATGAAGTTGAAATTGAGAGTCTCGGCTTCAATCTGAATTGGCACACCCTCAACCGTGAGACACGTTACCAGTCCGTCATTCCGGACGATGCCCCGCGTCCGAGAGATTGTCAACTCATCTCCGGTCTTGAGGTTCAGCCACTTTTTAGCGAACTGTCTGACTTCATCCTCACTCACCCTGACACGATCCAATCGAAAATAGGTACAGACCATGACACCAGTCCTAGGATCACTATCCATCCAATCAACTATATCACATTCGGCTCTTGCGGAGTCGTGTGGTGGAGGCCCAGGCTTGCCCCACCGGACGACAACCTGCGTGGGAAACGAAACAGGGCTCTCAGAGTTGACACTAAGAAACCAATTGGCGCCAATTCTCTGTGCAACCGCCACATCTGACCTACGCGTCATTTCACGCCATCGTATGTTGCGGTCATCAAAGGGCAAGGTCAATGCATCCTGCTCCATGTGATCGCAATCAGCACCAGTTGATCGAAGGAGATGCAATTTCACCCTTCCGCCTTCCATCTCTGGAACAACTGTCACAAAGAGGCCAGCGGCATCTGTGTAGGAAGCCACCTGTTCGCTCAGAGCCGAAAGGTCCTCCTCCATCCAATCCGACGGGTCCAGGAGATAGATTCGTCCTGGCATTGCCGAGAAGCGCCACCCCCTCTTGCGGTCCGATCTCAGGATGTCCGAGCCTATCAAGGTAAGTGTGAGAGACTTGGCTGAGCCCGTGAACTCTCTCATCATGAGTGAAAGGAAATCGCCATCTTCTGGCAGCCATTCCCCTTCGTCGCTCAATTGGGCCTTGACGAGTCTGTCCGGGACTTCGATTTGCCGAAAAGATCTAGAGATGTCAGGATCCCAGTAATCAACTGGACAGAGTTTCGTAATCACATTTGAGGCCCTGCCTAGGATTTGCAGTATTCTCCGCTCGCCCTTTGCATCCCAGAACTCCCTCACCTTCAGGGTTCGTGTCTCCCCAACACGCTCCAACGGCTCCAACCGCTCGAGGTTCTCGGCACCCCCAATTGTCCATTTCTGACCGGGATGCTTCGCGATCTCTAGGGCAACGAGCTCTCCAGGCATGAAACGGGAAACCGTTTCGCTCGAAAGTTGCAAGTACGAGTCCAAGCCACAGTTGAAAGTGCACGAGAGCATTCCATCAGCATCAGCTTGGATTCGCACTACAAATGCAAGCACGCGAATCGGCTTGCTCGATGGTCTGTTCAAAAAGGCTTCGACGAAATCTCTGGATTCTTGGAACAGATTGAGGAGCCCACCAACATTCCAATCTTCAATAAAGAACCTGGCTGAATTCTCATTGGGATTGTGAATCGCACCCGACAAGTTCCAGTTGTGAATGTCTTGATTGGGCGACGTTCTCAGGGTTACCCTTCTCCCTCCAACGTGCTCCAATTCGCGATCGACGACCCGATACTCGATCTCTTTGTGCGTGGCGCTAGATTGTTGCCCAAGTTTCCTAAGTACGTCAACGAGTTCGCCGTGGCTGTCCGTGGTTGACGAAGAATTTGCTTCGTAGATTACACGTGTCAAAAGATTTGTAAGAACGTTCTTTTTTTGAACAGCGATGAGCGATAGACGTGGACCCTGCATTGATTTGCCAAATTGTCGTTGTTGACTCCCAAGCTCTAAGTCACGATACACTGACCTTAGGAGGAGAGATTGCAAGTGTTTGGCAATTTCCTCGCTCACCCCCCGATCGGGCCGAAAGATCCGCTGCAGCATTTTGTCCGTCTCATACACTGATCCGATTTCTAGAATGATTAGAGCGATTAGCTCTTGGACTTCTGGATACTTCTCTAACAGCGGCGATCCAAGTAGTTCCAACAACCGGAGCCGTATGAATCTATCCGTATTCCTGTCGAGGCCATTCAGTAAATCAGTTAATTCTGCGACGAGGGAGCGCAATTGTGCCGTGCAACCCACAGAGTCCGCATCGCGTCCGGAAAAGGCATGCTCAATCGACGAAAGCTGATTGATCTGCAGGACAAGGCGAATTGTGGGCACAAGTTTTTGCGGAAGTTTTAGTGCCTTGATGAAATCGGTATTTGGAATGATATCACAAAGAAGGAGAATCCGTTGCACCTGAATTATGTCCCGCGGCAGCTCATGATTTGCGGGCATGAAATCTTCGATTTGCAGACACCTGTAATCCGAAGTGAGAAAGCGGGTAATCAACGCAGCCAGTATCTTTTCCTCAGGGGGGTGAACGCCGAGCCTATGTTGTTCGTAAACATTGACTATGTGAGGTAGCCATCTTGCCGCCGTACTGTTCTCGGTTGCGTTTGTATACCCGCCGGCAATCCAGTCAATCATTACCTCAGGCACGATTGTGTTGCGAAATGCAGAACCGTTCGCCGATGGACTGACCAAGGTAATGGACTCTGCCATCGGCGAAGCCCCTTCCTGGAGCAATGCAAGAAAGATCTCAGGCGGTATGGCAGGAAGATGTCCCCTGCCTATAAGGTTCAGGAGATCATCGATGTACTTTGCCAGCCCGGTTATCGGTAGGGGTAGAGTATGGGGGAATATCCATATGCCGGTTTCGTTGTGTTTGAAGAGCCATTTGCGATAGCACGAAGTAAGAATGTCTGAGGTGTGAACAACAAGAACAGAGAACACTTCTTTTGACGGAGTTGTCTCACCAAGGCGCCGAAGTAATTCGACGGAAATGGACGCGCACGCGAGGGTGCGAATTAGGAGTGTGTGATTCCGCACACTCGGATAACGGTTTCTTGCGTGAGAGTGATCAATCTCCTTCTTCTTCTGAGTCTTTCTGATCGCTTGCCCACGTGGCAACTCCAGTACGGTGGGATCACCTTCAAGCGGGTGGCCGGGAGAGGCGAGGAGCCATTTGACCATAGGCGCGGCTGCAAGTGAGCTCCCGTGCCTGACGGATATTCGAGTCTTCGAGAATTTTGTTCCACGCAAGCCAAGAAGCTGTCTGGAAACCCATAACCAAGCATCCCTGTTCATCCCTGCCATCGGGAAGCTGATTTCGTATGACTCATTTGAAAGGACTGGAGATTGGAGTGGCTGACACCAATAGCTGCCTATTTGCAGACCGAATTCGACAGGATCAATCTCCAGTGCCATTTCCCACAACACTACTTGCCAGTACACAAACGGCAATGCATCTGTAGAGCTATCATTAGGATCAATCCCCATTCTTCTCAGCGCGCCGGCCGGCTTTGTTCGACTTCGAAAATTTGGACCAAGGTGGCTGAGGATCAGTGAAAACTTCAGTGACTCTTCAACTAAGCTCCCTATGAGCTTGGCCTTTTGAGCTGATTCTGTCCCTGTTGACATGTCCGCTATGTGAGCTTTCGCTGAAACGGTCAACAGATCGGGCTCATACTCTGGAGCGTCGCTCTCACTATGCCAAATAGAGAATCTTGCTTTTTCCAGCAGCTCATCGGAGTGAAGACAAGAGAATACTTCAGACGCCAGAATGAAAGAGAACCGGCCACACTGAAAGGAAATTGCCTTCTCGAAGAGGGTTCCAATTGCTGAGGCCGTTCCCTCGTTCTTGAACTCTTCGTTTAATCTTGAAGCGAAGTCAGCGTCACGGGAGGATTGACTCAATGTAGCCGCCAGAACCAATTCTTCCGGCAGGAACTCTGCGATGTCGAGGTAAGGCACATGGGACAATGGACGTCCTTGCAGTGTTTGAGACTGGACCGAGCATTGGCGGAGAACCTCGAGCATGTGTTCAGAACCAAGCGGGGAGATCATTGATTGCGCTAATTCCAAATATTTCGCTTCGAGTCGGTCAGGGACCAAGGATGTCAATTCCTTGAGGTAGTCTTTTACTAGGGGCGCAAAGCTAATCCGATACTCGTCGTGTTTGAGGAGGGCCAAAATCCTCGGCAACGCATAGATTTGCATCCAAATTTCCGCACGACGTAATTCAGCAAGCGTCAAATTGACGAGCTGGGGCTCGGTTTCCTTGTCCGAGTTATTCAATACATCCAGCGTATTCAGGAACGCCTCAGTCTGTTCTGGGGTGCTCCTGACGCAACAGCAGAAGTACCAATCTGTTATCATGGTAATGGCCCTCGCTGCATCGACCAAGCAGCAAATGTGAGTCTTCTGAACCTTCTCCTCACATTGATGGTTTCCATAAGTGGCAAGTTCTTGCTCAACCGTCGCCACTCTTCTCGGGAACAAATGCCAAAAACTGCTCTCTCCTCCAGCGACATGGTCAGAACTCGCGCAACACAGTCGACGGTTGGTGGCATGGCCAAAATCAGCCACCATCTGTCTGGCGACCACTCATCAGATGCCTCGTTGGCTAGAATGACTTTGTCATGATGAAACTCGTAATCGGCTCTGAGAGCGAGCATAAATTCTTTGCTTCTGAATTTGGTCAAGAACACCTTTTCCTCCATCGATCCGAAGGCAAGGGAGGCAACTGCCTGCAATGAGGATGACAATAAGGGCATCAGAGTCTTAAGAATGTACTCCTCCGACGTCTCGGAAGATATTCCATTCATCCGACTACGGATGAGCGCAAGAGCCAGCTGGTCAACTAGGGGACCAAACTCGGGATCTGCATCGAGCGCATCCTTACGAGGCAAGCGATGGACCTCTAATCCTGTTCCTGCTACCCATGCATCCATAAGCTCCTCGGACTTCTTGGCGTAGAGCAGGGCGGCTTTCCTCAAGCCTTCACTGTTGCTTCTTGCACAACCCCAGATCACGTAACGAAGTGAACGAGGAAAACAGAGGTCTAACATCAGGAAGATTTGTCGATACAATTTCGGCTCGAGCGAAAAACCGTCCGAATCAAGATCAGCAACCAATAGCTTTTCAGATCCAAGATCAGGTAATTTCAGGCTCTCCGTCAAAGCCGCCTTCAGCTTGAGTAGGTCATTGATACTCTTTTCGAACTCTGGCCAAGCGAAACTGTGCGAATACATTCTTGTGGCTTTGTCTATCCACCACAACAAATAGGCGCCTGTCCCGGTTATCGCCTTCTTTCCGTCCTCATCTGTCACCGTGTTTTTCAACCCAAGGATATCAAATTTCTGCACCACATCCAGAATTTCGGTACGGATCTCAGGCAATTTTTTCTGGAGCATCTCAGCTAGTGAGCGAATGCTCTTGCTGAGACCGAGACGGGATTGAGGATTTGTCACGATCAGAACGGCGACATCTTTCTCAGAGAACATCCTTCCTAATAAGGCCTCACACCAAGCAGAAACGCTTCTTTGTTCGGACCCATTCTCCTGACGGAACTCTATCTCAAGGATGAAACCCGCGAGAGCATCCGCTGGCAACCCGTTGAACTCGATGTTTCCCGTGTTCACTCCATGTCGCCGTATGACCGATTCCCAAAGTTGTTCCATACCATTGGGACCGTTCGGGTGTTTCTCCCATCGGATGGGAACCCACCACCGGGGCGGGAACCTCAAGTTCGTCGGATTCCTGGCAAGCGCATCGTGCAATGAGCGTTCAGAATTTGCAAGAACGTGGAGTAGCTGATCACTCGTTGTTCCGCTCAGCAATCCAATAAAACTACCTCTATCAAGTCCCAAAATTGTGCCAATGTCAAATAAGATAGACGGACCGAATGGAGTTTCCGGGGGATAAGACAAGAATGCAGTTGGCAGATTTGGTTGGGGGCCCGGGGGTTCAAGAGGCTGGTTGAGGACACGCGAGACAGAATCCTTGATCTCACTCAATACCTCCTGCGAGATAGGTTTCGGTGCCGGGGTCCAATCGGTTCGTATGTAAGGTTCGAGATCTTCATCAAGAGGTTCGTTGTCAAGTTTCAGCGGAAGGAACTTCTTTCCCTTCAATGTGGCCGTTTCGGCTTCTACGAGCACCTGTTTTGACTTGTTCGCATTTTCAGAAAGCAGAATCATAAAGACTCGCGAGACTCTAATTGCCTTCAGGACTTTGGAACGGTATGCACCACTGAACTTCTTTTCCTTTCGGAAGTCCCAATATGTGATCCCGACCCTGTCTAAGTAATTCTCAATGTCCTTAACAACGTCAGAGTCCTCGCTGGCGTAACTGATGAAGACGTCTCTTGTGTCTCGTACGTCGGTCATGACGCGCTCGGATTTGGAGAACAGTCCGATCCTGTTCTCAGAAGGAATATTTGCTATAGGCCAAGAAGAGAGGAGGACAGTTAACCTGATGGATCTGAAACAAAGGTATCTAACTCCCTACATACAGTCAACTCGGTTCTAGAAGAGTCCGACATCGAAAAAGGACCTGCAAGTGAGAAGCGTCGCACCATCACCGTTCGAGTTTTCTATTCTGTCCACGAATCACAAAGTGCGATTGGAAAGTAAGGATATCTCACTCGCTAACAGGGGGCGACGCTCACACAGAACACAATCATTCTGTTCTCCCTCCGCTTGCACTTTCTCCGATGACACCTAGAGGGATGAGACCCCGCATTGGCATCTCATAGTATTGTATCATTTGGCGTGCCGTCAGGTCAGGCTCGAGACTATCTTGTAATCTGCTTCTTTGAGAATATCAGGGTATCTCCTCACGGAATTCCTGTCCTTCTCTTTGTCCTTGTTGGATAGTTCGGCATATGCTCTCAGGCAGTCGTGCACTTTGTTTGAATCATCCCGAGGTTCCCCAAACACCCATCCGTTTTTGATCTTGTGGGCCATCCAGTCATTGTGTTCCGCCTCTGCTAGGATCTCGATATTCGCATTAATGATCTGCATAGTCTTTGTAACGGACTGGGCTCTTGGGTAACTCTTCGGCACTACATATAGCCCTACTAAGTCGAGGACTTTGGGGATTCGAGCAGCGGCTGCCCGGTTGTCTTCTTTGTAATCTTCTGATAGTAGATCATAGTCCTGATCCATCTCTGCACGAAGCCACTTCCCCTTTTTCCCCAACTTCCGGTAGAAATCGTGGACGAACGGCCCCAGGTCTTCCGCGTGGGTCTTGAACTTCAAGTCCTGATTGACGATGGCGATGAAATTCGCAGGGTCCACATGCATTGACAGGGTTTCTTCCGAAGGTAGGTCAGATCTGCGTATGGGAGGAATGTCCCGTTTCTTCAGCTGCAGGAGGATCTTCTCCAGAGAGCGGGCACCGTGTTTGAATCGAGTGGTTTCGATGAGCGCTGAGAGGATGCCGTGGTCTATGGACAGCCGCTCGTCTTCCTTCAGTCCCAGCATGGCCCTGATCAGCAAGGCCCTCCGGACCGGATAACAAATGTCTCGGACGTCATCGATCCACTGGTTCTGTTCTGGATGATATGTCTGTTTCCGGTTCGGCCCGAGGATGTTCAAATACCCACTGAGTCGGCTGATGAAATCGGGGCCCTTCTTTAGTTTGAATTCATTCCATTTCATCACATCGCTTTCCTTTGGGCCAAAGTTGTCCATGTCATAGCTCGTGCCACCTGCAAACACAAAAACACATTTCCCGATGGAATGAGCAATCTGTCCCTCGAGAAATATCCCGTCCTGCATAGGCGCGAGCAGATGCCGCAGCCATCTGTATTCCTCGGAATCGAACTCATCCCAAAAAACGAATGGAAGGGTTCCCTGGAGCACTTTGTCGCGGACCTGGTGGAATGCCCCGATCAAAGCATCAGAATCCTTGAACTGTGAGAGGTTGAATTCCAGAATTGGGATGTCTTTGCCGAGAATCCCTTTTGCGATTTCGCAGATTCCGAAACTCTTTCCTGCTCCTGGAGGTCCGAATGTGGCTATGCTTAGCGGCTTTCTACCCATCTCGTGATCTCTGTAATCCCTGATCATTGATCGGATGTTTCGCAGGCCTTCGATCTCATTCCGATCACTCGTATACAGCTTCCCGAACTGCGCGCAAGGAATTTGCGTCAAGGCCTTGGGACCGATCACGGCAACCCTGCGGCCAATGCCAAAGAGGGGCCTCGGATTTCTATGGACGCCCTCGAGTACGGCCCTCATAATGGTCCAAGTCTTGAATTCTACCTCACTGGAATGTTCGGGATCTGGCAGCTGGACTGAAGGATACCAGAATCTCGGATTCAGCACATCCCTAACCACCTCAACCATAGGGAATCCAGGATCGCAACACCCCACAACGCCATGCCCATAGAGATGCATTGTCCGCATCGCTGAAAGCCCCGCGCAGACGCCTTCATGGATCGCATTCGAATTATCTGATTGGAGCAGGCGGTCCACAATTCCCGAAGCGACGCAGGCCATATATCCAAGGCCCTGCCCTTCAATCGGATCACTCCATTCTCGTTCAAGATGTTCAGGATCATAGATCAGACGAAAGGTCTTGCTCTTCCCCGCGTTTTCCACGTGGAGCGCACCTTCCGAACCGAAGTGAACAATGAGATGTCGGCAGTTTAGCAGCGAATTGATTTCTGAGTTGAAGCATAGCTCCTCCACAAGGTCCAGAGCGGTTCGCTCCCACGAAATGCCCGCGCTCACCTTGATCTCTTCCCTTCGGATATCTTCGATTGAAACGACAACCACCAGTCTTTCACTGAATTTTGCGCTGAGATGTCTCCACAGGTCACCTTGACCCACCGGACTGGACATCTTCAATACCACCCACTTCAGTCCCGGAGCTTGCTCATTCAAGATCGCCTTCGGCCAAGCTCGCTTTTGAGTGTTCTGCCTAAACCCGAGTCCGCCATCGTCGAGCACGATCACGGTTGGATTGTTCGACGATCCAACTGCATAGTCCCCGTAAGAGAAGGATGAATCGGATGGATTGCCATACCCCAGAGCTTGGCTCATTCTCCAAACTCTGTGGTCCTTTTCTTGGAGATACGGTTTCCAAAGTGTGAAGCCGTTCAAAGCCGGCGGAAGCTCCCCAAAAATATCAGCCTTCAACCCAAATTGAACATCAAAGGTAGTTTTGGTGTCACTGATCTCGGATCTCTTTTTACCGATTGCTTCGAGAATTCGAAAGAGAAGCCCAGCGCCTCCTTCTGCCGTTCGCTCCTGAGTACCTGTTTTTTCTGGGGTATTCGGCACGATGCGCTCGCCCGCGTAGATTTGATGATCAACCACCACATCACCGGTGATGAGAGCTGTACAAGAGTTTCGAGGCATGATATGGATCCTAGTTGGAAAGTCGAAATCACGTAAAAGATGCAGGTGGCAATAGAACGAAATCTCGATCTATGAATTGAACAACGTTCAAGCCAGAACTTTGAAACATCCTTGATCGATTCTATTCCAGAGTCTAGGCCTGTATTGTCCGACATTAGGAATCAACCCAATCTAGCGTTGATCTGCCCTCAGTGGATGAGTACTTGCCCTCCATCGCGGGCCTGACACTATGACTGATCCGAAATGATGTCAGAATCCTAGAAGAACTGTGTGTGAGCCTTACGAGGAACGGTGGATTGGACGGACGTCGGTGCAAATGTAAGGCAACTAAGGTTGTGAGTCAATTCGTACAAATACGTACAAGTGTCTGTGGTAAAAAATACTGACAGCCACTGCGCGAAACATCAGGTTGGCTCATATTCAGCACACATCTTGATCATCATCTTGAGTGGGTTTGGGTGATCCGCCGCCGAAGCCGTTGAACGAAACATTGAGTTCAGGGGCTATTCCTGTACACTTGTGGATTTGGTCTAACCGATCCCAAATTGCAGTATACTCAGTGAGTCGGCATAATGTAGACGATGAAACAGAAGGTTCATTACTTGGTAGGTAGCGCACAGAACAAAGAACAAAGTGGCAATCAAAGTGTAACTGTCATATGCAACCAAGCGCATCGTTGTTGAGTAACCAATTTGTCACCACACAGTATCACACCTCATACCATCCAGAAATCGTGTAACCAAAACGTAACCATTTCGCGCTTGAAACCGACATCTCGTCTCAGAAACGAAAAAGAAGAATGCCCAATTCAAATCGAACTGGGCACTTTCACCTCGACAACTGCTACCGTATGTGATTCAGGAGCTAGTGTTTTGCTGATTGCACCAACGCAATTCCAATGTCATTATTCATTTCCCTAGTCAGGATCAAGCTCGTAGCTACGGCAGCTTATCACCCAACACTCTCATAATAATTGGCCAGAGCTTAT
>Ga0233425_10002916_pt1 | contig 32371 bp, 19 predicted proteins | sample Watercolumn_Towu_2_FD_181712 | JGI IMG/M metagenome (GOLD analysis project Ga0233425, IMG submission 181712) | Freshwater microbial communities from Lake Towuti, South Sulawesi, Indonesia - Watercolumn_Towuti2014_140_MG | ecosystem: Environmental > Aquatic > Freshwater > Lake | place... | reverse complement strand
GCGGGGGCGGGGGTGGGGGCGTCACCCAGCCTACGATTATTGCTCCGCCGGGCGCTCTTGTAGGCACGCCAGTCGCTGCCACGGCGGCCCTCGGGCAGGCGGGCGGCACGGGGGGAACCTCTGGAGTTACCTACCAATGGAGCATCAGCGGCGGCCGAATCACCACAGATTCGCGCGCCGCAACCATTCAGTTTGTCGCTGATGCCGCCGGGACGGTCAGCCTCGCCGCCAACGTGAGCGCTGGCGGGACATTGTACGCGCTGACAACCTCTGTCGCCATGGTTTCCGCCGAAACTGCTGGCGCCATCACCACCACAGCGAGTGTGCCGGCCAACGCAACGAGCGTCACCGCCTCAGTCCCAGCCGCCCAGAACAACGACCGCTCGTTTCGCTGGGCCGTCTCCGGCGGCGCAACCATCGTCAGCGGGCAGGGGACCAACTCAATTACATTTCGCCCTGGGACGGCCGGCTTGAAGGAGGTTGTCTGCAACGTAAACCTGCAGAACGTCGTCACCGTGCCGATTCGCGCTTATGTGGTTGCACTAGGCACGGGCGCACCGGTCAGCGTGACCGTCGAAGGCGGCAGTGGCGGCGGCACGTATCCTGCCGGCTCGCGCGTCGATCTCATCGCCAACCCACCTGGTCAGAACGAAGTCTTCGATCGCTGGACCGGCACGACGGAAGTTCTCGGGACCGGGGCCCTGGCTACCGCGCTCGCCCATACGGTCATCACCGTGCCCACGACGCCGGTCGCACTCACCGCCACCTACAAACCGGCGCCGGCCTGGACCCCCACGGCGATCGCCAACTTCAATCCCCAGACGCTGGCCGGTCCCAACAACACCACGACAACCGCCGCCACCACCCTTGCTTATCATGTGCCCGCCGGGGCCTCCGGGCTGATCTTTCTCCTCCACGCCACGGGCAGCAACGCCAGCGAGTGGTTTGAGCGCCCGCACCAGCTCTTGCTGACCCGTGAGTTGGTTGCAGCCGGTTTTGGTGTCGCCGCCCTGACCAGCGTCAACCGCACGACCGGCGCCTGGGCGGCTCCCGCGGTTCTGGCCAGTAACCCGGATGCGCTCAATCATGCCGCCGCCTATGATCGGCTGGTAGACATCGGCGCGCTCGCTGCCGGCCGACCCGTCTTCTTTCTCGGCAACGCAGCGGGGGCCAATGCCGCCGTCCGCTATGCCGACCTGCTCGCCAGCGCAACCAACCCCTCCCGCAACGTGCGCGGCGCGGTCCTCTACCTCTCCGCCGGCATCGACACGCTCGCAGTCACCTCTCGCGTACCGCAGTTCTTCGCAATCGCCACCAATGATGACATCCTCGGAGTCGCGGGCGTTCAGGATGCGCGTGACGCCAATCAGATCCTCCTCGGCCGCGGCGTCGCCACGGCCATGGTGGCCAATGCGATCTCCCCGCTCTACGCCGGACGCCTGCGCAGTCTCGGTCTCACTTCGAGCACTTTCACCGCCACCGATGCCGAAGCGGTTTGGACCGCGGTCCGGAATGCCGGTTTCCTCGATGCCAACAACTACCCGCGCACCATTCCGACCACCACCGCTCTCACCGCGGCGCTCCCCGCAGCGTATCGCGCGCGCGTTGCCGACGTCGCGGCTGAGATCGCCATCGCGGGCGCGGAGCGCGAGTTCTTCAGCGACGCCAATGCCCGCGTCATCAATTTCCTCAACGGACGCGCCAGCAACGCTCCGGTGCCGGCGCCGGGCCGCATGGTGAACATCTCAACCCGCAGTCGCATCGCGTTTCTCGGCGATGCGCTCACCGTGGGCTTCACCGTAACCGGCACGGGGCGCGCCACGCTCCTGGTTCGCGGTGTCGGCCCCGCTCTCTCCCGGTTCGGCGTCACCACTGCCATTCCGGCGCTTCGACTCGACGTCAACCGCAGCAACACAGTGCTCGCCACCAACGACGGCTGGGACCGACCCGGCGGTGCCACCACCCCGGCGCAGATCACCGCTGCGGCCACCGCCGTCGGCGCCTTCGCCCTCGCTCCGGGCTCCCTGGATGCCGCCGTGGTTCTCCAATTCGATCCGGGCTCCTACACTGCCACGCTCAGCGGCGTCGGCGGCGCCGTCGGTGAAGCGCTCGCGGAAGTCTACGACGTCTCCCGCGGTACCGCCCGTCTCTCCAATCTCTCCACGCTTTCGCGCATCAATAGCGAGGGCGACCTCCTCGTGCCCGGCATCGTCGTCTTCGGCAACAACCCGCGCACGCTGGTGGTCCGCGCCGTCGCCCAAGGCCTCCGCGATTTCGGTATCGGAGCCGACTCCGTGCTCGGCGACCCCCGCATTTCCATCCTCAGCGGCCAGCAGACCGTCGCCACCAACAACAACTGGGCGCAGGCCGGCACGGCCACGCTCACCGCGGCGTTTCCCGCGGTCGGGGCGTTTCCGTTGCGCAACGCCACCGATGCCGCACTGCTCGAGGCACTCGCCCCCGGCGCCTACACGCTCCAGGCCGGTGCCACTCCCCTCCCCGCCCAGCTTCCGGCCGGCACCGTGCTTCCCAACCAGACCGGGATGATCCTGGTCGAGGTCTTCGAAGTCCCCTAGCCCGAAGATTTCACACTCACTCGTGTGAAATCTTCGCCCTGTCGGGCCGACGATGTCGGGGCTAACCCCGATGCATCGGGGCAGGCTCGCGACGAAGTCGCCTTTTCGCCCTCTCCGAGGGCGAAAAGCGGATGCAGGTGTCCAAGCAATAGTGTGATGCATCCGGGCCAGCTGCAAGGCCGGCGCGCCTGACACCGGGTCGTCCGGACGTCGACGATGCTGGTGGCTGTCGCCGTCCCGCCGACGCCCGGCCAGGCGGTTCTCCCCGCCCCGCGCCCCGGTTGCCTCCGCTCTACGGTCGCGTTCGTTCCGCCCCGAGACCCATCGTCCCCTGCAATTCGGCGAGGCGCGACGGCGAGGCCTGGAAGATCTCCCCGGGGAACCGCCGAAGCCCCATCATCTCCGCAAAGGTCCCGGAGCCCGCCTGCGAATTGAGCTGCAGACCGGCCAAGTACTGCAGGCGCAGATTGCGATCGCGATTAATCTCCGCCCCCGCGAGCCACTCCCGCAGCTCCGGCAGCCGTCCGGCATACGTGGCGAGCAGCGCCACCGCGGAACCCAGCTCCAATTCCGCCAGCGCCACGCGAATCCGTGCGTGGTCGGCGCGTTCGAGCCGCGCCTCGAGGGCGTCGAGGTCGATCCGGAGCGGTCCGGTTTGCCCGAGCATCACCGTGTCGTAGCCGAACCCGTCGTCGTCATTGGCCCAAATCGTCCCGTGCGGGAACACCGAAAAGAAGGTGGCGATCTCGCTCTGCACCACGCGCCGATCGGCTTCGTACAAGGGCACCCACTGCGTCAGCAGGCCACCCGGATTCAGGCGTGCCCGGCACAGCGCGAAATACTCCTGCGAATACAACACCGCCGAGCCCTTCACCCAGGGGTGAATTGGGTCGGACGTGATCAAGTCGAACTTCTCCGGCGTGGTCGCAATGTAGTGCCGGGCGTCGTCGTGGATCAGCGTGACGCGCGGATCCCGCAACACGTCGTGGTTCTCCCGGCGGAAGTGGGTGGCCACCACTTGTGGGATCAGCGGCTCGATGTCGCAAATCACGATCCGTTCAATCGAGGGATGCAGCACAAAGGTGCCGGCCGTTACCCCGGCCCCGCAGCCGACAATCAACACGGATCTCGGCCGCGGGTGCAGCAGGGCCGGGAGGTGCCCCAGCATGCGCTGCAGGCGCATGTCCTTGCTCAGGCTCGAGGCCTCGGTTTTTCCACTGACATGGAAGAAACGGGCGCCCTCCCCAGTTTCGGAGACTGCCACCGACGAGTTCATGCCTTCCCCGAAAAAGAGCGCCTTTGCTCCGTAGTCGGTAGTGGCCACCTGGCGGCCATAAGCCACCAGCTGCCACGGAATGCTCCGGATGCCGGACGCCATGTACGCGACCAGTGCCACAGCCGCCGTCGCCGCGGCGACGGCAGCAGGCCGCCGCGGGTAATCCACCAAAACGGCGGCAGCCGCAGCGACCAACATCAGCAGCACTTGGGCGCCCTGTGTGCCCATCTGCGGGATCAGGACCAGACTCGCCAGGATCGCCCCCGTAATCGCACCGAGCGTGTTTGCGGCGTAGGCGCGCCCGACCAGGCGGGCAGGATCGTCCCCGGGTGACACCACACACGCCAGTGCGAGCGGAAAGCTGGCACCCCACAGGACGGCCGATGGCAGGATCGCCCAGGCGCAGCGCGCCAAATCAACTTGGAACTTGACCGCGGCAGAAGCATCGAGCGGAGCATCGAGCGGCCAGCGCGGCAGCGAGCCGGCCAACACATGCGCTGCCCAGGCAATCCCTCCGGCTTGCAGGAGCTGGCAGGTGGCCAACAGAAGCTTTGGCCGTGAGGTCTCGCGGGCCAAGGTGGCGCCGAGACTGCTGCCGATCCCCAATCCAGCGAGAAACACCGCGAGGATGATGGAAAACGTGTAGACCGTCGCTCCAAGCAGGAGCGAGAGGTTGCGCGTCCAGATCACCTCGGCCGCCAGCGCACACAGACCCGACAGCCCGATGGCCACGAGAATGCGCGTCCGTGCGGCGGGATCCGGCGTTTCCGCCGAGGCCGCAGGGGCCCGGGGATCGGCACCGGTCCCCTTGCCAGTTGCCACTTCCGACCGGCAGTCTGCGAGCAGCCAGGCGGTCGCCGCCACCACCAGGTTTAGCGCGACGGCAACCCAGGTCGCGGTGGCGAGATCGTACAGTCGCAGCAGGTAGAATCCGGCCAGCAGGCAGCCGCCAACTGCTCCCAGCGTGTTTCCACCGTAAAAGAAACCCAGCCATGCCACGCCGCGTGGCGTCGCCTCAACCCAGCGCGCGACTGCCGGCAGCGTGGCCCCCATCAACACCGTCGGCGGCAACAAACAGATGATGCTGATCGCCGCCCGCAACGCGATCCCCGGCATGCCGTGCCCCACGAGACTCGTGTACGCCTTTCCAATCGCCGGCATGGTCCCCAACACGACCAGTCCGAACCCCGCGATTCCAAGTTCGAGCACCGCATAAACCTTCAGCGGATGCTGCCCGGCGCGCAGCAGGCGCGGCAAAAGCACACTGCCCAAACTCATGCCACCCATGAACGTTCCAAGCAACACCGCGAGCGACACCGCCGACGAGCCGATGACCAGCTGCAACATCTGCAGCCATACGATTTCGTAGATCAACGCCGCCGCCCCGCTCCCGACAAAGAGCACCAACAGGATCGGCCGTCGGCTCGATGCTCCGATCAACACATCGGCCGGCATGGGCTTGGGGCGCAGTGGGCAAGGTCACACCAGTGGGGCATCGCACCGCTTGACGCACTGCCGGCCGCAGAGTTACCGGCCTGCGCGCAATCGCTCGACGATCGCCCGCGGCACTTCGATCACCGTGCCGTGCCGCATCCGCACGGGCGTCCCTTCGTCGGGCAACTCCAGCCGCGCCGTGACATCCTCCCATGTCTTCAAATCGCGCGAGCGCATCGCGCCATAGTGTTTCTTCTGGTAAGCATCAAAATAGACCACGTAATCGTCGCCGATCCGAATCGCACTCGGTCCCTCCACCCAGAGCCCGCTGGGCGTGAAGGGCGCGCCCAGATTGCGAAACGGCCCCCGCACGTCGTCGCTCTCGGCGATCTGCAGATACTTCTTCGGCGGGTTGCGCGTCTCGTCCTTGAGGATGAGGTACTGCCGGCCGTGCGCAGACAAGAGCGTCGCATCGATCACGCTGAAGCCGGGGTCATAGAACAGCCGGGTGGGGGCAAAGGCGGCGAAATCCCTCGTGGTCGTGAAGTACATCCGGTGGTTGTATTCGGTCTCCGACGACCCGGCGGTTTCGGTGAACTTCCCTGGGATCGTCGACGCCCAGTAGATGATGAACTCGTTGCGTTTGGGATCGAACGTCGCTTCCGGCGCCCACGAATTTCGCACGCGCGGCTCATGGGCCATCACCGGGATCTCCCGCTGTTCGGACCACCTGAGGAAATCCCGCGTGCTCGCGTGGCCAATATTGTTCTCGTTCCACCCCGTGGTCCACACCAGGTGATAACCGCCGTCAACCGCCCGAACGACGCAAGGATCGCGCATCAGCTTCGCCTTGCCCACTCGTGGCGTCAGATAGCTCCGTCCCTCGTTGAGCCGCTGCCATTTGAACCCGTCCTCGCTCGCGGCCAGGTGCAGCCCGTCCTCGCCATTCCGCGTGAAATACGTGAACAAATACTCGGCCCGCATGGGCAGCGCAACCGCGAGGCAGACCAGGAGGCGAAACGCATTCATCGTAGGGTTCATTCTCCCGACGCACGCACCCAACGTCAACCTGCCGGTCGCAACGTGGTCCCTTCGTTCCACGTGCCTTCCACCATCAGGGTAGTGGCCTGCTCCGGCAATCCGCACTCATGGCGTTCGACCATGTCGATCAGCCAGGCACAGGGACACCGTCGCCGGCGTCACGCCGGCGGCTTCCGCCACCGTCTTCATCGTTGCAACCGGGACCATCAGTTAACGATAAAAGCATCGCCGGGCTTCTTTCGCCAAGCACTATCCTGATGCTCGCGCCACCGCTGCGCCCGCGGTGCGGGTGCTGACGACCATCCGCCATGTTCCGACCGCCCCCCATGCCCACCATGCCCAAGCTCCCCTCCCGCCTCCACCCCGCCCTCCTCGCCGTGCTCCTGCCGGCCGCCCTGCCCGCCCAATCGGCCCCGCCGCCGGGCGCGACCACCCGCTCAGAACGTGCAACCGACGAGGTCGTCCGCCTCTCGGAATTCAGCGTTTCGGCCGATTCCAATCGCGGATACGCCCCATCCGAAACGATGACCGGCACCCGCGTCGCCACCAAGATCATCGACTTGCCCTACACCGTCAACGTCCTCACCGCCGAGTTCTTCGAGGACTTCGGCATTTTCGAACTCGCCGACAACATCGTGCATGTCGGCAGTTTCACCGGCCTTGATATCGGCGGCAGCTTCAACCTTCGCGGCTTCAGTTCGAGTTTCCAGTTGCGCGACGGATTCTTCCGGCTCGGCCGCTACGGATCGAGCAACATCGATCGCATGGAGATCATCAAGGGCTCCAATGCCGCCATCTATGGCCGCTCCTCGCCCGGTGGTATGGTCAACATGGTGTCCAAATCGCCCAAGACCCGCGAAAGCCAGAAGCTCACCTTCAACTATGGGGACTACGGCACCGAGCGCGTCACCCTCGAAGCGACTGGCCCGCTGGCCAGCACCTCGCTGGGCAAGACGTCCTACCTGGTGACCGGCAGCCACTACCAGCGCGACTTCGGCCAGCAGTTCGCCCGCAACCGCAACTACGAGTACTATTTCGCGCTCAAGCACACCTTCCCCGACTCATCGAACCTCCTCGTTGCCGCCGAGTACCTGCTGCAGATGCGCCACGCACCGCTGGCCTCCGCCCCCCTTGTCACCGATCAAAAGGGCACTGCTTCCAACCTCGACGACGAAGCCGTCGGCTACGCTTGGAATCTCGCCCGTCACAATCCCTACGGCCCCAACAGCGAGCTGAATCGCGGCTACTCCGGCCTGACGGCCAACTACGACCGGCGACTCAACGACACGTGGAGCGCCCGCGCCTCTGCCAACTATTACCTCGTGCGGCGCTGGGACTACAACCAAAACACCGGCTGGGGCGGCGTCACCGTCAATCCCGCCGTGGCCACCAATCCGGTGCAATCCGCCCGCGGTGCCACCCCGCAGAAGGGACTGATTTTCGAGGATGGAGGCGGCTTTCAGGGCGACCTTCTCGCCCACTACTGGACCAATCGGCGCCGCGTCGAACACCGCACCCTCGCGACCATCGACATCAATGATTACTACCGCTGGGACCCGACCCGGCAGTTCGCCGGGACCACCCATCCTGACATCGTCGCCTGGAATGCGGTCCGCACCGTGCGACTCGATCCGTCGACACTCGCTCCCACTGGCCCGATTTCCTATTTTCCCAAGTGGTTTGAGTGGGGCCAGGAGGTCGCCACGCGCATCCGCAAGCAGCGCGTCACCGTGGTGGGCGGTCTGCTGCGCCACCAGACCGCGATGTTCGAGGGCCGCCTGCTCGCTTATGCCGGCGCCCGCTACGACACCGTGCGTTTTCGCCACCGCGAGTTCATCCCGGTGCCGACGACTTTCGCCGTCGGCCAGATGATCGACAAGAAGATGTCCGCGTTGAAGCCGAATTTCGGGGTGAACTACAAGATCACCCCGGGTGTGCGTTTCTTCGCCAACTACAGTGAGAGCTATTTTGTGCCCCAGTCCGAGGCGACCGCCACGGTGGCAGAGGGCACGTACAAAGCAGAGGTTGCCACCGGCTACGACTATGGTTTCAAGGGCTCGCTCTTCCAGGACCGGCTCAACTTCACCGTCTCCGGCTTCTACGCCATCCGGGAAAACGTGCGAGTTGACGACCTCGAGGAGACTCCGCCGGGATCCGGCAACTACCTCCTCGTTTCCCGGCGGGACGGCAACCAACTGGTGCGCGGGATCGAACTCGATCTGAACTGGCGCGTCACCGACACCGTTTCCGTCGGCGGCAGTTGGGGCCACGTCTATTCAATCTACACCGATTTCGGCGCCGCCAACCCACTCGCCGTGGGCCGCCGCGTTCAGGGTATCTCGCCTCAAAACGGAGGTATCTACCTCAAATGGGCGCCAGCCGCCGGCGCTTTGAAGGGCTTTTCGGCCAATCTCGGGCTGACCCACGTGGCTGAGACTCCTACCGAGGCGCCCAACGCGGGCGACACCTATACCACCACCGCCAACGGGCAACGCGTGCTGACGCGCACCACTTACCAGTGGCGCCTGCGCATTCCCGCTTACACGCTCTGGAACTTCGGCGCGCGCTATCGGCTGCCCACACGCGGCTCACGCTACGATCACACCTTCGCGATCAACGTGAACAACGTGTTTGATCTCGACTACGTCCGGGCCAACCGGCTGCTCGGCGAGGAGCGTGCGGTCTTCCTCACCTACACGCTCAACCGTCAGGGTGCCCGCCGCTAGCCCGGATTTTTCACAGTTAAGGAACTTCTTGTCAGAGAAAAATCCGCCCGCCCTCCCCCGACCAGTCGGGGCAAGTCGGGCGGGGCGACTTCGTCGCGGCTAACCCCGACATCGTCGGCCCGACAGGGCGAAGATTTCACACGAGTGAGTGTGAAATCTTCGGGCTAGCCTACCCGAGCGTGGCGCCCTTGCTGGCGTTGTTGACCGCCCGGCGATACCGCGCGAGCCAGCCGGTCAATGCCTGTTCGGTCGCCTGCCAGTGCTTGCGGCGTTCCGCGAGTTCGGTGGCCGCCACGAGGATATCGATCCGCCGGTTCGGAAAATCGATCCTCACGCGATCGCCGCCGCGCAGCAACCCGATTGGGCCGCCTTCTGCCGCCTCGGGCGACACATGGCCGATGCACGCCCCGGCCGTGCCGCCACTGAAGCGCCCGTCGGTGATCAGCGCCACCTTGTCGCCCAAACCCATGCCGACGATGTAGCTCGTCGGCGAGAGCATCTCCTGCATCCCGGGACCGCCCCGCGGCCCTTCATTGCGGATTACGACAACATCACCCGCCTTCACCTTGCCGCCGAGGATGCCGGCGCAGGCTTCGTCCTGGCTCTCAAAGATCACCACCGGTCCCTCGAAGACGAAGCTCGGTCCGCAATACGCCTTGAAGGCATCGCTGATCCCGGCGGTCTTCACGACCGAACCCTCGGGCGCGAGATCGCCATAGAGAATCGCGAGGCCGCCGTCCTTCGTGTAGGCGCGATCGGCGGGCCGGATGCAGTGCATCGCATCGAAACGAAACGCCGGGTCGTGCGGCATCAGTCCGGACGGACGGGCCAAAGCCAGATTTTGCGGCGTGGTGTCGTGCGCCGCCCGCGCGATCGTGCCCGCGGCGTGCAATCGCGTCACGCGCAGCAGGCAGCCGACCTTCCGCGCGCCGTTCTTTTCGTAGTGCCACACGATGAGCACCGGGCTGCCCCGCACCTCGCCAAGCTCGGCCCGCACAAATCCGCGGAATTCCGCAAATTTCGGTTTCAACCCCACCTCGATCTCGGCCGCTCCGTGCCAGGTCTGAGTCCCATCAACGTCCAACTCCCCCTTGGCGCCGAACAGGGCTCCGCAGGCCGCGGCGTCGCCCGCATTGAAGGCCGCCGCAAACCGCCACAGCGCGATGGCGCGATCGTCGGCCGGGTGAAACAGGAGCGGCTTTGGCACCAGGTTGCCGGCCGCGGTGCGCGCGGCGGGCCCGAGTTTGTCCTTCGGATCCACCACAATCGCCGAGGAACCGGAGGTTCGCACGATTCTTGCCTCGGCGCTGCAGTGCGGCGAACGCAAATCCCAGGTCTCGATGTTTTCCCCGAGCGTGCGGCCGGTCACCGTGACGCAGTCGGTCTTGAGCGCGCCGAGCCGCCGCAACTCGCCGAGGATTGTGTGAATGCCGCCGGCACGGTGGACGTCCTGGATGTGGTAATCCGACGAGGGTGAGACTTTGCACAGGCACGGCACGCGGCGGGAGATCGCGTCGATCCGCGCGATGTCGTACTCGATGCCGGCTTCGCGCGCGATGGCCAACGTGTGCAGAATCGTGTTGGTCGAGCCGCCCATCGCGACGTCGAGCACGAGCGCGTTGTCGAAGGCTTCGAGCGTGGCGATGTCGCGCGGCTTCAGGTCGCGGCGCACGAGTTCGACGATCTGCGCCGCGGCGCGCCGATAGAGCTGCTCGCGCTCCTTCGACACGGCGAGAATCGTCCCGTTGCCCGGCAGCGCCATGCCCAGCGCCTCGCACAGGCAGTTCATCGAATTGGCCGTGAACATCCCCGAGCAGGAACCGCAGGTCGGGCAGGCGCTTTGCTCCATCTTCAGGAGTTCCTCCGCGCTGATGTTGCCGGTCTGCAGCGCTCCCACCCCCTTGAAGACCGTGATGAGATCCGACTTGGCCGAGGCCGGCCGCAGGTGCTCGGGCAGCTCACTGCTGGCATCGGTCTGTGCGATCCCGGCCGCCATGGGCCCGCCCGACACAAAAATCGTCGGGATGTTCACGCGCATCGCCGCCATCAGCATGCCGGGGACGATCTTGTCGCAATTCGGAATGCACACCATCCCGTCGAAACAGTGCGCCCGCACCATCGTTTCGACGCAGTCGGCGATGAGTTCGCGCGAGGGCAGCGAGTACTTCATCCCCGCATGCCCCATCGCAATCCCGTCGTCGACCCCGATGGTGTCGAACAGGAACGGCACGCCACCCGCGGCGCGCACCAATCGCTTCACGAGCTGCCCGATTTCGTTCAGGTGCGCGTGCCCGGGGATGCAGTCGGTGTAGCTGTTGGCGATCGCGATGAACGGCCGCTCGAAGTCCGCCTCGGACTCGATCACGCCGGTGGCGCGAAGCAGGCTGCGGTGCGGGGCGCGTTCAAAGCCCTTCTTGATGGTGTCGCTGCGCATGGTGAGATTTTGCGTCGAAAGCTGGCGATCGGTTTGGGTTTCTCAACTCCGTGCGGAAACGGGGCCCCGGCGGCAGAGCCGGCCGGCGCTACTTCCAGACCGCGCCGGAAATGCTCCGTTTGGCCGTGCCCGCCGGGAACGCGACTCCGCCAAGGGCGGCAGTCGCCGGGTGTGGCGTCGCGGCGATCTTCAGTTCTCGCCGCGGCCCGCGACGCCCTTCGTGGTGGCCGGGATTGCCGCCGCCGTCACCTTGGGCCGCAACGCCCGGGTGGCCTTGCCGGCGAGCCACATCTCGGAATTCCCCAGTTCATGCAGTTCCTTGCCGAGCGCCTTCTGATAGTCGGGGGCGCCGCACGCCTTCAGGACGCGCGCGCATTCCTTGCCGCTCGCGACCCGCTGATAGAGGTTCTTGAACACCGGGAGCACGGCTTCTTTGAACTTGGGCTTCCAGTCGAGCGCACCGCGCTGGGCAGTGGCCGAGCAGTTCGAATACATCCAGTCCATGCCGTTTTCGCCGACAAGGCGGATCAGGCTCTCCGTGAGTTCCTCGACCGTCTCGTTGAAGGCTTCGCTGGGAGAATGGCCGTGTTTGCGCAGAACCTCGTACTGCGCTTCCATCACTCCGGCGAGCGCCCCCATCAGCACGCCGCGTTCGCCCGTCAGATCGCTGAACACCTCCTGCTTGAAGGTCGTCGGGAAGAGATAGCCCGAGCCGATGGCGATGCCGACCGCCATGCACCGCTCGTGCGCCTTGCCGGTATAGTCCTGCTCGACGGCGAAACTCGAATTGATCCCCGCCCCGGAGAGGAAATTGCGGCGCACCGACGTGCCCGAGCCTTTCGGCGCCACCATGATCACGTCGACGTTCTTGGGTGGAATGACCCCCGTCTGGTCCTTGTACGCGATCGAGAATCCGTGCGAGAAATACAGAGCCTTGCCGGCTTTCAGGCACTTCTTGATCGACGGCCAGATGGCCCGCTGCGCCGCATCGGAGACGAGCATCTGGATGATGGTCCCGCGCTTGGCGGCCTCCTCCATCTCGAAAAGCGTCTCGCCGGGCACCCAGCCGTCGTTGACTGCGCGGTTCCAGTCTTTCTCGAACTTCTTCGACTGCCCAATGATGACGTTGAAGCCGTTGTCCTTCATGTTCAGCGCCTGGGCCGGGCCCTGGACGCCGTAGCCGATCACCGCGATGACCTCCTTTTTCAGTACCTCGCGCGCCTTTTCCATCGGGAATTCCTCCCGCGTGATCACTTCTTCTTTAACTCCGCCAAAGTCGATGATGGCCATGGGCTTGTTCCTTGGGATGTGTGGTTGGTTTTGTTGATTGAGTTGGTCTCGAAAAGTGGGAGCGAACAGGGCAGGCCCCGGCCGCTGTTGCTGCGGATGGAGTTGGGGCCAGCCGCGGTTTCAGTGCATGGAGGCGAAGGTAGAAAGCACCCTGCCCCCGGAAGGCAAGCAGAAGTCTGTGGTCGTCGCCTCCCCGGTTCGGTGCGGGCGCGCGCCGGCTGGCGCAGGCGGTCCTCGCCACAGGCTCTTCCGGGCGCTTGCCGGCTTGCCAGTGGGCGCCGGCCCCCGCCATGTTCGCCGTTTTGCCATGCCGACTCTCAAATTTGCCGTACTTGCCGGGGACTACATCGGACCCGAAGTGATGACCGAGGCGCTGCGCGTGCTCGACCACCTCGCCCGCCAGGAGGGCCTGGCGCTGAGCTACGCTCGGGCGGACGTTGGCGGAGCCGGCATCGACAACCACGGCAGGGCTTTGCCCGATTCCACCCTCCGGCTGTGCGAGCAATCCGACGCCATCCTCTTTGGCTCGGTTGGCGGACCGAAGTGGGAAAAACTCCCGCCCAAGGAACAGCCCGAGCGGGCCGCGCTGCTCCCGCTGCGCAAGCACTTCACGCTCTTCGCCAATCTCCGACCGGGGCTCCTCTACCGCGAACTCGCCGACGCCTCGCCGCTCAAGACTGAACGCATCCCCGAGGGGATCGACATCGTTTGCATCCGCGAACTCACCGGCGGGCTCTACTTCGGCCAGCCCAAGACCACCACCACTCTCCCCGATGGCGATGTGCAGGCCGTCGACACGATGGTCTACCGGAAATCGGAGATCGAGCGCATCCTCCAGGTCGCTGTCGCCTCCGCCCGCGCCCGGAAGAAGTGCCTCTGCTCGATCGACAAGGCCAATGTCCTCGAAACATCCGTCCTCTGGCGGCGAACCGTCACCGACTACGTTGCCCGGCATGCGCCCGACCTCACGCTTACCCACATGTACGTCGATAACGCCGCGATGCAGCTCGCACGCGACCCGAACCAGTTCGATGTGTTTGTGACCGAGAATATGTTCGGCGACATCCTCTCCGACGAGATGGCGGTGATCTGCGGTTCACTCGGGATGCTCTCCTCCGCCTCCCTCGGCGCTGGCCGCAATTCGCTTGGCCAGCCCTTCGGTCTGTACGAACCGGCGGGCGGCACCGCCCCGGATATCGCCGGCAAGGGCATCGCCAACCCCTGTGCGCAAATCCTCTCGGCCGCCCTCATGTTGCGCTTCAGTTTCGGCCTCGAGGCCCCCGCCGCCCGCTTGGAGGCGGCGGTGAAACGCACCGTCATCGGGGGCACCCGCACCGCCGACATCGCCTTCGGCAAGCCGTCCGTCGGCACCAAGGCGATGACGGACGCTATCATTTCCAACCTCTGATTTGCCGACCACGGATCACCCGGAATAGACGGAAGTAGATCAGTCTCCAAATTCTTCCGTGTCTTCCGACTGTTCCGTGGGCACCTCTCCCCTCCTTCCATGACCAGCGCACAAATCCGCCAAAGCTTCCTCGATTTCTTCGCCCGGCAGGGCCACACGATCGTGCCGTCGTCGTCCCTGCTGCCGGATTCGCCTGGCCTGCTCTTCACCAACGCCGGCATGAACCAGTTCGTGCCGATCTTCCTCGGCGATCGCCCCGCCGACGTATCGAAGTGGGCCGGCGCCCGCCCGGGCCGCGATACCCGCGCCGCCGACACCCAAAAATGCATCCGCGCCGGCGGCAAACACAACGACCTCGATGACGTCGGCTTCGACACGTACCACCACACGATGTTCGAGATGCTGGGCAATTGGTCGTTCGGCGACTACTTCAAGCGCGAATCGATCGAGTGGGGCTGGGAGTTGCTCACGCGGGTGTGGGGCATCCCGCCCAAGCGCCTTTTCGCCACCGTGTACGCCCCGGATCGCGCCAAGGGCGACCCGGCCGAATTCGATCAAGAGGCCTACGACATCTGGGCCGCCATCTTCCGGCGGGAAGGTCTCGACCCCGCCATTCACATCATCAACGGCGGCAAGAAGGACAATTTCTGGATGATGGGCGACACCGGGCCCTGCGGTCCGTGCTCCGAGATCCATTTCAACCTCCTCCCCGGGGACGACCAGGCCGCCGGCCGCCAACTCGTCAACGCCGGCAGCCCACGCTGCATCGAAATCTGGAATCACGTCTTCATCCAATTCAACGCCAACGCCGACGGCACCTTCTCACCCCTCGCCGCGAAACACGTCGACACGGGCATGGGCTTCGAGCGCGTCGCCGGCATCTACGCGACCACCGGAGGTTTCAAGGATTTCACTCGTGACCCCTCCAACTACGCCGCCGATATCTTCGCGCCGCTCTTTGGGTGCCTCGAGCAACTCAGCGGCAAACAGTATGCGGGCACTGTTCCCAAATCGCGCGAGGGATTGAGCGAGCAGGAAAACGTGGACGTCGCCTTCCGCGTGCTCGCCGACCACAGCCGCTGCGTCTCGTGCGCCATCGCCGACGGCATCCTGCCCGGCAACGAAGGCCGCAACTACGTCATCCGCCGCATCCTCCGCCGCGGCATCCTCTACGGACGAAAGCTCGGCCTCGCCACCGGTTTCTTCGAGCAACTGGTCGCACCCGTGGTGAGTTCCCTGGGCGGGGTCTTCCCCGAACTGCGCCAGCAGCAGGAGACCATCCGGCGCGTCATCCGCGCCGAGGAGGAAAATTTCGGAAGGACTTTGGACAAGGGGCTCGCCCTCTTCGTCGAAGAACTGGCGAAGATCCGCAGCAGCGTGCGCGGTTCGCAAGCAGGCGGCGCTTCCCAGTTCATTCCGGGCGCGCTGGCATTTCTCCTCTACGACACCTACGGCTTTCCCCTCGACATGACCCAACTCCTCGCGGCCGAGCGCGGACTGACGGTCGACACCGCGGAGTTCGAACGCCTCATGGAACAGCAGCGCGAGCGCGGCCGCGCCGCCCAGAAGAAAGAAATCCTCGTCGCGGCCACCGAGGGCGACTCGACCGCCGACCTGCAACCGACTGAGTTCGTTGGCTACACACGGCTCACCGCCGAGGCGCGGCTGATCGACGTCGTCAAATCCGGCCGGGATGTCTTCCTCGTCTTCGATCGCACGCCGCTTTATGCCGAAATGGGCGGCCAGGCCGGTGATCACGGTGCCGCCCGGATTGCCGGTCAGAATTTCGCCATCGTCGATGTCGTGCGCGACAAGGCCGGGCGCCACCTGCACAAACTCGCCCCCGCTTGCGCCCTCGATGTTTCCAAACTCGACCTGGTCGGACAGCCCGCGCAACTCGGCGCCTCGCCGCTCACCCGCCGCGCCATCTCCCGTCACCACACCGCGGCCCACCTCGTGCATTGGGCCCTCCGCAAGGTGCTCGGCTCGCACGTGCGTCAGGCCGGCACGTCAAAAACCAAGGAGCGTCTCCGCTTCGACTTCCTCCATTTCGAACAGGTCAAACCCGATCAACTCCGCGAAATCGAGCAACTCGTCAACGACCAGGTGCTCGACAACGCCCGCGTTTCCGCCACCGAAGTCGGCTACTCCGAAGTCAAGGGACGCCCCGACATCCTCCAGTTCTTCGGCGACAAATACGGCGACCGCGTGCGCGTCGTCCAGATCGGCGGTGAGCCGACCCAGCTCAACGGCTACTCGATGGAACTCTGCGGGGGCACCCACGTCGCCACGACCGCCGAAATCGGCCTGATTCGGATCGTCGCCGAGATGGCGATCGCCGCCGGCACCCGGCGCATCGAAGCCGTCGCCGGCCCGCCCGCCTACGACTTCATGGTCGCCCGCGAGGCCGCCCTCGCGGCCGTCAACGCCCGACTCAACGCCGGCGCCCACGACGTCGTGCAAAAGCTCGAGGCGGTCTTCGCCCACCAGAAGGAGTTGGAGAAGAAGCTGAAGAGTCACGAGCAACGCGCCGCCGCCGGCCTCGCCGACGAACTCGCCGCCCGGGCCGTGCCGCGCGACGGCCTGAAGTTTGTCTCGGCTGTCGTCACCGTCGATGCGCCCGAAGCGCTGCGCTCCCTCGGTTCCCAAGTCCTCGCCAAACTGGGTGAGGGCGTCGTGCAGCTCGGCGCCGCTTTCGGCGACAAGGCGAGCCTGGTCACGTTCTGTTCCCCGGCGGCCATCAAGGCCGGCTACCAAGCGGGCCGAATCGTCACCGAGCTTTCCCGCCAGATCGGCGGCAAGGGCGGCGGCAAACCCGACTTCGCCATGGGCGGAGGCAAGGACGTCGCCCGTCTCGCCGAGGTGCTGCGCGGCTCCTGACGTCTGGTCCTGGGCAGTCGGGCGCGAGACGCAGTCGTTCGGAGCCGAGTGGTGCCGGGCGGGACGCAGCGTCGCGCTGCGGGTGCCCAGTGCACTTGTGCCCGGCGAGTTCAACTACCTCCTCAACCCGACCCATCCCAATTTTGCCCAAGCGCAGGTGGGGCGCCCGGAGCCATTCCGTTTCGATTCACGGCTCGCCTGACCGCCAACGCTGGTTCCCTGGCGCGGCAACCGCGCAGCCGACTCGCGGGTGCCGACTCCTGGACGGTGGCGCAGCCTTGCGGCGGCGAGCGCCTTGTTCCACCGTGACGCCTCATGTCCCCGCTTGGATCATCGACGACCCAACTTGTGGCGTTGCTGGCGTTCAATGCCAACAACCAACTTGCCGTGCGCCACCTTGGTTCGCGCCTAGGCGTCGCCTTCAGTGGGAGCGATCTTGCAATGGCTACCGCCCGGCTCGAGTCGTCATTCCCGGCACACACATCCGCGGTCGAGCATTTCGCCAGCGCCGCTGGCGGGCGCAGCTACCGAGTGCATCTTGTCCAGGTCGCCGGCCATCCACTCGACTCCGAGATCGCCTTCTTCTCGCTCGACGATCTCCGCTCGCGGTCAACGGCCCTTGCGCCCTCCCTCGCCGCCCTGCTCGATAATCTCGATCCGCACCTCGCCAGAATCCCCTACCTCCACCTCGGCGAGAACGACTTCATCTACAAGTTCCGTCCGGCCCAGGAGCGCAACGTCGCGATCTACGCCCAGGACGCCGCCGCGGACGCGCTCTACCAGTCGAAACTCTGCGCCGCGATCAAGGCGCTCGCCCGCCAGCACGAGCGGAGCGCCGCCGCGCCCGTCACGCTCGACTTCGGCGCGGTGCGCTACGTGATTCCCAGTCACTTTGGCTTCTGCCTCGGGGTGAAGAACGCCATCGAACGCGCCTACGAGACCCTGGCCGAAAACCCCGGGCGCCGCGTCTTCATGCTTTCGGAACTCATTCACAACCCCTTCGTGAACGAAGACCTCCTTCGCCGCGGCCTGCGTTACCTGCAAACCGATCGCGGCGTGCCCTACGCCGTCGATGGGCAGCCGGCGCCGGCGGTCGCCGCCGCCAGCCCGACCGCGCCCCGGTTGCTCTGGGACACCCTGACGCCGGACGACATCGTCGTCATTCCGGCGTTTGGCGCGACCGACGACGACAAGCGCCGGCTCGTCAAGAAAGGCATCGCGGTGTACCACTACGACGCCACTTGCATGCTGGTGGAAAAAGTGTGGAAAGCCGCGCGTTCCTACGGGCGCGAGGGCTACACGATTGTCATCCACGGCAAGCACGAGCACGAGGAGACCAAGGCGACCTTTTCCAATACCCTCCGCCACGCCCCAGCGGTGATCGTCCGCGACCTCGAAGAGGCGCGCGCGCTGGGCGATGTCATCGCGCGCGGCGCGGCCGGGCGCACACTGTTTGAGGAACGGTTCGCCGGCCGGCACACGCCGGGCTTCGATATCGAGCGGCATCTGGAACGCGTGGCGGTCGTCAACCAGACCACGCTCCTCATGAACGAGACTCTCGCAATCACCGAACACCTCCGCCAGGTCTACCGCGGAAAATTCGGTGACGACTCGCGCGTGGGCGGCGGCGGGCGCCGCGATACGTTATGCTACGCCACGCAGGTAAATCAGGACGCCCTCGCCCGCGCCCTGGACGAGCCGCTCGACGCCGCTCTCGTCATCGGCGGAAAGAACTCCTCCAACACCTACCAGCTTTTCCGCCTATGCGAGGAAAAGCTCGGCGAGAAAGCCTTCTTCATCCAATCAGAAGCCAGCATCATCTCGCCGGGGCGGGTCGAGCATTATGTCTATGTTGGCTCCGGCCACAGCCACGGCCACATCGAGTGCCGGCCGCTGTGGTCAGAACCGTCTGCCGCGCCACGCCGCGTGCTCGTGACCGGCGGGGCGAGTTGCCCCGATGGCATCATTCAGCAGGTGATTGCCCGGCTCAACTCCTTCCTACCCGCCAGTCAACTGCGCAATATCGACGACGTCCTCCGCGAACTCGAGGCGCTGCCCGGGTCCGTTCCGGACAGCGCGGGGATCTGACCGGAAGCGGTGCTGCAACGCACCCGCGTTGGCCGCAGCGCGGTTATTCGCTGCGGCCCGCAAACTGCGCCAGCAGCACGGCAACGTCGTCGAGTTCCTCGCGCACGTTGCGATTCGCCGGCTGCCCCGTGTTGCGGTTCAGCATCAGGCTGAAGACCAGCCGCTCACCCGCTGCACTGGTCACATAACCGGAAAGCGTGTTGGCGTAGCGAAGCGATCCCGTCTTCGCCCGCACGTTGCCTTCTGCCGCCGTGCCTTTCATCCGCGTCCGCAGCGTCCCATCCACTCCCGCGACCGGCAGCGAATCGGCGAACTCCTTCGCCGCCGGGTGCCGCGTCATCACCGTCAGCAGTCCGACGGTGGCATTGGCCGTCGTCAGATTGTTCCGCGATAGCCCGGATCCTTCTTCGAAGCGCACCTCCTCGGCCGGCAGCCGTTGTCGCACGAGGAACTCACGGAGCGCCTCCACGGCCAGCGACTCGGAATCGCGTCTGGCGGGAGTCGCCGCGGTTCGCCGCGCTTCCCCGATGTGCGCAAAAACCAGATCCGTCTCGAGGTTTTGCGACGGCTTCATGAACGCCGCCACTAACTCCCGCATCGGCGCTGAACGAACCTCCCCCAGCCTGACCGCACCGTCCGCCACCGCGGGTGCGTCCGGCCAGCGCACACTGCGCGGCCGCCCCTCGACCGCGATGCCGCTTCGCGCGAGCGCCTCCTTGAGCGCCCCCGCAAACCACTCCGCCGGCCGCGGCACCGTTACCCGCAGATTCTCCTCTTTCCCTCCCAACGGCAATTGCCCGAAGAAGTGGACAACATTCTCGCCGATCAGCCGCTGCGCCGCGACCTGCCTGGTGCCGTCCGCCGCTCCGGTCGTCAGCCGGTTGTCGATCACTAATCCGCTATGGGGCTGCTGAAGTTCGATGTGGCACTTTTCACCCATCCGCGCACCAGGCACCACCCGGGCATCCGCGAAGTTGTCCTCCAAACTCACCGCCGAGATCTCCGCACCGTAGTAGTCGTTCAAATCATCCGCCGTCCAACCCGCGCCGTTGGGTGCCCCGCGAAAAAAAGTCGCGTCCGCCACCAGGTCGCCCGTGATGCGCCGCACCCCTGCCGCTTTCAACACCCCGACGAACGGTTCGAAGATCCTCCAGAAATCTTCCCGGCGATTCTCGGATTTCCAACCCGGATCCCCGCGCCCGCTGACCACCACATCCCCTCGCAACACGCCAGTACCGTCCGGACGCCCCGTCGCGAAGATCGGCGTCACGATGCGATACTCCGGACCAAGCACGTCGAGTGCCAGCGCCCCGGTGTATAGCTTGCTGTTCGAGGCCGGGCTCATCAACCGCTCGGGATGGTGCGCAAACAGCGTCTTGCCTGTTTCGAGGGAATCGACCCGCACGCTCCACAACGCCCCTCGAAAGCGTGCCTGGCCGACATGCGTCTCGATCCGTCCGCGCAGTTCGGCCAGCGACCGCGGCGCCGGCGCCGCGCCTCGGCTTTCCGCTGCACCCGCCACCCCACATGTGGCCAGGCCGAACAGCACAGCCAGCCCGGTGACGCCGCCGCGCAGCCCAGAGGCCGTGACCCAGCAAGCCTTCGGACGCCAGACGTGGCGAGGGACCCCCATCAGTACCTGTCCCGCAATCAACTCAGGCGAGGTTACCGCGTGGCCGCAGGAGCACGCGTAGCCAGATCTTCGGAGGCGTGACGGCCGCCGAGTTCCCGTGGTGCTGGGTCGGAGGGGAAATGGTCTCATGGGGATAGCGCCCAGCGACGCTGCCCCTCTCCGACCCCCGCGGCAATGCCAGACCTCCCGGAACCTGCGCTGCCGTCTGTTTCTCCTCGCCTTGTGCAGGGCGTTTTCACTCGATCCCGGCGCGCCATGAACCCGCACTTCAATTCCGGCGACTGGATCGTGATCCTCGCGTACCTCGGCGGCATCGTCGGACTCGGGGTCTGGTTCGGCAAGGACCAGCGCACCACGCGCGATTACTTTCTCGGTAGCCGCAACATTCCGTGGTGGGGAATCGGAGTCTCGATCGTCGCTGCCGAGACGAGTGCGCTCACCATCATCGGCGTGCCGGCGATCGCCTTCGGCGGCAACATCATGTTCATTCAGATGATCGTCGGGTACGTGATCGCCCGCCTCATTCTCGCGGTCGTGATGGTGCCGCACTATTTGAGCGGTGAAATCTACTCGCCGTACCAGTTGCTCGAGACCCACCTCGGACGCGGGCCGCGCCGCCTGGCGGGCGTGTTCTTCCTGTTTCTCGAAACGATGGCGGCCGGCGTACGGGTATTCGTGGCGTGCATCCCAATCCGGCTGATGCTCGGCGAACAGGTCTGCAGCATGGGCGGCCTCGTCGACCCCATCCTCGGTGCCATCCTCATCTTCGTCGGGCTGTCGCTCGTGTACACCTACATCGGGGGCGTCAAGGCGGTGATCTGGACCGATGCCGTGCAGTTCGGGCTCTTTCTAACGGGCGGCCTGTTCGCGCTCTTCTACATTCCCACGCTGGTCGAAGGTGGTTGGGGCGCCGCGCTGGCCAAGGCGGGCGAAGCCGGCAAACTCGCCTGGCTCAACACGAATTTCACCTTTTCGGCCCCCTTCAACATCTGGATGGGCGTCATCGGCGGCACCGTCATGGTACTTTCCACCCATGGCGCAGAACAACTCATCGTGCAACGCGTGCTCGCGTGCGGCACGATCGCCGACGGTCGGAAGGCGCTCTGCCTCAGCGCCGTGCTGATCTTCCCCCTCTTCCTTGTCTTCCTGCTCGTCGGCGCACTCCTTTGGGTCTTCTACCAGAGCCATCCTTTCCAGATCCCACTGCCCGAGGGCCGTCCCGGAATCAAGGCCTTCGATTTTGTCTTCCCCATCTTCATGATGACGGAGGTGCCCCACATCCTGAAGGGCTTCCTCATCGTGGCCATCCTCTCCGCGGCGATGTCGTCGATCAGTTCGGCGATCACGTCGCTGGCGTCAGTCTCCACGATGGATTTCGTCAAGCAAATGGTGAAGGGACGCGACGAGGAGTTCTTCCTGCAGTTCAGCAAGTACTCGACGGTCTTCTGGGCCGGCATGCTCGTCCTGACCGCGTGGTTGACGCGCGAGGTGACCTTCGTGCTCAACGCCGCCTTTTCATTGCGGGGCCTGACGAGCGGCGCGCTGCTCGGCGGCTTGATCCTCGCACTGTTTGGTCGCGGCGTCGGACCGCGCGGGGCGATGGTCGGAATGACCGCCTCGCTCGTCGCGATGAATCTCCTCTATTGGCCGGCCAACCTCGACCTGACGAAGGGCTGGTGGATGCGGACCTTCGGCGGCGAGGTTTTTTGGCCGTGGTTCACGTTGATCGGCACTGGCATCACGCTCGGCGGCGCCTGGCTGACCAAGACTCTGTGGCCGGAGTCGCCGCGTTAGCCTTGCTCAGTCGAGTCCATGGCCGAGAAAACGCCATCCGCGGCCTCCGCCTCGCCCCCGGCCGACGCCGGGGGCCGAACCGCATGCTACTTCTGGTTGCACGTCCTGGGCTGTGCCGTCGGCTTTTTTGAAGCCGCAGTCGTCATCTATCTCCGGGAACTCTACTACCCAGACGGTTTTCGATTTCCCCTGGCCCTCGCGTCGATGAAGATCGGCGCGGTCGAAGTGGCGCGCGAGTTTGCGAGCATTGTGCTGCTCGCCGCGGCGGCGCGCCTCGCCGGCCGGTTCTTCCTCGAGCGCTTCGCCGCCTTTGCCCTTCTCTTCGGTAGCTGGGATCTCTGGTACTACGTCTTCCTCAAGCTCGTTCTCGACTGGCCGGACAGCTTGGCCACGGCGGATATCCTCTTCCTCATTCCGGTCCCGTGGATCGGACCAGTCTGGGCGCCGTGTGTCATCGCACTTTCGCTGGTGGCCGCGGGCAGTCTGGTCTATCTAACGCCCTCGCGCCCCTGGCATTTCAGCCGGCGCGATTGGACGATTCTCTCCGCCGGCGGACTTATCGTGATCGTCTCGATGACCCTCGGTTGGCGTGTCGTGCCGGAGGGCCTAATGCCGGAGCCGTTCCCGGTTTGGATCTTCTGGGGCGGCTGGGTGATCGGCATCGCTCGATTTGCCCAGATTGTTCGTCGAACTTCCTCGCACGGTCGGCAGACCGATCCTCCCTCGGTAGCGTCGAAGGGAAGGGATTGATCCGAAGAGCTGATTGCCCGCCACCCATCCGCGCGCTGCTTACTCTCTCCAATCGTGAAACCCATGATCACCCGCCGCAAGTTCGCCCAACTCGGAGCCTCCGCCGCCGTCTTGGCTTCCTGCTCCCGGATTCGCGCCGCCGCAGACACCGGTCCGCTCTCTCACCATCGAATCGCGGCGCTGACCACTCGCACGGTGCCGCTGCCGTGGCCTCGCCACGTGGGACGCAATGCCAAGCGCGACATCCACGGCCGCGGACCCACCGTCACCGCGGCAATCCTCGAAACCGATCAGGGTGCCGTCGGCTGGGGTGAATTGCCGGGCGGAATCAAGGCGGCGGACAAGCTGCGCCCGGCCCTCCTGGGCCGGACGGTCGCCGTGTTGTTCGACCCCGCGTCCGGCATTCTCGACCCTGACCTTCACCCGCTCGACCATGCCTTGCATGACCTTGCCGGTGTCATTCTCGGGCAGCCCGTCTGGAAGATGCTCGGCGCGATCCAACCGCGGCTCTACCCCATCTACTCGGGCATGATCTACTTCGATGATCTCGATCCTGCGGAGCGCCCGGCCGGCATCGACCAGGTGCTAAAGAACTGCGCCGCCGATCACGCCTTGGGTTACCGGCAGTTGAAGCTCAAGATCGGGCGCGGCAACAAGTGGATGCCCTCCGCCGCCGGTTTGCAGCGCGACATCGAAGTGACCCGCACCGTTGCCCGAGCCTTCCCCGACTGCGAGTTGCTCGTCGACGGCAACGACGGCTTCACCCCCGAGACGATCATCGCTTACCTCCAGGGCATCGAGGGCATTCCCCTCTTCTGGATCGAGGAACCTTTCGTCGACCACGATGCCAACTGGCGCCAGGTGCACGCCTGGACGCGCTCTCATGGCCGCGCTTCTACCCTCCTCGCCGACGGCGAACAGAACAACGATTTCCCAGTGCTCGAGAAGCTCGAGGCCGACGGCATCCTGCAAGTCCGCCTCTGTGACATCGCCAGCTACGGCTTCACCCGTTGGCGCGCACTCATGCCGCGACTGGTCCGGACAAAAACACTCGCCTCGCCCCATGCCTGGGGCTCAGGACTCAAGACCGTCTATGCGGCTCACTTGCTCGGAGGTCTCGGCAACGGCGCCAGCGTCGAGGGGGTCACCTGCAGCCATGAACACGTGGACTTTGGCGAGAACCGCATCCGCAACGGCCAACTCCAGCTTTCCACTCAACCCGGCTTCGGCTTGAAGTTGCGCCCGGGCTGACCCGGCTCGGCTACCGGACTGACCGCGGGCCCTGGCCCAAAGGCGAGCGCACGGCCGCGCTTCGTCGGTGTTGCGATAGTCTCTCGGGGTGCCGCCCGGCACCCGCCGCGCATCACCTGCCGAATGCCTCCATGACTTCCGCCCCTACGGCGTCCGCGACCAGCCGGCCGCACTCCGTCAGCCGCACGTTGTTGCCTTCTCGAATAAGTCGACCGCTTTGCTCGAGTTGTGCGAGCTTAACCTCCACCTTGTCCCAAGGCGCCTCGGGTGCCCGCCGGCGCCACAAATCGAGATCCACCCCCGCGTTCATCCTTAAGCCAAAGATCATCGCGTCTTCCGCCAACAGCTCCGGAACTAGGGCCACCCACTCCTCAGTCCCACGCTCCCCGCGTCCAAGGCGCTCCAGCCACAAGTCGAGATCGGCGACGTTGCTTCCGCGCCAGCCGCTGTGCTGCGATGCCGCCGACGGCCCCAACCCAACCCATTCCGCCATCCGCCAGGTATTGAGGTTATGCAAACACTCGTGTCCGGGGCGGGCGAAGTTTGAAATTTCATACTGCGCATACCCGGCGTCGGCGAGTTGCCGCCACGTGGTCTCGTAAAGTCGCGCCTCCAACTCGGGATCGAGCTTCACTCTGCCTTCCGACAGCTTCACCCACAATCGGGCGTCCTCTTCAAAGGTCAGGCAGTAGGTCGAAAGGTGATCCGGCCCGAGCGCCACGGCCTCCCGAAGGTCCTTCGCCCAGTTCGCCTCCGTCTGTCCCGGCAGCGCAAAGATCAAGTCGAGATTGACGCTGGCAAACCCGGCGTCGCGCACCCGTTCATAGGCTCGAATCACCTGGGCACGCGTGTGGCGCCGTCCGAGCGCCTCGAGCAGTTCCGGTTGAAAGCTCTGCACGCCCATCGAGACGCGGGTGACACCCGCTTCGCGCAGTACCGCCAGCCGCGCCTCCGTGACCGAGCCCGGCGCAAGTTCCACCGTCCATTCCCGGGGGGCGCCGCCGCAGCACTCGCGGACCGTCGTCGCCAGCCGTGCCAGGTCCTTCGCCGCCAGCAGCCCGGGGGTGCCTCCGCCCCAGAATACGGTCGAAACCGGACGATCCCAGCGCACCAAAGCGGTTTCGTCATCAATCCCGCCAAGAAACCGTTGCACCTCGACGGCCGTCGGCGGTTTCTGGTAGAATGCACAGAAATCGCAAGTCGACGCGCAAAACGGCACATGCACATAGACACCGAGCGGAAGCACCTCTGCCTCCGCTTGGGGTGTTGCCGCCACAGCTTTGTCTTGCTCTGCCAATAGGCCGCTCATTACTAACGGGTTTCACACCGCCTGGTATCTCACTTCTGGTTCCAATGCACACCACACGATCTTCTCCCGCGAGGAAAATCGCCGCCTGGCTTGTTGCCGCTCTGGGCCTTGCCCTTCTTTCGGGCTGCCAATCCGTCACCCTCACGGATCTTACTCCGCGCTCGATGGCGGAGAATCCGTCCCAGATTTACACCTTCAGCCTGCGCGTGGCGAGCCGCAGCAACACCGTGTCGAGCCTCGTTCCCAACATCGTCATGGACGGAAAGAATTTCGAGATGAAGAAGAGCCCGCTCGCCGAAGGCCTCTACGAATTCGAGTACCAACTGCCCGCGGGGCGCGACCGCATCGCCTACTACTACCTCGTCACGTTCAACGTCGAGGGCAACAACGTGCTCACTCCGCGCGAGGCCTACACGCAGGTCGAGACCGTGCAGATCGTGCGGCGCTACGTGCTCTCCCTCGAGGTCAACCGCGGCCCAGTGGGGGCCCGCATCAGTGTCTTGGGGCGCGGCTTCACTCCTCAGGACACCATCAGCTTCAACGGGGCGCCCGCGCGCACCCATTTCGACTCGCCGAACGCGCTGAGCTTCTACGTACCTCCCCTCGAAGCGAACCGCAACTATCAGGTCGCGTTGCACAGTGCCGCGGGCAACTCGCCGGTCGGCACATTCCGCATTGATCCCAGCAGCATCACGGTCGCGCCCGCCTCGCTCGTCCTGCGCACGGGAGACCGCACCAGCCTGACCTTCTCCCTTCCGAATCCCGCCCCGCCCGGCGGCACCCTCCTCGATGTCGCCACCGACGTGCCGGAAAGCGTCATCATGCCCGAGGTCATCGTACCGCAGGGCCAGACCTACGTTACTGTCACCGTCGAGGGTGGTAAGCCGGGCAACGGCAGCCTTTTTCTGAAAGGCTTCGGCTCGGGCGAAGTCACGGTCCCCGTGACCGTCACGCCTCGGTAGCGTTCGGCGGCGCTACTTTGCCGCTTCGAGTTCGAGCACCACGAAGACCGGCCGGTGGTCGCTCGCCTCGCGCACGCCGGGGCCGTCGTAAATCCGGGCGGCCCCGCCCCGCACCGCCACCTGCAACGCCGGGGAGGCGAAGATATGGTCCACCCGCGAATAGGTCTCTTCGCGCCGGTAAACGTGCGTCCACGTTTCTCCGCGCGAATCCTCCGCCGTCAGCAGCACACTGATCTCCGTCTTGCCGCGCCTTTGGAGCGCCGCGGCCGCCCGGCTGCTCTTGGTGTCGTTGCAGTCGCCCAGGATCAGGAAGCGCGCACTCGCCGGAGCCGGGAACAGCCGCAGTATCCGGTCGCGGATCGCCGTCGCCTCGCCGCCCCTTCGGATGGCGGACAGCGGGTCGTCCGCCCGCTCAGTCAGCCGGCTCTTCAGGTGAATTGCAAAGACAGCCAGTTCCCCCGCTGCGGTTGCGATCCTCGCTTCGACCATCCCTCGCTTCACAGCTTCCTTTGCTCCGAAATAGGCAAACTCCAAGTCTGCGTGCGTCGTCGCACGCCGCAGCGGGCGCCGCGAAAGCACGGCCACATGCCGGTCGGCATCGGCCGCCGTGGCCAATGCCGCATGGGGGTAATCGACTCCCTCCGACCGGAGATCGCGGCGCAGTTCATCGAGGTACGGCTGGCCGCCCATTTCCTGCAACACGAGCAGATCCGCATTGAGGCCGCGAATCACATGGCGCAGCGCGCGCTTTTCCGGCTCGGGCTTCGGATAGTCCTTGCGGAAACCCGCCTCCGTCATCCGGTGAGCTGGGCCATAATTCTCTACGTTGTACGTGGCGATGGTGATCGTCTCGGCCGCCAGCCCCGCCGCTGCCAGAAGAAAACCGCAAACGCCTCGCGTCAGCACTGTCCGCTTCGTTCCCATCGCGCCTGGGCCGGTCCTTAGCCTGGAAGTTTCACCCTCACGGGAGTGAAATTTCCGCCCTGTCGGACCGACTTCGTCGGGGCTGACCGCGACAATGTCGCCCCACCCCGAGGGGCGGGCGGATCTTTCTCTGACAAGAAGCTCTTCACTATGAAAAATCCGGGTTAGCTCCCGCGGAGCAGCGCGGCCTCCCGTTCCACCAGCGTCGGATGAGAGTAGTAGAAGCCGCTGAACCAACGGTGCGGCGTGAGATTCGTGAGGTTCTTCTTGGCGAGCTTGCGCAAGGCTCCCACCATGGCGGCCGGGCCGCCCAGGGCCTCGCGGGCGAAGGCGTCGGCCTCGTATTCATACCGGCGCGAAATCAAGTTGCCCAGCGGCGCCAGCCAAAACGTCGCCGCTCCGCTCAACAAGCCGAACAGGAGGAACGACGGTGCCATTTGCCCGGCCGGAAATCCAAACGCCGGGTTGAACCATGAACTGCGCGCCAGCCAGGCCAACACCGCCAGTCCCGCGACCATCGTCGCACCCGAGACGGCAATTAACTTCGGGATGTGCCCGCGCCGGTAGTGCCCGATTTCATGGGCCAGCACCGCCTCAAGTTCCTCCGGGGTGAGTTGCGCGATCAGCGTGTCGAACAGCACGATGCGCCGAAACCGCCCGAACCCGGTAAAGTATGCATTGGAATGCCCCGAGCGTTTCGAACCGTCGATCACCTCGATCGTCTTCGCGCGAAATCCGGTGCGTTCGCCCAGCGCCAGCAACCGCGTGCGCAAGTCGCCCTCCGGCAAGGGGGTCAACTTGTTAAAGAGCGGCAGGATCAGCTTCGGATACAGGATCAGCATCGACAGTTGGAATCCGAACAACAGCACGAAGCCCCAGACCCACCAGTAATCGCCGGTCCACCGCACCAGGGCCAGCAACGCCCAGAGCAGCGGGAATCCGAGCGCAAACAGCAGCAGCAGGCTCTTGGCCTTGTCGCTGAGCCACAGCCCCGGCGTGCTCTTGTTGAATCCGTGCTTCTGCTCGATGCGGAACTGCTCCCACCACTCGAAAGGCAGCGACGGAAGCGCCAGCAGCACCGCCATCAGCAGCAAATACAACGCGTGATTCCAAATAGCATCTGCTCCTCCCCACGCTACCACCCGGGCGAACAGGACCGGGAGGATGCCTCCCACGAGCACCAGGATCAACACGAGCAGATCGAAGATCTCCGCCACCACCCCAAAGCGCGATTTCTCCAGCGTGTACGCCACGGTTCTGGCATGGGTTTCTCCGTCCATGATCGCGGCCACCGCCGGCGGCGGCACCCCCGCGTGGCGCCGGACTTCCCGCCGGTTCAATGCGGCCAACACCATTGCAGCCGTCGTCTGCAGCACCAGGAGGGCGATCGCCGCCCAAAGTACAATTGCCATGTTGTCAATCCATGCGGTTCCCGCGGCGTCGCCAGCCCAAAGATGATTTGAAAAGCCCGCGCGACAACCCATCGTCAACCCTTGTGGATGCCGCCAAGTCTAAACTCTCCTTTGAAGATGCCCTCGCCAAGCTCGAGACCATTGTTGAATCGATGGAAGCCGGCGACGTTCCGCTGGCGGACCTGCTCGCCCGCTTCGAAGAAGGCACCAAACTCCTCAAACTTTGCGAAGCCCGGCTGAAGGACGCCGAACTGCGAATCGAGCAACTCAAGAAACAGAAGGACGGCACCGTCGGTTTCGAATCGTTCGAAGCCGGCCGGGAGAACTGAAGGCCGCCCATGAATCAGCTCTCGACCCCCTCCGCCCCCAGCCTGCTCGCGGCGATTCGCGGCCCGGCCGATGTCAAGGCGCTCACTCCTGACCGGTTGCCTCAACTCGCGCAGGAAATCCGCGACGAACTGATCTCCGTCACCTCGCGCAATGGCGGCCATATCGGGCCGAATCTGGGTGTCGTCGAGCTGACCCTCGCGCTCCATCGCGTATTCGATTCGCCGACTGACCACCTGGTCTTTGATGTGGCCCACCAGGGTTACGTCCACAAGTTGCTCACCGGACGCGGCGGGGAGTTCTTCCGGAAACTGCGCCAGACCGGCGGCGCGAGCGGATTCCTCTACCGCAGCGAGAGTGCCCACGATGTCTTCGGCGCCGGCCATGCCGGCACCGCCCTCTCCGCCGCCCTCGGTATCGCCACCGCCCGCGATCTGAGCGGGTCGAACGAACACGTGGTCGCCGTCTGTGGCGACGCCGCCTTTACCTGCGGGATCACCATGGAGGCGCTCAACAACGTGGTCAGTTCGACCAAGCGCCTGATCGTCATCCTCAATGACAACGAGTGGTCGATCGCCAAAAATGTCGGCGCCATCTCCCGCTATCTCAATCGCATCAGCACGAGCCCGACCTACAACCGCATCCATCACGACGTCGAAGCGTTCTTCCGCAGTTTCCCGACCGGCGTCGAGATGAACCGCGTGTACATGAAGTGGAAACGCGAGACCAAGGATTTCTTTGTCGAGTCCTCGCTGTTCGAGAAATTCGGGCTGCGTTACCTTGGTCCGGTCGACGGCCACGACTTCGGCGCCCTGATCAAGAACTTGGAATTTGCCAAACACTGCGACGTCCCCGTCCTCGTTCACGTGCTCACCAAGAAGGGCCGCGGTCTCGAGGCGGCCATGGCGCATCCGGAAAGGTTTCACGGGGCTGCGCCGTACGATCCGGTTTCCGGCGAATACGTCCAGACCGCGACCAACGCACCGCCGAACTACCAGGACGTTTTTGGGCAGGCCCTCGCCCGTTTTGCCCGCGCCAACCCCCGCATCGTCGGTATCACCGCCGCGATGCCGAGCGGGACGGGCCTGTCTCATCTCGCCGCCGCCGTGCCGCACCAGTTCTTTGACGTCGGCATCGCCGAGGAACACGCGGTCCTTTTCGCCGCAGGCCTGGCGACCAAGGGCTATCGCCCCGTCTGCGCGATTTACTCCACCTTCCTGCAGCGCGCCTACGACCAGGTGATCCACGACGTCGCGCTGCAAAATCTGCCGGTCACCTTCTGCCTCGACCGCGCCGGTCTCTCGCCCAACGACGGCCCCACCCATCACGGTTTGTTCGATCTCGCGTACCTGCGCTGCGTCCCCAACGCCACCATCATGCAGCCGAAGGATGAGGCCGAGCTGGTCGATATGCTGCACACCAGCCTCCAACTGCCCGGCCCCGCCTTCCTCCGTTTCCCGCGTGGCGCCGGCACCGGCGCGACCGTGCGAACTCCACCGGCCACGCTTCCGGTGGGCCATGCGGAAGTGCTGCGCGAAGGCTCCAACCTCATGATTTGGGCCCTTGGCCCCATGGTCCAGGATGCGCTCGCCGTCGCCGCGCGCCTCGCCTCCGAAGAGAACCTCTCCGTCGGCGTCGTCAACGCGCGCTTTGTCAAACCGCTCGATCGCGCCCTGCTGCTCAGCCACGCGGCGTGTATCCCGCTCCTGGTGACGATGGAGGACCACGTCCTGGCCGGCGGTTTCGGCAGCGCGATCCTCGAGGCACTGCAGGATGCCGCCTGTCCGGCCGCGGTCGAGCGCATCGGCTGGCCCGATCGTTTCGTCGAGCACGGCTCTAACGTCGCGGTGCTCCGGGCCGGCGGCGACCTTTCGCCCGACGATATCCACCGGCGCGTGCTCGCCCGCTGGCGCAATCTCCGGACGGAGCGCGTCGAAGCGAGCGTGTGAACCCGCGCGGCCGAAGCCGCAACGAGCCTCCCGCCGGCCCGCCGGCTTTATCGCCGGCAGCCGACCGGGGATCCTCCAAAAAGCAAGCCGCGCCGAAGCAGGCGCGGCTTCCCCGACGGCAGGAGCCGTCTGAACTTGTTACTTCTTGGGGTTGTCCTTTACCTTGCCGGCGCCCTTGCACTTCGTGCAATTGTCGCCCGTCTTGGCGGATTCGACGCAGCAGGAATGCGTGCACGTCTTGCCGTCGGCTTTGGCCTTCGTACAACAGCCGGCGGGTTTGGCGTCGGTCTTGGCCGCGGCGGCAAACGCCAGACCGGCGGCAAAGAGCGAGGCAGCTGCGAATGCGAGGATCGATTGGGTTTGTTTCTTCATTTCATGGGTTGGGGGTTCTGATTTGGTGCGGGCGGCGGGAGTCGAACCCGCCTCTCATGCTTGGGAAGCACACATATTACCGATATACTACGCCCGCAAGGGAGAACGGGCGCAATGTTTGGCGGCCGCACTTTCCCTCCGCAAGCGAAAATACGATGCCTGCCTGCGCGCACCTCGTCGACTACCGGTAGCCGCGACGCCCTTCGAGGGCGCTCTTCAGCGTGACCGGATCCGCATAGAGCACCCCGCCGCCGCTGGGCAGCCCAAACCCGATTCGCGTCGCCTTCGCCGCTGGCACCGCCGGCAAGTGCTCCACAATGTAATGGCACGTCGCTTCGCCTTCCACGTCGTTGGGCAAAGCCAGCACGAGTTCCCCCGCCTCGCCCGCGAGCACCCGCGAGTTCAGCGTTGCCAGATTGAGATCCTCCGGTCCCACCCCGTGCATCGGCGAGAGCTTCCCGTGCAACACGTGGTAACGGCCCCGAAACGCTCCACTGCGCTCGATCGCCACGAGATCCGGCACGTGTTCCACCAC
>Ga0233425_10002915_pt1 | contig 32371 bp, 33 predicted proteins | sample Watercolumn_Towu_2_FD_181712 | JGI IMG/M metagenome (GOLD analysis project Ga0233425, IMG submission 181712) | Freshwater microbial communities from Lake Towuti, South Sulawesi, Indonesia - Watercolumn_Towuti2014_140_MG | ecosystem: Environmental > Aquatic > Freshwater > Lake | place... | reverse complement strand
ACCTCGTCGGCGAGGACGATGGCGCCGTCGCCGCGCTGGCCGAACTCGAGCTTGGTGTCGGCGAGCAGCAGGCCGCGGTCGGCCGCGATCGAGGCTGCGCGGTCGTACACGGCGACGGTCAGACGGCGCAGCTGCTGGGCCTCGTCCTGCCCGATCGCCGCGACGACCTCGTCGAAGGTGACGTTCTCGTCGTGCTCGCCGAGCTCGGCCTTCGTGGCCGGCGTGAAGATCGTCTTGGGCAGCTTCGAGCCGTCCTTGAGCCCCGGCGGCAGGCCGACGCCGCACACCGAGCCGCTCGCGGCGTACTCGACCAGGCCCGAGCCGGTGAGGTAGCCGCGGGCCACGCACTCCACCGGGAACATCTCGAGCTTCGAGCACACCATCGCGCGGCGCTCCACCGCAGCCGGCACGTTCGTGGTGATGACGTGGTTGGGCACGATGTCGCCGAGCCGGTCGAACCACCACAGCGACATCGCGGTGAGGATGCGGCCCTTGTCCGGGATCGGCGTCGGAAGCACCCAGTCGTAGGCCGAGATCCGGTCGGACGCGACGAACAGCAGCCTGCCGTCCGGGGTCTCGTAGAGGTCGCGCACCTTGCCGGAGTACACGTGGCGGTACCCCTCGGGGAGCTCGTACTCGGGGGTCGGTGCCACGGCGCTGCTCACGCGCGAACCCTACCGGCCGCCACGACCCGCTCTGGACGGGTGACGCGTCGGTGTACCGACGCGTCACCCCTCCGGATCGGGGAGGTCGGCGGCGAGGGCCCGGACCACGGCGCTCGGGCTCGGCCGCCCGAGGACGCCGGCCATCCACGCGCTCGTGGCCACCAGCGACGACAGGTCGACGCCGGTCGAGATGCCCAGGCCGTGCAGCATCCACACGAGGTCCTCGGTGGCGAGGTTGCCGGTGGCGCTCTTGGCGTAGGGGCAGCCGCCGAGGCCGCCGGCCGAGGAGTCGACCGACGTCACACCGGACTGCAGCGCAGCGAGCGTGTTCGACAGCGCCTGCCCGTAGGTGTCGTGGAAGTGCACCGAGATCCGCTCGGGCCCCACACCGGCGTCGCCCAGCGCCTGCAGCAGCGCCGTCGTGTGGCCCGGCGTCGCGACGCCGATGGTGTCGCCGAGGCTCAGCTCGTCGGCGCCCATGCCGAGCAGCCGGGTGGCGACGCCGACCACCTGCGGGATCGCGACGTCGCCCTCCCACGGGTCGCCGAAGCACATCGACACGTAGGCGCGGACGACGAGCCCCTGCGCCTTGGCGCGCGCCACCACCGGCTCGAACATCGCGAACTGGTCCTCGAGCCCGCGGTTGAGGTTGCGCTGCGCGAAGGTCTCCGTGGCGCTGCCGAAGACGGCTATCTCGCGGACGCCGGCCGCCAGCGCGCGGTCGAGCCCGCGCTCGTTGGGCACCAGCACCGGTGCGCGGACGCCGTCGAGCGGGCCGAGCTCGGCGAGCAGCTCCTCGGCATCGGCGAGCTGCGGCACCCATCTCGGCGAGACGAACGAGGTGACTTCGACGGCCGGCAGCCCCGCGGCGACAAGGCGTCGGACGAACTCGGCCTTGGCCTCGACGGGCACGAGCGCGGACTCGTTCTGCAGGCCGTCGCGGGCGCCCACCTCGTAGACGGTGACGCGCTCGGGGAGGCCCTCGGCGCGCACGACCTGCGGCTCGCGCACAGCACCTCCCAGGTCCGCCGTCCGTGCCGGACGGCACCTCGGCATTCTCGTCCGCGAGAGACGCGCGAGCGAGATCCGCCGGACGTTATCAACCGCTAACTTCCGGCGTCTATCCTGGTGCGATGACGTCGACCGCCGAGAGCGCGCCCGCGCGCCGCACCGGCGCACGTCGCGAGCAGATCCTGCGTACAGCCGCGGAGCTCTTCGCGCGCAAGGGCTTCAACGGCGTCTCGATCAACGACATCGGCGCCGCCGTCGGCATCAGCGGGCCGGCCCTCTACCGCCACTTCCCCAGCAAGGACGCGGTGCTCGGCGAGATGCTCGTCGACGTCAGCCAGCGGCTGCTCGAGCAGGGCCATCAGGTGGTCGCGTCGACGTCCGAGCCTCGCGAGCGGATGGAGCGGCTCATCTCGATGCAGGTCGAGTTCGCCCTCGCCGAGCCGGCGCTCATCACGGTGCACAACCGCGACATCGCCAGCCTCGGCGACGCCGACCAGCGCGAGGTGCGCCGCCTGCAGCGCCGGTACGTCGACATCTGGACGTCGGCCATCTCCGACGCCGTCCCCGGCACCGACGAGTCGCGCGCCCGGGCCGCGGCCCACGCGGCCTTCGGCCTCATCAACTCCACACCCCACAGCGCCCGCGTCGGCCGCGACGAGATGGCCGTCCTCCTCCGGCGCATGGCCTCCGCCGCCCTCCTCTCCCCCGGCGCCTTCGACACCTGATTCCGCGTGCAACACCAGCATGTGCAGCGAAGTCCGTCGGTCTTGGTGCACATGCTGGTGCTACACGCGGGCATAGACGGGGGCGGTCGGAGGTTGCAGGACGCATGACGACGCCGCCCACGGTCACGCGCAACGACGAGCTCAGCCGCTACGAGGCGCGGATCGACGGCGCGCTCGCCGGCTTCGCGCAGTTCCAGCTCACCGACGAGCTCATCGTGTTCACCCACACCGAGGTCGACCCGGCCTTCGAGGGCCAGGGCGTCGGATCGGCGCTCGCCCGCACCGCGCTCGACGACGTGCGCGCCCGCGGCGACCGCACGGTGATGCCGCTGTGCCCGTTCATCTCGGGCTGGATCGGCAAGCACCCCGAGTACGTCGACCTCGTCTACAGCTGAGCCGCGGAGGCTCCCTCATGACCGCTCCCGCGCCGTCTGGCGACGGCCTCGACCGTGAGGCCGTCGCGGGCCGGCTCGACGACGAGCGGCACGACGTCGAGTCTCGCCTCGCCGCCATGCAGCGCGACCTCGCCTCGGTGTTCGAGGCGTCGGCGGACTCCAACGCCGACGACGAGCACGACCCCGAGGGCCAGACCATCGCCTACGAGCGGTCGCAGCTCGCGGCGCTCATCACGTCGGCCGAGGGGCACCTCGCCGGCATCGACGCGGCGCGCCGACGCCTGGACAACGGCACCTACGGGATCTGCGAGGTCTGCGGGGAGCCGATCCCGGCGGCCCGCCTCGACGTTCGGCCGACGGCACGCACCTGCGTCCAGCACGCGGGCTGAGTCAGTCCCTCACGAGGACGACGTACTCCCCCTCGTCGCCGTCGAGCACGCGGGCTGACTCAGTCCTTCACCAGGACGACGTACTCCACTTCGTCGCCGTCGAGCAGGTAGCGCTCGGTCTCCACGAACCCCTGGCCGACGGCGAACGCGAGCCCGTCCTCGTTGGACGCGAGCACGATCGTCTGCAGCGGGCCGCCGCCGAGCGTGTGGGCCGTCGACAGGCAGTGGGCGTACAGCTGGCCGCCGTACCCGCGATGCCGGTGCTCGGGCAGGATCCGCGCGATCACCGTGACCGGCTCGTCGTCGGTCGCCGGCCGCACGGTCGAGCAGCCGACGAGCACGTCGGCGGCGTAGGCGACGTCGAGGGCGTTGCGGCCGGCGCGCTCCCGGACGTCGTCGAGATCCAGCGGCGCGGTCGGGATCACGGCGTTGTGCACGTGCTGCCAGTCGCGCAGCCGCGCGTCGTCGTCCGCGGGCACGATCACGAGGTGCGACGCCGTCATGGCCCCACCGCACCAGCCGCAGCCCCCGCGGTCAACGGACTTCCCCGGAGGCCGGATGTTAGTTATCGTTAACTCACGCCGTTGGACCACGGGAGGAACCATGCCGACGCTGCCCGACGAGCTCGAGGCGCTGCGCGCGACCGTCGAGCAGTTCGCCCAGGACGTCGTCGCGCCCGTCATCGGCGACCTCTACGAGCGCCACGAGTTCCCCTACGCGATCGTCAAGCAGATGGGCGACATGGGCCTGTTCGGCCTGCCGTTCCCCGAGGAGTGGGGCGGCATGGGCGGCGACTACTTCGCCCTGTGCGTCGTGCTCGAGGAGCTCGCGCGCGTCGACTCGTCGGTGGCCATCACGCTCGAGGCCGCCGTCTCGCTGGGTGCGATGCCGATCTACCGGTTCGGCACCGAGGAGCAGAAGCGCCAGTGGCTGCCGCAACTCGTGAGCGGCCAGATGCTGGCCGGCTTCGGCCTCACCGAGCCCGGCGCGGGTTCGGACGCCGGCGGCACGCGCACCACCGCGCGGCTCGACGGCGACGAGTGGGTCATCAATGGCACGAAGGCGTTCATCACCAACTCCGGCACCGACATCACGGGATTCGTGACCGTCACCGCCGTCACCGGCGAGAAGCCCGACGGCCGCAAGGAGATCTCCACGATCATCGTGCCGTCGGGCACGCCCGGGTTCGCCGTCGCGCCGGCGTACTCGAAGGTCGGCTGGAACTGCTCCGACACCCACGAGCTGTCGTTCACCGACTGCCGCGTGCCGGCGTCGAACCTGCTCGGCGAGCGCGGTCGCGGCTACGCGCAGTTCCTGTCGATCCTCGACGAGGGCCGCATCGCCATCGCGGCGCTCGCGACCGGCCTCGCGCAGGGCTGCGTCGACGAGTCGGTGCGCTACGCGCAGACCCGTGAGGCGTTCGGCCGTCCGATCGGCGCCAACCAGGCGATCGCGTTCAAGCTCGCCGACCTCGAGGTGCGCGCGCACACCGCGCGGCTCGCCTACTACGACGCCGCCGAGAAGATGCTGGCCGGCCGGCCGTTCAAGAAGGAGGCCGCGATCGCCAAGCTCGTCGCCTCCGAGAACGCCGTCACCAACGCCCGCGAGGCCACCCAGATCCACGGCGGCTACGGCTTCATGAACGAGTACCCCGTGGCCCGGATGTGGCGCGACTCGAAGATCCTCGAGATCGGCGAGGGCACCAGCGAGGTGCAGCGCATGCTCATCGCCCGCGAGCTCGGCATCTGACCCGGGTGATGCCGCGAGTAACAGTGCGAATGTTCGGTTTGAGGGCCTCAGAACCGGACATTCGCACTGTTACTCGCGACCTGGCGAGGCCTCAGAGGATGGGCTCGGGGCTGTAGACGGCGGCGTCGGGGCGCTCTGCCATGAGGTGCTCCACCTCGTCGACGACGGCCGACACCTGGTCGCGCGCCGCACCGGTGAACTCGATCGGCTCGGCCACGAGCGAGTCGAGCTGCTCGCGGGTGAGGCCGAGGCGCTCGTCGGCGGCGAGGCGGTCGAACAGGTCGTTGCCCTCGGTGCCCTTCTCGCGCATCTCGAGCGCCACGGCGACGGCGTGCTCCTTGATCGCCTCGTGCGCGGTCTCGCGGCCGACGCCGTTGCGCACCGCGGCCATGAGCACCTTGGTGGTGGCGAGGAACGGCAGGTAGCGGCGCAGCTCGCGCTCGGCGACGGCGGGGTAGGCCCCGAACTCGTCGAGCACGGTCAGGAACGTCTCGAGCAGGCCGTCGATGGCGAAGAACGCGTCCGGCAGCGCGACCCGGCGGACGACGGAGCAGAAGACGTCGCCCTCGTTCCACTGGGCGCCGGCGAGCTCGCCGACCATCGAGGCGTAGCCGCGCAGGATCACCGCGAAGCCGTTGATGCGCTCGCACGAGCGCGAGTTCATCTTGTGCGGCATGGCCGAGGAGCCGACCTGGCCGGGCTTGAAGCCCTCGGTCACCAGCTCGTTGCCGGCCATGAGGCGCACGGTCGTGGCGAACGAAGACGGGCCCGCCGCGAGCTGCACCAGCGCGGAGACGACGTCCCAGTCGACCGAGCGCGGGTACACCTGGCCGACGCTGGTGAACACGTGCGCGAAGCCGAGGTGCGCGGCGACGCGGTCCTCGAGCTCGGTGAGCTTGGCGGCGTCGCCGTCGAGGAGGTCGAGCATGTCCTGCGCGGTGCCCACCGGGCCCTTGATGCCGCGCAGCGGGTAGCGCGAGATGAGCTCCTCGATGCGGCGGTGCGCGACGAGCATCTCGTCGGCCGCCGAGGCGAAGCGCTTGCCCAGGGTGGTCATCTGCGCGGCGACGTTGTGGGAGCGGCCGGCGATCGCGAGCTCGTCGTACTCGACCGCGTGGTTGGCCAGGCGCGCGAGGACGGCGACGGTCTTGCCGCGCACGAGCTCGAGCGAGCGCAGCACCTGCAGCTGCTCGACATTCTCGGTGAGGTCGCGGCTGGTCATGCCCTTGTGCACGTGCTCGTGGCCGGCGAGCGCCGAGAACTCCTCGATGCGCGCCTTAACGTCGTGGCGGGTGACCTTCTCGCGGTCGCGGATCGAGTCGAGATCCACCTGATCGACGACCGCCTCGTAGGCCTCGACGACGCCGTCGGGCACGTCGATGCCGAGGTCGCGCTGGGCCTTGAGCACCGCGATCCAGAGCTGGCGCTCGAGGACGATCTTGTGCTCAGGCGACCAGATCGTCGCCATCGGCGTGGACGCGTAGCGGGACGCGAGGACGTCGGGGATCGCGGGCGTGCTGGGCATGCGAGGGCCTTCGGCTGGGCGCGGGCGGTACGCCCCATCCTCCCAGATCGCCGCGCCCCCGCAGAACGCCCGCCCGGCCAGCCGGCCGGGGTCCTGGCGCTCTGGAGGGGTGAGCGACGGCGTACGACGTCGCTCACCCATCCAGAGCGGGTCAGCGCGTGAACGCGGAGATGTAGACCCTGCCCGGGGCAGGCATCCAACCCCGGCTCCGGGACCTCCACGGTGATGGGATCGACGTCCTCTCGCAGCCAGGCGGTGAACCGATTGCCCAGGTTGGAGCCGGTGTCGCAGCCGTACCTCGTGACAGCCACCCGGGCAGGGCCGAGAGCCTGGCTGATCTGGACGTAGGCGTCGGTGAAGTCGCACGCGGCACCCCTCTCTCTGTCGCAAAGACAGGCCGCTGTGCGACAGAGAGAGGGGTGAGGCGCGGTCAGGGGAGGCGGATCTCGCCGAGCTCGGCGGCCAGCGCGATGTCGCTGCGGTGGTGGGAGCCGGGGAGGTCGACGACGTCGACGGCGGCGTAGGCGCGCTCGCGGGCGTCGGCGAGGTCGGTACCGAGGCCGACGACGGAGAGCACGCGGCCGCCCGACGACACGACGTCGCCCACCGCGTCGACCGCCGTGCCCGCGTGCAGGACGTAGGCGCCGTCGACGGCGGCGGCCTCGTCGAGCCCGCGGATGGCGGTGCCGGTGACGGGCGTGCCGGGGTAGTTCTCGGCCGCGACGACGACCACCACGGCCGCGCCGTCGTGCCAGCGCAGCGGCTCGAGCGTGCCGAGGCCGCCGGTCGACGCCGCGTGCAGCACGCGCGCGAGCGGGGTCTGAAGACGGGCGAGGACGACCTGGGTCTCGGGGTCGCCGAAGCGCGCGTTGAACTCGATGACGCGCAGGCCCCGCGAGGTGATCGCAAGGCCGGCGTAGACGACGCCGACGAACGGGGTGCCGCGGCGCCGCAGCTCGTCGACGGTGGGCTGCACGACGCGTGCGACGACGTCGTCGACGAGGCCGGCCGGCGCCCACGTCAGCGGCGAGTACGCGCCCATGCCGCCGGTGTTGGGGCCGAGGTCGCCGTCGGCCACCCGCTTGAAGTCCTGGGCCGGCTGCAGCGGCACGACGTTCTCGCCGTCGCTGATGCAGAACAGCGAGACCTCGGGGCCGTCGAGGTACTCCTCGATCACCACGCGGCCGCCGTCCTTCTCGAGGCACGCGGCGGCGTGATCGCGCGCGTCGGTGCGGTCGTTGGTGACGACGACGCCCTTGCCCGCAGCGAGGCCGTCGTCCTTGACGACGTACGGCGCACCGAACTGGTCGAGCGCGGCGTCCACCTCGTCGAGGTCCTCGCACACGTGGGCCATCGCAGTCGGCACGCCGGCCGCAGCCATGACGTCCTTCGCGAACGCCTTGGAGCCCTCGAGCGCGGCCGCCTCCTGCGACGGGCCGAACGTCGTGATGCCGGCGTCGCGCAGGCGGTCGGCGACGCCGAGCACGAGCGGCTGCTCGGGTCCGACGATGACGAGGTCGACGCCGAGCGCCTTCGCGAGCGCGACGGCGGCGGCGGTGTCGCCGAGGTCGAGGCGGTGGACCGTGGCGTCGGCGGCGATGCCGGCGTTGCCGGGGGCCGCATGCAGCTCGGTGACGTCGGGGTCGGCGGCGAGGGAGCGGACCAGCGCGTGCTCGCGCGCGCCCGACCCGAGTACGAGCACCTTCACAGCAGCGACTCTACGAGACGGGTCACGTCACCCTGACCGCCCCCGGCTCCGCGAGGCCCCGCGAGCGGTGATGAAGGTGCCCTGGACCTCGTGTTAGGAGGTCCAGGGCACCTTCAACGCCCACCTGAGCGCCCCTCACGGTGCTCCGGGTTCAGGAGGTGAGCTCGGCGATCTGGGACTCGACGAGGTCGCGGTCCTCGGCGTCGGCGATGCGGGCGGCGGCCGTGGCGGCCTCGGCGATCGCGACCGACGCCGACGGGCCGTCGCCGGCGGCGAGGTAGGCGCGGGCGCGGCCCTCGTGCACCGACGCGGGGATCCAGTCGGGCAGGTCGTCCTCGTTGCCGGCCAGCAGCGAGAAGGCGAGGTCGGCGTGGCGCACGGCCTCGTCGCCGAGGCCCGCGGAGGCGTAGGCGCGGCTGATCTGCCACTCGCCGACGACCGCCTGCTCCAGCCCGCCGATGCGCCGCCAGAGGTAGCGGCTGGCATGGGCGGCGTCGATCATCTCCGCGGTGTCCTCGGGCGTGCGGTCGTCGCCCGCCTCGAGCAGGTCCCACACCCGGTTGAACAGGGCCACGGCGATCCTGCGCTGCGTCGCGGCATCGACCACGTCGTCGTCGAGAGTCATGCCGAGCATCGTGTCCGACTGCGGCGCCCGGGCGCAGCAGATCAGCGCGCCGCGTCGTACCCGGCACCCCGGACGCGCAGCAGCCCCCGGCCGATGCGGCCGGGGGCTGCTGGCTGTGGACGGCGCTCGCGATGAAGGGTGGAACTGTCTGGCTCTATTGGTCCTAGGGACCCTTCATCTGCTCGTCAGGCGCCGGTGTAGTGGTGGGAGATGGCGGAGAAGGCCTCGTCGAGGACGGCGAGGCCCTCCTTGACCTCCGCGTCGGAGACCGTGCACGGCGGCACGACGTGGAGGCGGTTGAAGTTCGCGAACGGCAGGACGCCGCGCTTCTTGATCTCGCCGAGGAGCTCGGCCATCGCCGGCGACGAGCCGCCGTAGGGGGCGAGCGGCTCGCGGGTGGCGCGATCCGTCACGAGGTCGAGCGCCCAGAAGACACCCAGGCCGCGGACCTCGCCGATGACCGGGTGGCGCTCGGCGAGCTCGCGCAGGCCGGGGCCGAGGACGTCCTCGCCGATGCGGCGGGCGTTCTCGACCACGCCCTCCTCCTTCATCGCGTCGATCGACGCGACGATCGAGGCGCAGGCCAGCGGGTGGCCGGAGTAGGTGAGGCCGCCGGGGAACACGCGGTCGTCGAACGTCGCCGCGATCGGATCGCTGATGACGACGCCGCCGACCGGCACGTAGCCGGAGTTGGAGCCCTTGGCGAAGGTGATGAGGTCGGGCACGACGTCGAAGTGGTCGAAGGCGAACCACGCGCCGGTGCGGCCGAAGCCGGCCATGACCTCGTCGAGGATGAGCACGATGCCGTGCTTGTCGCACAGCGCGCGCACGCCCTCGAGGTAGCCGGGCGGCGGGATGAGGACGCCGGCGGTGCCCACGACGGTCTCGATGAGGATCGCGGCGATGGTGCCGGGGCCCTCGAAGGTGATGACCTGCTCGAGGTGCTGCAGCGCGCGCTCGCTCTCCTCCTCCGGCGTCGTCGCCCAGAACGAGGAGCGGTAGAGGTACGGGCCGAAGAAGTGCACGTGGCCGTCGGCGTACTCGTTGGGCCAGCGGCGCGGGTCGCCGGTGGCGACGATCGCCGCGCCCGTGTTGCCGTGGTACGAGCGGTAGAACGACATCACCTTGTCGCGGCCGGTGTGGATGCGCGCCATGCGGATGGCGTTCTCGTTGGCGTCGGCGCCGCCGTTGGTGAAGAAGACCTTGGTGAAGCCCTCGGGGGCGAGCTCGACGATGCGCTTGGCGGCCTCGCCGCGGGCGGCGTTCGCGTGCTGCGGCGCGACGGTTGCGAGCAGGCCCGCCTGCTCCTGGATCCCGGCGACCACCTTGGGGTGCTGGTGGCCGATGTTGGTGTTGACCAGCTGGCTGGACAGGTCGAGGAAGCGGTTGCCCTCGTAGTCCCAGACGTAGGAGCCCTCGCCGCCGGCGATGAGCATGGGGGCCAGGGCGGCCTGGGCCGACCAGGAGTGGAAGACGTGGGCGCGGTCGAGGTCGTAGACGCGCTTGCCCTCGGCGGGGTCGGGCGTGGGGACGGTCATGGGTGCTCCTGGCCGGGCGTGCGGGAGCCGCGCGGCGATGCGCGGCAGGGCCAGGTTAGGCCGGGATCCGGCCGGGCGTCAGCGGCAGGTTGTCAGGCGAGAGCGTCGTACGCCGTCACCCTGTCGGACAGCGCCGCACGGACGTCGGGCCACTGCTCGGCCGTGATGCTGAACATGACGGTGTCGCGGACCGTGCCGTCGGCCCGCCGCTGGTAGCGGCGGAGCACGCCCTCGTAGGTCGCGCCGAGCCGGGCGATGGCGGCCTGCGAGCGGTGGTTGCGGATGTCGGTCTTGAGCTGCACGCGGCCCATGTGCAGCTCCTCGAACGCGTAGCTGAGCAGCAGCAGCTTGGTCTCGGGGTTCACCACCGAGCCCCACACCGCGGGGTCGTAGGCGGTGTTGCCGATCTCGAGCCGGGCGTCGCCCGCCGATATCTCGAGGTACGACGACCAGCCCACGACATGGCCCGCGTGCCGTCCGCCGACGTCGCGGCGCAGCGTGACGGTCCAGGGGAACCAGCCGCGGTCGGTGACCGCCGTGATCCACTGCCGCGCGACCTGGTCGTCGGGCAGCGGCCCGCCGACGAGGTGCTGCCACACGTGGTCGTGGTCCAGGGCGAGGCGCAGCCCGTGGGCGTCGTGCAGCGTGGTCGGCGTCAGCTCGACCCAGGTGCCGCGCAGGTGCACGCCCGGCGCGGGCGGCCACACCGCGACCGGCCAGTGGACGTCGTCGGGCCGGGGGTCGTCGAGCGGCACGAACCGCCCGTCGTCGCCGTACGGCCAGTGGTCCACGGGCCCACGCTATCGGGGCGGCAGCAGGGAGTCCGGCGCTCGACCATCTGCCTCGTCACACCGGGCTGCAGCCCAGCGGGCTCAGGCGATCTCGCGGCACATCAGCACGTGCCCGTGCGCGTCGGCCTCGAGCCCGCGCGCCTCGACGGGGACGTCGGAGCCGGTGACGACGAAGCCGATCGAGGTGTGGAACGCGACCGAGGCGGTGTTGATCGTCGACGTCACGCACCGCACGCGGCGCACGCCCCGTCCGCGCACGACGTCGGCGAACGCGTCGTGCAGCCGGCGGCCCAGGCCGCTCCCCCGCTGCTCCGGGGCTACGCCGACCATGTGCACGTACGCCTCGTCGGGGTGGTCCTGCGACACGAAGCCGACGAGGAACCCGGCCAGCGCCCCGTCATCGGACTCGGCGACGAGCGAGGTGCCCGCGAAGTGCTCGAGGAACAGGGACGGCACGAGCGCGCGCAGATCGCGGCCGCCCCACCAGCCGGGCATGGCCTCGAGGATGCGCGCGTGGTCGTCGATCGTCGCCGTCCGCAGCGTCGCCGTCGGTGTCACAGGCCGATCCAACACCGCGCCGCGTCGCCGGCCGGGCGGATCAGTCGAGCAGGTCGTGGACGACGACGGTCTGCTCGCGCTCGGGGCCGACGCCGATGGCCGAGATCCGCGACCCGGCGCGCTCCTCGAGGAACTCGAGGTAGGCGCGCGCGTTGGCGGGCAGGTCGGAGAGCTCGCGGGCCTTCGAGATGTCCTCGGTCCAGCCGGGGAGGTACTCGTAGACCGGCTTGGCGTGGTGGAAGCCCGTCTGCGTCATGGGCAGCTCGTCGGTGCGCTCGCCATCGACGTCGTAGCCGACGCAGACCGGGATGCGGTCCCAGCCGGTGAGGACGTCGAGCTTGGTGATGACGAGGTCGGTCACGCCGTTGATGCGCGAGGCGTAGCGCGCGACCGGCAGGTCGAACCAGCCGCAGCGGCGCGGGCGGCCGGTCGTGGTGCCGTACTCGTGGCCGACGCTGCGCAGCTTCTCGCCGTCCTCGTCGAACAGCTCGGTCGGGAACGGGCCCTCGCCGACGCGCGTGATGTAGGCCTTCGCGATCGCGATGACGCGCGACACCGACGTCGGCGGGATGCCGGCGCCCGTGCACGCGCCGCCGGCCGTGGCGTTGGACGACGTGACGAACGGGTACGTGCCGTGGTCGACATCGAGCAGCGTGGCCTGGCCGCCCTCGAGCAGCACCACCTCGTCGCGCTGCAGCGCCTGGCCGAGCAGCAGGGCGGTGTCGGTGACGTAGGGACGCAGGCGCTCGGTGTGCGCGAGCAGCTCCTCCACGACCTCGTCGACGGTGATGGCGCGGCGATTGTAGACCTTCACGAGCAGGTGGTTCTTCTGGGCGAGGGCGCCCTCCACCTTCTGCCGCAGGATCTTCTCGTCGAAGAGGTCCTGCACGCGGATGCCGACGCGGCTCATCTTGTCGGAGTAGGTCGGACCGATGCCGCGGCCGGTGGTGCCGATGCGGCGGCTGCCGAGGAAGCGCTCGGTGACCTTGTCGAGCGTGCGGTTGTACGACGGGATCACGTGCGCGTTGGCGCTGACGACGAGGCGGCTGGTGTCGACGCCGCGGGCCTCGAGGCCGTCGATCTCGTGGAACAGCACGCCGAGGTCGATGACGACGCCGTTGCCGATCACCGGGACGACGCCGTCGGTGAGGATGCCGGAGGGAAGCAGGTGGAGGGCGTACTTCTCCTGGCCGATGACGACCGTGTGGCCGGCGTTGTTGCCGCCGTTGAACTTCACGACGTAGTCGACGCGGCTGCCGAGCAGATCGGTGGCCTTGCCCTTGCCCTCGTCGCCCCACTGGGCGCCCACCAGGACGATCGCCGGCATCGTGACTCCCTCGATGTCGTGTCGCACCACCGAGGGGTGGTGCCACCAGAGACTACCGGCCCCCGCTGCCGGGGTCCGAATCCCTGGTGTCAGCCGGCGAGCAGCCCGGCGACCGACTCCGCCGCCGCCCGGCCCGAGAGCCACGCCGTCTGCACCCGGGGCCGGGCGCCCCAGGAGTCGCCGCACACGGCGATCCGGCCCTCGGCGCCGCACGGCTCGGGGCGGTGGCCGTCGGGCTTGGCCAGCGACCAGCGCTTCACCTCGTGCCAGGCGGGCGCCGGCACGCCGAGCACCTCGGAGAGCCGTTCGATCAGCCCGGGGGCGGCGCCCGCCGGATCGTCGAGATGGCCCGCGGCGAACGACGGCGCCGAGTGCGCGACGAGCACCGGGGCCCCGTCGCCGCGGCGGCGGCCGTCGTCGGCGACGAACGACAGCACGGGGTCGTCGTTGACGAACACGCCGTCGACGTCGTCGGGCCAGCGGCGCGACGCGAACGCGGCGACCAGCGCGAGCACCGGCTCCCAGGTGACGCCCTCGAGCCGCGGCACGAGGGGGTCGTCGTCGGCCAGGACGTCGAGCACCTGGGCGTCGGGCATCGCGAGCACGGCGGCGTCGAACCGCTCGCCGTCGACGAGGACGCCGTCGGCCTGGCGCTCGACCGACTCGACCGCGCGCGGGTTCACGACCGCCGGGAGCTCGAGCGCGAGGTCGTCGGCGAGGCTGCGCAGGCCGCCGGGTGCGGCGTAGCGGAGCGGGCCGGTCGTGGTGCCGGCGAGGCCCTGCGGGCCGACCACGTGGAACGTGTCGGTCCACGGCCGGGCGAGGCCGTCGGCGGTCCAGCGCCCGACCAGCTCCAGGAAGGCGGCGTCGTCGGCCGTCAGGTAGGAGGCACCGAGGTCGACGACGCGGCCGTCGTACGGCAGGCCGGTGCCGCGCAGCGTGCGGGCGCCGAGGCGGCCGCCGAGCCGCTGGCCGCGGTCGATGAGGACGACGTCGAGCCCGCGCGCGTGGAGCGCGCCCGCGGCGGCGAGCCCGGAGATCCCGCCGCCGACGACGGCGACGGACGGCGGCACGTCAGCGGCCCTCGAGGGCGTCCGCGGCGGCGGCGCTGGAGTCGCGGAGGAACAGCGTGCAGCGGGTGGCCTCGTCCTCCTCGCCGATGGAGCTGGCGGCGCGGGCGAGCGCGTGCAGGCAGCGCAGGAAGCCGCGGTTGGGCTCGTGCTCCCACGGGATGGGGCCGTGGCCGCGCCATCCGTTGCGGCGCAAGGAGTCCAGGCCGCGGTGGTAGCCCGTGCGCGCGAACGCGTAGGACTCGACGACCCGCCCCTCGGCGAACGCCTGGTCGGCCAGCACGCTCCATACAAGGCTGCTCGTGGGGTGCGCCGCAGCGACGGCGTGGGGGTCCTGGCCAGCCTCGAGCGCCTCGCGGGGCTCGGGCTCGTCGGGCAGGTAGGTGGGGGCGGGGCCGCCCACGAGGTTCTGGTCGATCGGCGTGGTCACGCCTCGATCCTGCCGTACCCGCCCCGGCCGCGCCTCCGGCGCCCGGCGTCGCGGCTGCCGGACCGGTCAGCCCCAGCGGCCGCCTTCGGTGGGCAGGGGTGTGTAGTCGGGGAAGAGCGCGCCGGCGTCGGCGATCTCCGCGACCGGGATGTAGGTGCAGCACTGCTCGTACTCCGCCCACATGGCCCGCACCTCCGGGTGCTCATGGGCGGAGGCGATGGCCTCCTCCGACACCCACTCGAAGACCTCGACGACGTCGCCGTCCTGCGTCTCCATCGCGATGCCCGGCCGGTCGGTCGCCAGGCCGAGGTCGCGCAGCCTCTGCACGTGCGTGCGCGTCAGGTCGCGCAGCTGCTCCTGCCCGCCCGGCAGCGGCCGGAAGCACGCGATCACCAGTCGTCCCATCGCCCCAGGATGCCCGCCTGCGTGATTGCGCACGTCAGATCGTGGGGACTCGAGCACAACGACGAGGGCCCGCAGGCGGGTGCCTGCGGGCCCTCGTGGGAGTGCGGGTGGTTACTTGATCTTGGTGCCGGCGCTGCGCAGGTCCTCGCAGCCCTGGACGACGCGGGCGGCCATGCCGGCCTCGGCGAGCTTGCCCCAGGCGCGCGGGTCGTACTGCTTCTTGTTGCCGACCTCGCCGTCGACCTTGAGGACGCCGGCGTAGTTGCTGAACATGTGGTCGACGACCGGGCGGGTGAACGCGTACTGGGTGTCGGTGTCGATGTTCATCTTCACGACGCCGTAGTCGAGCGCCTCGCGGATCTCGGAGAGCAGCGAGCCCGAGCCGCCGTGGAAGACGAGGTCGAACGGCTTGTCCTTGCCGTACTTCGCGCCGACCGCGTCCTGGATCTCCTTGAGGATGGACGGCGTGAGGACGACGTTGCCCGGCTTGTAGACGCCGTGCACGTTGCCGAACGTCGCGGCGACCATGTAGCGGCCGCGCTCGCCCAGGCCCAGCTTCGCCGCGGTGGCGAGGCCGTCCTCGGGGGTGGAGAACAGCTTGGCGTCGTGCTTGGCCTCGATGCCGTCCTCCTCGCCGCCGACGACGCCGATCTCGAGCTCCATGATGATGTTGGCCCGGTGGCACTTGTCGAGGAGCTCCTCGGCGATGTCGAGGTTCTCCTCCAGCGGCACGGCCGAGCCGTCCCACATGTGCGACTGGAACAGCGGCAGCTTGCCCGCGGCGACGCGCTCGAGCGAGACGTCGATGAGCGGACGCATGTAGCCGTCCAGCTTCTCCTTGGGGCAGTGGTCGGTGTGCAGGGCGATCTGGACGTCGTACTTCTCGGCGACGACGTGGGCGAACTCGGCGAGGGCGACCGCGCCCGTGACCATGTCCTTCACGGCCTGGCCGGAGGCGAACTCGGCGCCGCCCCACGAGAACTGGACGATGCCGTCGGACTCGGCCTCCGCGAAACCGCGGATGGCGGCGACGATCGTCTGGGACGACGTGCAGTTGATCGCCGGGTAGGCGAACGCGCCGGCCTTGGCGCGATCGAGCATCTCGGCGTAGACCTCGGGAGTGGCGATGGGCATGGGAAACCTGCTCCTGTAAAGAACGGCGAACCGGGTCCGGGGGCATCGTTGCCTCGCGGTTCTTGCAGCCCATCCTTCCACGCGCGCCGCAAGCGGTTCCACGGGTACGAGGTACTGACCGGTAGGTCACATCCGGCCGCGCGAGCCGAGCCGTCAGCCAGGGCCGGGGCGGCCGATCGCACGCAACCCGCGCACCTGCGGGTCGAGCAGGGCGAGGCCCGGCACGAGGGCGAGGACGCCGGCCACGAGGATCGCCGTCTCGAGGCCGACGGCAGCGACGAACGGCCCGACCGCCGCCAGCGCGAACGGCGTCAGCGCGCTCGACCCCAGCCAGTCGTACGCCGACACGCGCGACAGCGACTCGCCGGGCACGTGCTGCTGCAGCGCTGTCTCCCACAGCACGGAGAACACGTCGATCGAGACGCCGCCGAGGAACGCGAGCACCACCAGCACCCATAGGGGCGCGGGCGGGCCGAGCGCGAGCACCGACAGGCCCAGCACCGGCGCGACCGCCATCGCGACGAGCATCGGCCGCGCGGGGCGCAGGCGCAGGGCGACGACGACGCCGAGCACCGTGCCCACGGAGTACGCCGCGACGATGGCTGCCCACGGCGCTGCGCCGCCGAGGCTCTCGTCGGCCTGCACCGGGCCGAGCACACCGATGGCCGACGAGAAGCCGATGTTGCCGATCGCGAAGACGGCGACGATGGAGACCACCCAGCGGCGCGAGGAGAACTCGTGCCATCCATGGCGCAGGTCGTCGAGCATCGACGGCACCGTGGTCCGCAGCGTCGGGTAGCTGACGCGGACGAGAACGATGAGCAGCGCCGAGACGACGAAGCTCGCACCGTCGACGACCAGCGCCCAGCCGGCGCCGACCGTGGCGACGAGCAGGCCGCCGAGGGCGCTGCCGAGGATGCGCGCGACGTTGCTGGCAAGCCGCAGCAGCGCGTTCGCGCTCTGCAGGTCCTCGGGCCGAACGACCTCGGGCACGATCCCGGTGAGGGCGGGGAAGAACAGCGCCACGGCGACGCCGCTCACCGCCGACAGCGCGGCGAGCAGAGGGACGGTCGCGCTGCCGGTGAGGAACAGGACGCCGGCGGCGAGCTGCGCCATCGCGGCGAGGACCTCGCTGACCACCATGAGCCGCGACCGCCGGACGCGGTCGGCCGCGACGCCGCCGAGCAGCATGAACAGCACCTGGGGCACGGCACCGGCGAAGAGCACCACGCCGATCGAGGTCGCGCTCGCGCCCGGCAGTGCGAGGACGCCGAACGCCATCGCCACCGGGGCGATCGAGGTGCCCGTGACCGAGACGAACCGCGACGCCGTCAGCAGTGCGAGATCGCGCTGCCGGAGCAGCACTAGGTCCTCGCGCCAGTGGCGCGCGGCGACGGCGGCCTGGGTCGCAGGCTCCTCCCCGCGCGGCTCGTCCGGCTGGAGGTCCTCGCGCACCCGAGGACCCTGCCATGGCGGCAGGCATCGCCGGACGATCGTCCGGACATCCGGCGCGGCGCCGTAGATCGTCCGGCCCAGCGGACGTGCGGGTACTACAGAGCGTGGCGGTCCGGGCCCCGCAGCAGGCCCAGGACGACGACCTCGGCGACGACCAGCGCTACCGCGAGCGGCACCAGGCCGGAGGCCGCGAGCAGCGCTGCCGCGACGAGGAACAGCACCAGCTCGGCGGTGACGCGCACGCCGACCGGGCTCTGAACCCGGCGCCGCGGCGACAGGAAGATCCCCCAGATCGCGGCCACCAGCAGTGCGGCGAGGATGCCGATGATCCAGCCGGCCGCGCCGTCGACGAGCCGGACGACGCCGACCACGACCGCGGCCAGCAGCGCGAGCTCGAGCAGGAACCGCAGCGCGAGCAGCAGCCAGAGGCCGCCCGACGGCGACGCGCCCTGCCCCGGCCCGCTCACACCCCTACCCTGCCAGCCCGCCAGGCCCCGCGGGCGGCTGCTCGAAGACGTGGCGCCGCACCCAGGCGTGCATCGCGATCGCCGCGGCCGCGCCCACGTTGATCGAGCGCGTCGACCCGAACTGCGCGATCGACACCGTGGCGCCGCACGCCGCGCGGGCGGCCGCGGACAGGCCCGCACCCTCCTGGCCGAACAGCAGCACGCACGCGCGCGGCAGGTCGAACGTCTCGAGCGGCACGGAGCCCGGGAGGTTGTCGACGCCGACGACCGGCAGCCCCTCGGCCGAGGCCCATTCCGCCAATGACGCGGCGTCGTCGTGGTGCTCGACGTGGAGGTACCGGTCGGAGACCATGGCACCGCGCCGGTTCCAGCGCCGGCGTCCGACCACGCGGACGGACGCCGCGTTGAAGGCGTTCGCCGTCCGCACGACCGAGCCGATGTTGAAGTCGTGCTCGAGGTTCTCGATGGCGACGTGGAACGGGTGCCGGTGCGCGTCGAGGTCGGCGACGACCGCCTCCACGGTCCAGTACCGGTAGCGGTCGACGACGTTGCGGCGGTCGCCGTCGCGCAGCAGCTCGGGGTCGAGCCGGGCGTCGTCGGGCCACGGCTGCGGGTGGGGGCCCACCCCGACGTCGCGCTCCTCCACGGCGCAGAGCCTAGGCCGCCCGACGGGCCGGATCCGCAGGCCCGCATAGGCTTCGAGGCATGTGGGAGGGCCCGGATCTGACGTCGCTCGGCGCCCTCGCCGTGTACGGGGTGCTGTGGGGGTTCATCTTCGCCGAGTGCGCGCTGCTGCTCGGGTTCCTGCTCCCCGGCGACACCATCCTGTTCGGCGCCGGGCTCGTGGCCGGGTCGCCCAACAGCGACGTCAACATCTACCTGCTGGCGGGCGGCGCGTTCGTCGCGGCGGTCGTCGGCAACGAGGTGGCCTACACCACGGGCAAGCGGTTCGGCCGCGACTGGGTCGAGGGCCGGGAGAAGGGCCGCGCCCGCGAGCAGCTGCGGCGCGCGGAGGGTTTCTACGAGAAGTACGGCTGGTGGTCGGTCGTCATCGCCCGCTGGATCCCGTGGGTGCGCACGTTCATCCCGATCATCGCCGGCACGGCCGCCATGGACCGCCGCGCCTTCACCTCGGCGAACATCATCGGAGCGCTGCCCTGGGCCATCGGCCTGCCCTTCCTGGGCTACTTCGCCTTCCAGGTCCCGGTGCTGCGCGACATCGCCTACGCCGTGGCCGGCATCGCGATCGCGGGCTTCATCGTGAGCCTCGTCGTGGCCGGGGCCCGCTCCCGGCGCCGCGCGCGGGAGGCCGCCGCGAGCGGCCCGACGCAGGGCGACGGCGCCACGACTGTCAGCGATCCCTCAGCCGCGGCACAGGACGCGCGGGACGACAACCCGTCGCAGTGACGTAGCCTCGTGAGCGTGCTGGCCCATCTGACCTCCACGCTCGCCGTCGCGCCGACCCTCGGACCCGAGTGGCTGCAGCCCGAGAACATCCTCGAGCGCTTCGGCGCCTGGGCGTTCTGGGCCGTCGTCGTCATCATCTTCGTCGAGTGCGGCCTGCTCATGTTCTTCCTGCCGGGCGACTCGCTGCTCTTTGTCACCGGCCTGTTCATCGGCGCGGGCACCATCGACATGCCCATCGGCGTCGCGTGCCTGATCCTCACCGCGGCGGCGATCCTCGGGAACGTCTCGGGCTACTGGATCGGCGCGAAGGTAGGACCAGCGCTGTTCAACCGGCCCAACTCCAAGCTGCTGTCGCCGGCGAACGTGCAGAAGACCCACGACTTCTTCGTCAAGTACGGCCCGCGCTCGATCATCCTCGCCCGCTTCGTCCCGATCGTGCGCACGTTCATCACGCTCATGGCCGGCGTCGGCCGGATGGACTTCAAGCAGTACCTGCTCTACTCGTCGATCGGCGGCGTGATCTGGGGCGGCGGCGTCACGCTGCTCGGCTACTTCCTCGGCGACGTCCCGTTCGTCGAGAAGAACATCGAGGTCATCGCGATCCTCATCGTGGTGCTCTCGCTGCTGCCGGCCGCCTTCGAGTGGTGGCACGCGCGCCGCATCGCCAAGGAGATGGGCTCGGGCCAGGCCGAGCAGCCCGCCGCCGACGACGCCGTCTGACCCGGCGCCGCAAGGGATCTCAGGCCCGGCGGCCGATGCTCGGCAGCGGCTCGACCGGCCGCATCTGCCGGGCGCGCACGGCCTCCTGCACCGCCTGCTGCGTCGGGATCGACCGGCGGTCGGTGTAGGCCTCCCACGGAACCGACTGCATGAGCAGCCGCAGCGCAGTGCCCCGCGCGAAGATGTCGAGCGGGTCGAGCCCCTTGCCGCCGCGGGCGATGAGGCGCTCGCCCACCGTCGTCACCGACTGCAGGGGCGCCGACGCCATCGCGTCGCGCACGGGGTTGTCGAAGATGGCGCGCGCGAGCCACGGCTCGGCCGCGCGCAGCATGTAGACGTCGTCGAAACGCGGGTCGCCGGTGTGCACGACCCGCAGCCCGTCCACGACCGACGTCGCGCGGGCGTCCTTGGGCCGCAGCTCGAGACGGGGCAGGACGCCGGGCGCCACGAGCTCCACGACGGCGACGTGCTTGCGGTCCTCGTAGGCCCGGACCGCCACACCGTCGACGTCGCCGACGAGGACGCCGTCGGTGGTGAGGTGCCAGCCCATGGCGCGCGCGTAGCGGCGCAGCCGGCCGTGCCGGGTGGAGTCGACGAGCCAGGAGACGACGGGCCTGCGCGACAGCGGCCGGGCGTAGGGCATCGACACCAGAGGTGGGACGCTGCCCGCTGCCACGACGAACCCCCGACACGGCTCTCGGCCGTCCCCCCGGACGGCGCAGGCCCAGCGTGGTCCTCGTGGGGCCCGGCGTCGTGGGCCGACCGGGTGAGCGGGCGGTGCCGTCACCCTCTCGGCCCAGGGAGCGGGCCGTCTCGGCTACAGGCCCAGGTCGGCCAGCGAGTAGGCGGCGAGGTAGGGCAGGCCCGCCTCCTCGACCTTGGGCGCCGCGCCGCGCTCGACGATGACGGCGACGCCGACCACCTCCGCGCCCGCCTCGCGCAGCGCCTCGACGGCGGTGAGCACCGAGCCGCCGGTCGTCGAGGTGTCCTCGACGGCGAGCACGCGACGGCCAGCGACGTCCGGCCCCTCGATGCGGCGCTGCAGGCCGTGGGCCTTCTCGGACTTGCGGACCACGAAGGCGTCGAGGCGGCGGCCCTGGGCGGCGGCGGCGTGCAGCATCGCGGTGGCGACAGGGTCGGCGCCGAGCGTGAGGCCGCCGACGGCGTCGTAGTCGAGGCCGGCGGTGAGCTCGAGCATGACGCGGCCGACGACGGGGGCGGTGGCGCCGTCGAGGGTCACGCGGCGCAGGTCGACGTAGTAGTCGGCCTCCTTGCCGCTCGAGAGCACGACGCGGCCGTGGACGACGGCCTTGTCGAGGATGTCCTGGCGCAGCTGCTGGCGGTCGTCCGCGGGGGTGGTCACGGCTCCTGAGGGTATCCGCGCCCGCGGTGCGGCAGGCTGGGCGGGTGACCCCCGGCACCATCGCCCTCTGCCCCCCGCTCCCCCTCGCGCCCACCGGCGACGGGCCGGACCTCGCGGACCTCGCCGACGTCCTGCTCGACGACCCGCGGCTGTCGGGCGTGCGGGTGCTGCTCCCCGTCGTCCCCGACGCCGCCCCGGACGACGACCGGCGCACCGCGAACGCGCACTGGGTGGCGCACCTCGCGATCGGGCTGGCGGCCGGCGGAGCGGTGGCGCCCGTGCTGCTCGTGCTCGTCGGCGCCGCCGGCGAGCTGGCCCCGGCGCTCGGCTTCTCGCAGAAGGCGTCGCGCCGGGCCGTGAGCGGGTACGTCCTCGTCGACGCCGTCGTACCGCCCGCCGAGTCGCGCGGCGGCGACTGGCCGGACGCGCCCGTCTTCTACATCGCCTCGCCCGCGGCCGACCCGCTGCAGGCCAACCAGGCCCGGCTGCGCGGCTGGGACGTCGTCGAGGTCGCCGACGCGTCGGCGTCGTCGGTGGGCGAGGCCGTCGTGAGCATCGCTGCCAGCTGAACGACCCGGCCGGTCAGCCCGTCGGCCCGTCAGCCCGTCAGTCGAAGAACTCCTCGAGGAAGCTCTTCTTGCGCTTCGGCGGCTTGCCGCCGTAGCCCGACGAGTACTGCTGCCCCTGCGAGTAGCCCGTGTTGTGCGACGGGTACTGCTCGCCGTAGCCGCGGTCGTCGTAGCGGGGCTTGGGCGCCTCGGGGCGGGCGCTGGACGCCGCCTCGAGCGAGATGAGGTGCTCGAGCTCCCCGCGGTCGAGGAACACGCCGCGGCACTCGACGCACTGGTCGACCGTGATGCCGTTGCGCTCGTACGAGCGCATGGCGCCCTGGCACTTCGGGCACTCCATGAGGCCCCCTCCTCCGTCGCTCGGCAGGCCTGTCCTACGACGACGACCCGCGGCATCCCTGCGTTCCCCTCAGTGGTCCACAGCGCGGACCGGGCGCGAGGGCAGGGTGCGAGCGGCCACCAGGGCCGCCACAGCCAGTGCTCCAGCAGCGACGACCGCGCTGGCCCGCGCTCCTGCGATGAAGGCGGAGCGCGCGGCCTCCACGACCTGGGCCGCGGTGGCGGAGTCGAGCAGACCCGACACGACGAGGGCGGCACCCAACGTGTCTGACGCGGCCACGAGCACCTCCGGCGGCAGTCCGTCGGGCAGGTCGACGGACCGCGCATAGACGGCGGTGCCGACCGCACCGAGCATCGCGATGCCGAGAGCGCCGCCGAGCTCGTACGCGGTCTCGTTCACAGCCGCGCCGGCCCCTGCCTTGGCCGGCGGTACAGCGGCCAGGACCGAGTCGGCGGTCACCGTCATGGTCGCGCCCACTCCTGCGCCGAGCGCGAGCATCGCCGCCCCCAGCGCCCAGGGGCCCTCGACCCCCTCGGCTACGGCGAGCGCGAGCATGCCCAGCGAGGCGAGCACGAGCCCGCCTCCCACAAGGGCGCGCGGGGACGTCCGGTGGGCGCGGCCTGAGACGAGGAGCGCCGCCGCGATGGCGCCTGCCGCCAGCGGCAGCAGCTGGAGGCCGGCCTGCATCGGCGACAGCCCGCGCACGAGCTGGAGCAGCTGCGCGACGAAGAACAGCCCGCCCATGAGCCCGAAGACGGCGACCAGGTTCGCGGCGACGGCGCCGCCGAAGGCCGGGATCCGGAACAGCCGTACGTCGATCAGCGGCGACGCCGAGCGCAGCTGCCGACGGACGAACCAGACCAGCACCGCCGCCCCCACGAGGAGCGCGACCCAGGCGTCCGTGCGGCCGAGCCCGTCGAGCGCCAGCTTCTTCAGCCCGTACACCAGGCCCACCACTCCCATGACGGACAGCAGTGCCGAGAGCAGGTCCAACGGTCCAGGAGCAGGGTCGCGCGACTCCCGCAGCACCAGGACGCCGGCGACGAGGATGACGGCCATGACGGGCACGTTGATGAGCAGCACCGAGCCCCACCAGAAGCGCTCGAGAAGAGCACCGCCGACGAGCGGCCCGACGGCGGCGCCGGCCGCTGCCATGGCCGACCAGATGCCGATCGCGAAGGTGCGCTCCCGGGGGTCCACGAACGTCGAACGGAGCAGAGACAGCGTCGACGGCATCAGCGTGGCGCCCGCGACTCCCATGAGTGCGCGCCCCGCGATGAGCGCCTCGGCCGACGGAGCGAAGGCCGCCAGAGCGGAGGCAGCCGCGAAGGCGGCAGAGCCGATGAGAAGCAGCCGCTTGCGGCCGATGCGGTCGCCCAGGGAGCCCATGGTGACCAGCAGGCCGGCGATGACGAAGCCGTAGATGTCGCTGATCCAGAGCAGCTGGCCGGCGTCCGGCTCGAGGTCCTCCACCAGGTGGGGTACGGCGAGGGACAGCACGGTCATGTCGATGGCAGTGACCAGCACGGCGAGGCTGAGCACAGCCAGGGCGGCCCAGCGGGTGCGGGTCACGGGCGGCGCGGGCGGCGCGGATGCAAGCGTCATGGCGACCTCCTTTGTCTACGACGTAGACAAAGATAACTGCGGTCCTCATATTTGTCTACGTCGTAGACTGTGCCCATGACCGATGCCCCCCGCCGCGGCCGCCCACCCCGGCTCACCCGGGAGGCGATCGTGGACGCAGCGCTCGTCCTGCTCGACGAGCAGGGGCTCGACGGACTGTCGATGCGGGCACTCGCCGGGAGGCTGCGCGTCGACCCCATGGCCCTCTACCGGCACCTGGACGACAAGGAGGCGCTGCTCGCCGCCGTCTGCGACTCGGCTCTCCATGAGGTCTCCGCCGAGGTGGCCCGGCGCGTCTCGGCCGAGGATCTGCACTGGCGCGCCGCGCTGGAGGTGTTCGCCGCAGAGATGGGCGACGCCCTGGTGCGGCATCCGGGGCTCGTGCCTGTCCTGGTCCACGCCCCGGTCACGGCGTTCGGCGTCCAGCTCGGGCGCGACATGCTCGAGCGCTGCCGGGCCGGGGGCCTCCCGGATGACATCGCGCAGGACGCACTGGTCACTCTGCTCGCCTACGTGCTCGGCAGCGCCGTGCTCGCGCAGTCGGCATCCTTCGAGACCGCCGAGGTGGCCCAGATCCGCGCGGCCGACCCGGATGACCCTGCCATCCGTCTGTGGGACTCCGACGTGCTCGAGCGGATCGCCGGCGTCGCGACCGTGCTGGACGGCATCGAGGCCCGGGCTGCGCGGGCCGCTGCTGTCAGCCCTTCCGGTCGGGGCCGCGGACGCCGCTCGCGCGGCGGATGAGCGGGCGGGGCGCGTAGCGGGCGACGGTGCTGAGGACCTTGTACTGCGCGCCCGGAACCGAGACCGGCCGGCCGCGGCGGAAGTCGGCGAGCGCGGCCGCGACGACGTCGGGGGCGTCGAGCCACATCCAGTCGGGCAGGTGGTCGATGTCCATGCCGGCGCGCTGGTGGAACTCGGTGTGGGTGAAGCCCGGGCACAGCGCCGTCACGTGGACGCCGGTGCCCTGCAGCTGCCGGTCGGTTGCCTCGGAGAAGACCGTGACCCACGACTTGGCCGCCGAGTAGGTGCCGCCAGCGATGAAGCCGGCGACGCTGGAGACGTTGATGACGCCGCCGGTGCCGCGCCGGACCATGCCCGGCAGCGCGGCGTGGGTGAGGCGCAGCACCGCGGTCACGAGCACGTCGAGCTGGCGCTGCTCCTCCTCGAGGTCGCCGTCGAGGAAGGCCTGGTTGGTGCCGAAGCCGGCGTTGTTGACGAGCAGGTCGATCGGCCGGCCGAGGTCGCGCAGCCGCTCCTCGACGACGGCGAGCTGCGCCCGGTCGGAGAGGTCGGCGGGCAGCACCTCGACGTGCACGCGGTAGCGCTGCGCCAGGTCGTCCGCGCGCTCCTGCAGCCGCGCGGCGTCGCGCGCCACGAGCACCAGGTCGTCGCCCCTCGCAGCGAGCTGCCGCGCGAACTCCGCGCCCAGCCCCGCCGTCCCGCCCGTGATCAGCGCCGTCGTCATGCCCCCATCCTCGCCCAGGCCGCGAGTAACAGTGCGAGTGTTCGGTTTCGAGGCCTCGAAACCGAACACTCGCACTGTTACTCGAGCACGGTCAGCGGCCGCCGGAGACGGCGAGCAGGGTGCCGGTGGTGTACGACGACGCGTCCGAGAGCAGCCAGACCACGGCGGCGGCGACCTCCTCGGGCTCGCCGGAGCGCTGCATCGGGATCGTCGGGCGCAGCCGGTCCGGCCGCCCTGGTTCGCCGGCCTCGGCGTGCAGCTCGGTGTCGACGAGCCCGACGGCGACGGCGTTGACCCGGATCCCCTCGGTCGCTACCTCGCGGGCCAGCCCGATCGTCAGGGTGTCGACAGCGCCCTTCGTCGCGGCGTAGTGCACCCACTCGCCAGGGCTGCCGAGCACAGCAGCGCGCGACGACACGTTGACGATGGCCCCGCCGTCGCCGCCGTGCCGCGTGGACATCCGGCGCACCGCGGCGCCGGCGCAGAGGAACGGGGCCGCGACGTTGACGGCGAGGACGTCGGCGAGCGCCGCCGCCTCGAGCTCGTCGACCCGTGCGAAGCCGCCGGTGATTCCGGCGTTGTTCACCAGGCCGCGCACCGGGCCGAGCGCGTCGGCCTCGGCGAACAGCCGCTCGACGTCGTCGGCGCTGCTGACGTCGGCCCTCACCGCGATCGCCCGGACGCCGTGCGCCTCGCACCGAGCCACGACCTCCGCGGCCTGCGACGCGCTCGACCCGCGGACGTGGTTCACGACGACGTCCCAGCCCGCCTCGGCCAGCGCGACGCACGTCGCCGCCCCGATCCCCCGCGACCCGCCCGTCACCACGACCACCGCCATGCCGCGCATCCTGCCCGACGCCGTCCGGCCAGGTTCGCGAGTAACAGTGCGAGTGTTCGGTTTCGAGGCCGCGAAACCGGACATTCGCACTGTTACTCGCGGAACTGACGCGGGGGGCGCGAGGCCGTAGCCTCACGCGAGTGAGCCGACGTGAGCCGCCGCTGGTGCCGCGGATGCGCGCGCATGCGGCGTCGGTGTTCGGCGAGATGAGCATGCTCGCGGCGGAGACCGGCTCGGTGAACCTCGGCCAGGGGTTCCCCGACACCGACGGCCCCCAGTCGGTGAAGGACGCCGCGAGCCGCGCGATCCAGGAGGGGCGCGGCAACCAGTACCCGCCGGTCCACGGGCTGCCCGAGCTGCGCCGCGCGATCGCCGACCATCAACGCCGGTTCTACGGGATCGACCTCGACTGGACGACGCAGGTCTGCGTCACCACCGGAGCCTCCGAGGCGGTCGTCGCATCCCTGCTCGCCCTCGTCGACGAGGGCGACGAGGTCGTCATGTTCGCGCCGTGGTTCGACCTCTACGCCGCGGGCGTCGCGCTGGCCGGCGGCCGGCACCTCGAGGTGCCCCTCACGCCGGGCACGTTCCGCCCCGACGTCGACCGGCTGCGCGACACCATCACGCCGCGAACACGCGTGCTGCTGCTCAACACGCCCCACAACCCGACGGGGATCGTGTTCACGCGCCAGGAGCTCGAGGCGATCGCGCAGGTGGTGGAGGAGAAGGACCTCTGGGTGCTCTCCGACGAGGTGTACGAGCACATCGTCTTCGACGGCCACGAGCACATCCCGTTCAGCACGCTGCCCGGCATGGCCGAGCGGACGGTCGCCTTCGGCAGCGCCGGCAAGTCGCTGTCGATGACCGGCTGGAAGGTGGGCTGGGCGACCGGGCCTGCGGACCTCGTGGGCGCCGTGCGCGTGACCCGCCAGCACATGAGCTTCGTGTCCGGCGGTCCGTTCCAGTGGGCGGTCGCGGAGGGGCTCGCGCTGCCCGACGACCACTGGTCGGCCTTCGCCGCCGGGATGCAGCGCAGCCGCGACCGGCTCTCCGCCGGTCTCGCCGAGCTCGGCTTCGGCGTCACGGCGTCCGAGGGCACCTACTACGTGACGACGGATGTGCGCCCGCTCGGCTACGACGACGGGCTCGCGTTCTGCCGCGACCTGCCGCACCGGGCCGGCGTTGTAGCCATCCCGCAGCAGGTCTTCCACGACGATCCGCAGGCCGGACGCCCCTACGTCCGGTGGGCCTTCTGCAAGCGCGACGAGGTCCTCGACGAGGCGCTCGAGCGGCTCGGCAAAGCGCTCGGCTGAGCGCACGACCACCGAGGGGGACCGGATGGTGCACGACCCTGGCGCGCGCCGCGCGGCGCTCGCCGACAGCCTGGACGGGCTCTCGGTCGGCGACGCGCTCGGCGAGCGGTTCTTCGGCTGGGCGCACGACGCCGCCGACCTCCGTCGCGGCTGGCTGCCCGAGGCGCCGTGGCGCTGGACCGACGACACCTGCATGGCGGCGACGCTCGCCGTCCACGTCGTGGGGTTCGAGGGCGTCGACCAGGACCGGCTCGCGCTGGCGTGGGCGCGCGACCTCCAGCCGGGGCGCGGCTACGGCCGCGGCGCCCGCGAGCTCCTCGAGCGGATCTCGCTGGGCGTGCCGTGGCAGCAGGCCAGCCGCGAGCTGTTCGACGGCGGCTCCTTCGGCAACGGCTCGGCGATGCGCGTCGCGCCGCTCGGCGCGTGGCACCTCGGCGACCTCGCGGCAGCCGCGCACGACGGCGCACGGCAGGCCGAGGTGACGCACGCGCACCCGTGGGGCGTCGCCGGCGGAACCGTCGTCGCCGTCGTGGCGTCGTACCTCGCCGGGCTGCGGCTCACGGGCACGGTGCCCTCCCCCGACGACGTCGTCCGCACAGCGATCGAGCACTGCCCGCCGGGCGAGCAGCTCGAGCGCCTGCACCACGCGCTCCGCCTGCGCGACGCGTCGCCCGCCGAGGCCGCGCTGGCGCTCGGGGCCGGCTACGACGTCGCCTGCCACGACACCGTGCCGTTCTGCGTATGGCTGACGGCGCACCACGTCGTCGACTACCCCGCCGCGATCGCTGCGACCGTCGTCGGGCGCGGCGACGTCGACACCACCTGCGCCATCGTGGGCGGCCTGGTCGCGTCGTTTACCGGCGTCGAGGGACGCGACGGCGTCGTCGGGATCCCGCCGTCGTGGCTGGCCGCGCGCGAGCCGCTGCCGTTCGACGCCGCCCGCCTGCGCGGCTGAACGTCCACCGTCCGGCTCCTTCAGCGACCCCGCCCGGGCGCCGATCTCCCAGGACGGGGGCCCCTCCTGGGCCCGGGTCGGAGGGTTCTCGGGATGGCGAACGAGCTCGCAGGTCGTCCCCTGGTGTCGGCGGCCTGGTCGCTGCTCAAGCGCGACCCGTCGATGGTGGTGCTGCTCGTCGTCGGAGGCATCGCGTCGTCCGCGGCGTTCGCGCTCGTCGCGCTGCCGCTCTACCTCGTCGTCGGCATGCCGGCCGAGCGCGGCAGCGATCCGTGGAGCACCGTCGTCTACGCCCTGGCGCTGTTCGCCTCGACGTTCGTGTCGACGTTCTTCCTCGGCGCCGTCGTCGCTGCCGCGATGCAGCGTGCCGACGGCGGCGACCCGACGTTCCGCTCCGCGATGGCGGCCGCGTGGGAGCGGCGCGGCCCGCTCGTCGCGTGGGCCGCGATGTCGACGGCCGTCGGCATCGCGCTGCGGTTCCTCGAGAGGTTCGGCATCGCTGGCACGATCGTGCGGCTGCTCGGCGGCGTCGCGTGGGCGGTGGCCACGGTGTTCGCGATCCCCGTGATCATGGCCGAGGGCACGATGCCCATCGAGACCGTGAAGCGCTCGGCGTCGGTGCTGACGTCGCGGTTCGGCAGCAACGCGCGCGCGGGCCTGCGGTTCGGCGTCGTCGTGATCCTCATGTGGCTGGGCCTGTTCGCCGTCTTCATGCTCGGCATCTACGGCGTCTACGACGGGTCGACCCACCGCAACGGGGTGTCGACCGCGATCGGGTTCACGATGATCCTCGCCGCGATCGTCGGCTACTTCGTCGCCTCCGCCGTCATCCAGGCGCTCGGTGCGTACCTGCGCACGGTGCTCTACCGGTACGCGACCGGGCGTCCGACGCCGGGCATCGACCCGACCTACCTCCCGGCCCTGCTGCCGCTCCCCGGCTCGCCGGTCCCCGGAGCCGCGCTGGCCGGCATCCCCGCGCCGCCGTCGCCGGCGTCGTTCGCGTGGATGGACGCCCCGCCGCCCGCCGCGGCTCCGGTCATGGACGCCCCGCCGCCTGTGGAGCCCGTGGCCCCCGCGCCTCCGGTGTGGTCGGAGCCGTCGCCGGAGACCGCGCCGCCGCAGCGCTCGTTCGCGATGGACGTGCTGCCCGCACCCGAGCCGGGGCGCAAGCGGCGCTGACCCTCCGCACATCACGAAGGCCCCTCCATCAGGAGGGGCCTTCGTGCGTGCGGGCTCTACTGCTTCGCGGTCACCGACAGGCTCGTCGCGTCGTCGGCGACGTCGACCAGGACGGTGTCGCCGTCGGCCACCGCGCCCGACAGGATCGCCTTGGCGAGCTGGTCGCCGATCGCGGTCTGCACGAGGCGGCGCAGCGGCCGGGCGCCGTACGCCGGGTCGAACCCGTTGAGCGCCAGCCAGTCCCGGGCCGCGGGCGTGACGTCGAGGGTGAGCCGCCGGTCGCGCAGGCGCTTGGCCAGCGACTCGACCTGGATGGTCACGATCGACGACAGCTCCTCGACGCCGAGCGGGTGGAACATCACGGTGTCGTCGAGCCGGTTGAGGAACTCCGGCTTGAAGCTCGCGCGCACGACGCCCATGACGGCCTCCTGCTTCGCCTCCGGGCTCAGCGTCGGGTCGGCGAGGAAGTGCGAGCCGAGGTTCGACGTGAGGACGAGGATCGCGTTGCGGAAGTCGACCGTGCGGCCCTGGCCGTCGGTGAGCCGGCCGTCGTCGAGCACCTGCAGCAGGACGTCGAAGACCTCGGGGTGCGCCTTCTCGATCTCGTCGAACAGCACCACCGTGTACGGCCGGCGCCGCACCGCCTCGGTGAGCTGGCCGCCCTCGTCGTAGCCGACGTAGCCGGGCGGGGCGCCGACGAGCCGGGCGACCGAGTGCTTCTCGCCGTACTCGCTCATGTCGATGCGGGTCATGGCGCGCTCGTCGTCGAAGAGGAACTCCGCGAGCGCCTTGGCGAGCTCGGTCTTGCCGACGCCGGTCGGGCCGAGGAACAGGAACGAGCCGGTGGGGCGGTCGGGGTCGGAGACGCCGGCACGCGCGCGACGGACGGCGTCGGCCACGGCCTGCACGGCCTCCTTCTGCCCGATCACCCGGCGGCCGAGCTCCTCCTCCATCCGGAGCAGCTTCGCGGTCTCGCCCTCGAGCAGGCGGCCGGCGGGGATGCCGGTCCACGCCGCTACGACCTCGGCGACGTCGTCCGGGCCGACCTCCTCGCGCACCATGCGGGCGCGGTCGGACGACGAGTGGATCGCGTCCTGCAGCTGCTGCTCGAGCAGCGGGATCTCGGCGTAGAGCAGGCGCGAGGCCTGCTCGAGGTCGCCGTCGCGCTGCGCGCGGTCGTAGAGCATGCGCAGCTCGTCGAGGCGGATCTTGAGATCGCCGACCTTGTCGAGGCCGGTCTTCTCGGCGTCCCAGCGGGCGCGCATGGCGACGAGCTCCTCGCTGCGGTCGGCGAGGTCGGCGCGCAGCTTGGCGAGCCGCTCGACCGAGGCGTCGTCGGTCTCGCGCGAGAGTGCGAGCTCCTCCATGCGCATGCGGTCGACCTGGCGCTGCAGCTGGTCGATCTCCACTGGCGACGAGTCGATCTCCATGCGCAGTCGGCTGGCCGCCTCGTCGACGAGGTCGATCGCCTTGTCGGGCAAGAACCGGCTGGTGATGTAGCGGTCGGAGAGCGTCGCCGCGGCCACGAGCGCGGCGTCCGCGATGGCGACCTTGTGGTGCGCCTCGTACTTCTCCTTGATGCCGCGCAGGATGCCGACGGTGTCCTCCACGCTCGGCTCGCCCACCAGCACCTGCTGGAAGCGGCGCTCGAGCGCGGGGTCCTTCTCGATCCGCTCGCGGTACTCGTCGAGCGTCGTCGCGCCGACCATGCGGAGCTCGCCGCGGGCCAGCATCGGCTTGAGCATGTTGCCGGCGTCCATCGCGGAGTCGCCCGAGGCGCCCGCGCCGACGACGGTGTGCAACTCGTCGATGAAGGTGACGACCTCGCCGTTGCTGCCCTTGATCTCGTCGAGGACGCTCTTGAGCCGCTCCTCGAACTGGCCGCGGTACTGCGCGCCGGCGAGCATCGCGCCGAGGTCGAGGGAGATGAGGCGCTTGCCGCGCAGCGAGTCCGGGACGTCGCCGGCGACGATGCGCTGGGCGAGGCCCTCGACGACCGCCGTCTTGCCGACGCCGGGCTCGCCGATGAGCACCGGGTTGTTCTTGGTGCGGCGGCTGAGCACCTGGATCACTCGGCGGATCTCGCTGTCGCGCCCGACGACGGGGTCGATCTTCCCCTCGCGGGCGAGCGACGTGAGGTCGACGCCGAACTTCTCGAGCGCCTGGAAGGTCTGCTCCGGGTCGGCCGAGGTGACCGGGCGCTGGCGGACGTCGGAGATGGCGTCGACGAGCGCCTCCGGCGTCGCACCGGACGCCGACAGCACGTCGGCGACGCCGGGGCCGCCGTCCTTGGCGAGACCGACGAGCAGGTGCTCGGTGGACACGAACTGGTCGCCCCGCTCGCGGGCGCTGGTCTCGGCGTCCTGCAGGACGCGGAACATCGCGGGCGAGAGCTGCGGCGACTGGACGGTCTGGCCGGTCGCCGAGGGCATGCGGTCGAGCGCCTGCTCGACCTCGCGGGTGAGGGTGGCGCGGTCGGCGCCGACCTTGTCGAGCACGGCGGTGGCGATGCCGTCGCCGCTGCTCCCCTGCGCGAGCAGGGTGCCGAGCAGGTGCAGGGGCTCCACCTGGGCCTGGCCGGACGTGGCCGCGCGCCGGACGGCGCCCGCGAGCGCCTCCTGGCTCTTGG
>Ga0233425_10002914_pt1 | contig 32376 bp, 29 predicted proteins | sample Watercolumn_Towu_2_FD_181712 | JGI IMG/M metagenome (GOLD analysis project Ga0233425, IMG submission 181712) | Freshwater microbial communities from Lake Towuti, South Sulawesi, Indonesia - Watercolumn_Towuti2014_140_MG | ecosystem: Environmental > Aquatic > Freshwater > Lake | place... | reverse complement strand
GCCGGCCAACGGCGCCTTTCCCGAGGGTGCGGAGCGTCGCGCCGCCCTGCTGCTGCCGACCGGCGCGAAGGGTCCCGCCTTCCTGCTGGAGCCGAACTTCCGGGTGATCCTGCGCTACAACACGGCGCTCGCCTACGCGCTCACCGTGGCGCATCTCTCCGACCGTCTGCGCGGGGCGCCCGGCTTCACCCGCGACTGGCCGCGGGGCGACCGCATGCTCACGGCGGAGGAGCGGACCGACCTCCAGACCCGGCTCGCCGCCCTCGGTCACCCGGTCGGCGGCGCCGACGGCAAGATCGGGCCGAAGACCCGCACCGCGATTCGCGCCTTTCAGGAGGCGAGGGGCCTCGTGCCGGACGGCTACGCGGACGCCGCGCTCCTCGACAGGGTGCGGGACGCGCAGAAGCCGGGACAGTAAGCTCCCATGCGAGTCCTCCTGGTCCACTGTCATCCCCGGTCCGACAGCTTCAACACGGCCCTTCGCGGCGCGGCCGCCTCCGCTCTCCACGCGGCGGGTCATGAGGTCGAGAGTCTCGATCTGTACGAACAGAACTTCGATCCGCGCCTGAGCGCGAGGGAGCGCCGCGCCTACTACGACGAGAGCGCCGACCGGCCCGACATCGCCGGCCACATCGCCGCCCTGCGCCGGGCCGAGGCGCTGGTCCTCGTCTACCCGACATGGTGGTTCGGGCCGCCGGCCATGCTGAAGGGCTGGTTCGACCGGGTGTGGCTGCCCGGTATCGCCTTCGCGCTGGGCGGGGCGAAGGTTCTACAGCCGCGCCTGACCAACATCCGCAGGATTACGGTGGTGACGACCTACGGCTCGCCGCGCTGGCTGCTCTGGCTCGTCGGCTGGCCCGACTGGCGGATGTTCCGCTTCGGCATCCGCCCGCTCTGCGCCCGGCGCTGCCGCCTCGACTGGATCGCGCTGACCGGCATGGACCGCGCCTCGGAGCCGGTGCGGGCCCGCTTCGTCGCGCAGGTCCGCAAGCGGCTCGCGGCCCTCTGAGCAGCGTCAGGCCGACGGATAGCGCTCGAAGCTCGGCAGTCGGTGCGCCTCCTCCATCCAGGCGATGCGCTCGGCCACCTGGATATGCACCTGCGGCGGCAAGGCCTCCGGCGTGTCGAGGGTGCCGGTCTGCACATCGATCATGCCCGGCAGCATCTGCTCGTTGACGTAGAACAGACCGGTCCCGCAGCGCCCGCAGAAGTGCCGCCGCCCGTGCTCTGAGGAGGCGTAGACCGTGGGCTCGCCGGAGATCGTCACGCGCTCGGCCGGCACCATCGCCCAGCCGACCATCGGCGCACCGGAATGGCGCCGGCAATCCGAGCAGTGGCAGAGCGCGTTATGCATGACCTCCGAGGACATCTCGTAGGTGATGGCCCCGCAATGGCAGCGTCCCTTGAGCATGGCGCCTCCTTCCCCGAATCCCGCAGCGTCGCCGCGGCGCGCCGGAGGATAGGGCCCAGGGACGGTCCCTGAAAGCGAGAAACCGCGACAGCCCGATTCCGGCTGCCGCGGTTCCCATACCGGACGGAGGACGCAGGACGGTGCGCCCTCCTGCCCGGATCACTCGGCCGGCTGCAGGGCCGGAGCCGCCTCGGCGACCGGCTTGCCACCCAGCGCGGCGTGGAGCTTGGCCTCGTCGACCTCACCCTCCCAGCGGGCGACGACGATGCAGGCCACCGCGTTGCCGATGAAGTTGGTGAGCGCGCGGCATTCCGACATGAAGCGGTCGATGCCGAGGATCAGCGCCATGCCGACGACCGGCACGGAGGGGACGACGGCGAGGGTCGCGGCCAGGGTGATGAAGCCCGAGCCCGTCACGCCCGCCGCGCCCTTCGAGGAGAGCATGGCGACCAGCAGCAGCAGGACCTGCTCGCCGAAGGTGATCGGGGTGTCGGTGGCCTGGGCGATGAAGAGCGCCGCCATCGTCATGTAGATGTTGGTGCCGTCGAGGTTGAACGAGTAGCCGGTGGGGACGACGAGGCCGACCACGGGGCGCGAGCAGCCGGCGCGCTCCATCTTCTCGATCAGCGAGGGCAGGGCCGATTCCGAGGAGGAGGTGCCGAGCACCAGCATCAGCTCTTCCTTGATGTAGCGGATGAGCCGGATGATCGAGAAGCCGTTGTAGCGGGCGACCGCACCGAGCACGCCGAGCACGAAGATCGCCGAGGTCAGGTAGAAGGCGCCGACGAGGTAGGCGAGGTTGGCGAGCGAGGAGATGCCGTACTTGCCGATGGTAAAGGCCATCGCGCCGAAGGCGCCGATGGGGGCGACCTTCATGATGATGTTGACGACGCCAAAGATGGCTTCCGACAGCACCTTGATGATGTCGAGCACCGGCTTGCCGCGGTCGCCGAGGAAGGCGAGGCCGAAGCCGAACAGCACCGAGAAGAACAGAACCTGAAGGATCTCACCGCCCGCGAACGCGCCGACCGCGGTGGTCGGGATGATGTTCATCAGGAAGTCGGCGATGTTCTGCTCCTTCGCCTTGCCGGCGTAGGTGGCGACCGCCTTCGGATCGAGCGAGTTCGGATCGATGTGCAGGCCGTGACCGGGCTGAAGCACGTTGGCGACGATGAGGCCGACGATCAGCGCCAGCGTCGAGAAGGTGAGGAAGTAGGCCAGCGCCTTGCCGCCGACGCGACCGACCTTCTCGAGATTCGTCATGCCGGCGATGCCGGAGACCACGGTGAGGAAGATCACCGGCGCGATGATCATCTTCACGAGCTTGATGAAGGCGTCGCCGAGCGGCTTCATGTCGGCGCCGAGCTTCGGATAGAAATGTCCGAGCGTGATGCCGATCGCGACGGCGACCAGCACTTGGAAGTACAGCGTACGATAGATGGGTTTGGGCGCGGGCGGCGCGTGGGGTGCGGTCAGCGGGGACGGTACGGCGGCCATGGGCGTTTCTCCCTCACGAAGCGATGGTGGCTCGTCGGATCGGTCGACCGCAGACCCTCAGGGGATCCCGGCGCCGCCCGCTCTTGCTTTTGGCCTCTCGGCACACAGCTCTGCGGTTCGCTCATGGCTGCGTTTCGGCGGGGGAATGGCAACCGGCATGCCAGTTCGAAAGTGCCGGTAACTTTTCGTTAAAGTGTTGAAATGAATGATATTTCCAAAGCACGCGCCGATGGCGCTCATCCCCTCGGTGCGGTGATCCGCACAAGGGGCGTCGGCGCATTCCGGATTTTCGCACCGGGCTCCGGGGCGTGATCGTTCCCAGCTCACCCAACGCGAACGATTACCGGCGCGCGCTCGCCGTCGTGGCGGGTCTCGCCATCCTCATCCTCGCGGGCTGGCTCGGCGGACGGGTGGCGGAACGGTGGGCGCTCATCGATCTTCGCCGTTCGGCCGCTTCGGCGCTCGGGCTGCAGGTCGCCGCGCTTCGAGCCGAGATGCAGACGCAGAGCTCCCTGCCTCTCGCGCTCGCCGCGGACCCCGAGATCGCCCGCGTCGTGGGGCCGGCGCCGGAACCCGGACTCGTCGAGGAGGTGAACGGGCGCCTCGCCCAGATCGCCGAGGCCACGGGCGCCGCCGTGATCTACGTGATCGGGGCCGACGGCGTGACGGTCGCCGCCAGCAATGCGGCGGCCGAGAAGAGCTTCGTCGGCCGCGACTACAGCTTCCGGCCCTATTTCAGGGACTCGATGACGACCGGTGCCGGGTCGCAATTCGCTCTCGGGACGGTCAGTGGCCGGCCGGGCTACTACCTTGCCCGCCGGTTGCCCCGCGCGGCCGGGGTCGTCGTCGTCAAGATCGAGTTCGACGCGATCGAGGCGGCCTGGCGGGGCAGCCGGGAGAGCGTGTTCGTCGCCGATTCCCGCGGCATCGTGCTGGTGGCGAGTGAAGCCAGTTGGCGCTTCAAGGCCCTGCGCAGCGTCGACGAGGCCGAGCGCAGGCGCATCCGCGAGACGCTCGAATTCGGCGAGGCGCCGCTCTCGCCACTGCCGCTCTACGCCACGGCGGAGGCCCGCGATCTCGTGCGGGTCGGCGGAGGCGCGAAGCCCGCCTGGCCCGCGCTGATGCTCGACGCCGCGATCCCCGGCACCGAGTGGCACCTCTACACGCTGACTCCCATCGCAGCCGCGGTCCAGCGCGAGCGGGCGCAGGGCCGTGTCATCGCCTTGCTGACGACCGGACTCGCCTGGGCCGGGCTCGCCACGCTGATCGGACGCCGACGCCGGATGCGGGTTCGGCTGGCCGAGGCCGCCAGTCGGCGCGAGGAACTGGAGGCCCGGGTGGCCGAGCGCACCCAGGCGCTGAGCGAGGCCAACCGGCAACTTCTCGCCGAGATCGAGGAGCGCCAGCGCGCCCAGGCCGAGCGCGAGCGCCTGGGCCGCGAACTGGCCCAGGCCGGGCGGCTGGCCGCTCTGGGTCAGTTCGCCGCCAGCATGGCCCATGAGATCAACCAGCCGCTCGCGGCGATCCGCTCCTACGCCGACAACACCGCGATCCTCGTGCGCCGCGGCCGGGTCGAGGATGCGGCGGAAAACGTCTCCGCCATCGGCCGGCTCACCGAGCGCATCGGAACCCTGACCCGCCAGCTCAAGGGCTTTGCCCGCCGCGCCTCGGGACGACGCGAGCCGGTGCGTCTCGCCGGGATTTTTCGCGCTAGTCTCGAAGTGGTCTCTTGGCGCGCGGTGCAGAGCGGGATCGCCCTCGACGTCGCGTTTCCCGCGCCGGACCTCGCCGTACTCGGCGACGGGCCGCGCCTGGAACAGGTCGTCGTCAACCTCCTGCAGAACGCCCTCGACGCCGTGGACGGCCGACTTGACCCGCGCATCGCCGTACGGGTCGAGGCGACGGCCGAGCGGGTCGCCGTCGAGGTCGCCGATAACGGACCGGGCATTCCGGAGGCGGTCCGCACGCAGGTCTTCGACCCCTTCTTCACCACGAAATCCGAAGGGCTCGGACTCGGGCTGGCGATCTGCCGCGGCATCGTCGAGGAATGCGGCGGCACGCTCGGCCTGCGCTCGGGCGCCGACGGCACCACCTTCCGGATGGAACTGACACGCGCCGTCGCTCCGCCGGAGGAGGCGCAGGACAGCAAGCCGATCGGAAGCCTGGAGGCGATATGAGCAGCGAGCCGGAGGGCACGGGCGAACGGATCGTCTTCATCGATGACGAGGAGGACGTGCGGCGCGCCAACCGCCAGAGCCTCGAACTCGACGGCTTCCAGGTCGAGACCTTCGAGGCGGCGGAGCCTGCGCTGGCGGCGATCCGGGCCGAGCCGCCGGGCGTAGTCGTCACCGATGTGCGTCTGCCCGGCATCGACGGGCGCGCCCTGTTCGAGCGGATCCGGGCGGTCGACGCGGATCTGCCGGTGATCCTCATCACCGGCCACGGCGACATCTCGATGGCGGTCGCGGCAATCCGCGCGGGCGCCTACGACTTCCTCGCCAAGCCCTATCCGGCCGAGGCGCTGATGGGGTCGGTGCGGCGCGCCCTCGACCATCGCCGCCTCGTCCTGGAGAACCGCCGGCTCAATGCCCGGCTCGACGCGGCGGTCGAGGCGGATCCGGCCTTCCTCGGCATCTCGCCGCAGATCGTGGCCCTGCGCCGACTCGTGCGCGACGTCGCGGGCGCCGATGTCGACGTGCTCGTGCTCGGCGAGACGGGTTCCGGCAAGGAGGTGGTGGCGAACGCCCTGCACCGCTGGAGCCGGCGCGCGTCCCGGAACTTCGTCGCCATGAATTGCGGCGCGCTGCCCGACAGCGTGGTGGAAAGCGAGCTGTTCGGCCACGAGGCCGGCGCCTTCACGGGGGCGCTCAAGCGCCGGGTCGGCCGCATCGAGCACGCGCAGGGCGGCACGCTCTTCCTGGACGAGATCGAGAGCATGCCGCTGGCCCTGCAGGTGAAGCTGCTGCGGGTGCTGCAGGAGCGGGTGGTCGAGCCGCTGGGCACCAACGAGCGCCGACCGGTCGACATGCGGGTCGTCTCGGCCACCAAGGTCGACCTCGGCCAGGAGGCCGCCGCCGGCACCTTCCGCGACGACCTCTACCATCGGCTCAACGTCGTCACGGTCGCGATCCCGCCGCTGCGCGAGCGGCGGGAGGACATCGTCCTGCTGTTCCAGCACTTCCTGACCCGCGCCGCCGCCCGGTTCGGGCGCGAGGCGCCCCCGGTGACGGCGGCGATGCGCGACCATCTCCTGCGCCATTCCTGGCCCGGCAACGTGCGCGAACTCGACCACTTCGCCGAGCGCTGCGCGCTGGGCCTGACCGGACAGGCCACCCCGGAGGCATCCCCGACGCCGGCCCTGAGCCTGTCCGAGCAGGTCGAGCGGTTCGAGCGCGGCCTGATCCGAGAGGAGTTGATCATGGCCGGCGGCGACGTGCGGGTGGCGGCCGAGTCCCTGAGCGTGCCCCGCAAGACCCTCTACGACAAGATCGCCCGCTACGGTCTCGCGCCCACCGATTTCCGCTGATCGTCCCGCGCCCTCAGGCGACCGCGGCTTTCGGCGTCGGGCAGACGCGGTCGCGTCCGGTCCGCTTGGCCTCGTAGAGCGCGCGGTCGGCCCGCTCGATCACGTCGCGGGCGGCCTCGCCCGGCCGGCACTGCGCCACTCCCGCCGAGATCGTGACCTGTCCCACGACATCTCCGGTGCCGCGCTTGACCAGCCGCTGGGCGCGCAGACGGCCGCAGATCTCCTGGGCGAGCGCGACGCCGGTCCCGATGCCGGCCTCGCCGAGCACGATCGCGAATTCCTCGCCGCCGTAGCGCGCGGCGAGATCGCGATCGGTGGTCTTGTCCGACAGCAGCCGCCCGACGAGCCGCAGCACCTGATCGCCGAATCGGTGCCCGTGCCGGTCGTTGAGTCCCTTGAAATGGTCGATATCGAGCAAGATGAGCGAGAAGGTGCTGCCGGTATCCGCCCTAGTCCGGGCGACCGACTCGCGCAGGAAGCGGTCGAAGGTCGTGCGGTTGGCGAGCCCGGTCAGGGCGTCGGTCGCCGCCGCACGGCGCGCCTCGACGAGATCCCGGTGCAGCGTGCCGATGTGCTCCGCCGAGGCCGCAAGCTGAACCTCGAGCAGCCGGTTGCGGGCCTGAGCCGCTTCGGTCTCGCTGATGAGGGCGACGAGCGCCGTCATGAGTTCGTCGGCCGTGGGGCGCGCCACCAGGCGGCCGGACCAATGACTGAGGGTCTCGCCGTATCCGGCCAGGGCCTCGCGACCGCCGGCGACGCGCTCCGCCAGCGCGCCTGCCGCCTCCGCCAGCCGGCCGGCCCCCTCGAGCACCGAGGCCTCGGTCGAAGCTCCGGCGATGCAGGTGTCGTAGAACGCGCTCGCCTGCTCCTCCGTCAGCAGGGCGCCGGGCGCCAGGCAGGGCCCGAGGCATTCCGACAGCGGCGGGTTGGCGCCGCTGAAGAAGGTGTGCAGCAATTCGTAGTTGCGCGGGGAGGGCGGGAGACCGTGCTGGGACAGGGCATCCCAGGCACGCTGCGCAGGGACTTGGGCGCGGCCGAGGCTCGACTCCGCCTGCTGCTGCACCAGAACAGACATCTCCAACCCCAGCCAACGCGGTTACAACCGGAGAGGTATTCGATTATTGTTAAGTTTCAGTCTTTCGTGCCGGCGCTGCGGATCTCCCGGATCGGGGAACTCGAACCGGCCCCTGCGGCAGACTCACCCCGTCTCGCGACAGCGGATCGGGGATCGGACTCATACTGAATTCGGTTGATCGCGCTGAGATGAGTTCGGGCTTCGCGCGAACGCCGGCCCGCCGAAACGGGTGTCCGCTTCGGCGGGCGAAACCCGTATCAGCCTATTCGATACCGAGCTTATCCTTGAGAAGCGCATTGACGGCGGCCGGATTGGCCTTGCCGCCGGTCGCCTTCATGGTCTGGCCGACGAACCAGCCGAGCAGGGTCGGCTTGGCCTTGGCCTGCTCCACCTTGTCCGGGTTGGCGGCGATGATCGCGTCCACCGCCGCCTCGATCGCGCCGGTATCGGTCACCTGCTTCATGCCGCGGGCCTCGACGATCTCCCGCGGGTCGCCGCCCTCCGACCAGACGATCTCGAACAGGTCCTTGGCGATCTTGCCGGAGATCACGCCCTCGCCGATGAGATCGACGATGCCCCCGAGCTGCTCGGCGGAAACCGGCGTGTCCTCGATGCTGCGGCCCTCCTTGTTGAGGCGGCCGAACAGCTCGTTGATCACCCAATTCGCTGCCGCCTTGCCGTCGCGGCCCCGCGCCACCGCCTCGAAGTAATCGGCCGAGGCCCGCTCGGCGACGAGCACGCCGGCATCGTAGGCCGAGAGGCCGAAATCCTTGATGAAGCGCGCCTTCTTGGCGTCCGGCAGTTCCGGCAGGCCGGCGGCGAGCGCATCGACGTAGGCCTGGTCGAATTCGAGCGGCAGCAGATCGGGATCGGGGAAGTAGCGGTAGTCGTGCGCCTCTTCCTTCGAGCGCATCGAGCGGGTCTCGCCCTTGCCCGGATCGAACAGGCGCGTCTCCTGGTCGATCCGGCCGCCATCCTCCAGGATCGCGATCTGACGGCGCGCCTCGACCTCGATCGCCTGGCCGATGAAGCGGATCGAGTTGACGTTCTTGATCTCGCAGCGCGTGCCGAAGGGCTCGCCCGGCTTGCGCACCGAGACGTTGACGTCGGCGCGAAGGCTTCCCTTCTCCATGTCGCCGTCGCAGGTGCCGAGATAGCGCAGGATGGTGCGCAGCTTCGTCACGTAGGCCTTGGCCTCCTCTGACGATCGCAGATCCGGCCGCGACACGATCTCCATCAAGGCCACGCCGGAGCGGTTGAGATCGACGAAGCTCTTGGTCGGGTCCTGATCGTGCAGAGACTTGCCGGCATCCTGCTCCAGGTGCAGGCGCTCGATGCCCACGGTGATCGACTCGCCGTCCGGCAGATCGACCAGCACCTCGCCCTCGCCGACGATCGGGTCCTTGTACTGCGAGATCTGATAGCCCTGCGGCAAATCCGGATAGAAGTAGTTCTTCCGGTCGAACACCGAGCGGTGATTGATCTTCGCCTTCAGTCCGAGACCGGTGCGCACGGCCTGGGCGACGCATTCCTCGTTGATGACCGGCAGCATGCCGGGCATGGCCGCATCGACCAGCGAGACGTGGTCGTTGGGCTCGCCGCCGAAGGCGGTCGAGGCGCCGGAGAACAGCTTCGAGCGGCTGGTAACCTGGGCGTGGATCTCCATGCCGATCACGACCTCCCAGTCGTGCAGGCCGCCCTTGATGAGCTTCTTCGGATCGACGCGCTCGGTCATTCTCTTCGACTTCGGTGCCGGCGCCGTCGGATCGGCGCCCGTGTCAGGTGTGTAGGAAGTCGGTGCGGGACGGGTCAAGCCGGCGGAGGGGCCGAGGGTCGCCACGCCGCGAGCGTCACCGCCGGCCCGTTCACGAAATCCGGAGCGTCGGTGACGACCCGCGTCTCGGTGAGGCCGTGATGGGCCAGCACCCGGATCAGGTCGGGCAGCTCGATCCAGCGGGTCTTGCCCTGGTTGCCGCCCCAGAAGGTGGCGAGCCCGCGGTCGCGGTAGGTCAGTTCGTGCAGGGTGAGCCGCATCCCCTCGTGCTCGACCGGGCGGGGCACGTGGCGGCGCAATCTCGGCTGCGCCGCGAAGTAATGCGTCCAGAGGAAGAGCCGGTCGGAGCGGGCGGCGGCGAGCCGGATCAGTTCGAGGGGATCGAACATGTGGTAGAGGATGCCGCAGGCGAAGATGAGGTCGTAGCGCGGACCCGGCGCGGCGAGGTGCCGGCTGACGTCACCGAGCAGGAAGGTCGAGCGGGTCAGCCCGGCGATGTTCTTGACGATGAGCGACTTGAGGAAGGCCTCCGAGTTCGACTCCACCGCCGTGACGCTGTTCGCGCCGAGCGCTTCGAGCTGGCAGGTATGGGCGCCTTCGAGCGGCCCGAGTTCGAGCACGTCGTAACCGTCGAGGCGTCCGTCGCAGCCCAGGATCTCCGCCGCCTGACGTGGGCGGGGGTCGGCCCGGAAGCCCGGCAGGCCGCCGCCGACCGGCAGGTCGGGGACGAGTTCGCTGAGATCGCTCGCCCAGCGTCCCTCGAAGAGATCGTAGGCGTTGCGGTGGCTCGGCGTGGAGGTGAGGAAGACCCGCTTCATGGGAAGCCCTATAGCCGGGCGCTCGCCTCAAATCACCGGCACGCCGCGGCCCTTGGCCTGATCGCCGGGTTCGACATGGATCACCACCACCGCGCCCTCGATCTCCGCCTCGATCACTTCCTCCAGCCGGTCGCAGATCGCGTGGGATTCCGACACCGTCATCTCGCCCGGCACGACGAGGTGGAAGTCGATGAAGGTGGCGCTGCCGGCATGGCGGGTGCGCACGTCGTGGGCCTCCAGCGCGCCCTCGCTGTGGGCCGAGATCAGGCCGCGGATGCGGCTGACCATCTCGGGCGAGGCCGCCTGATCCATCAGGCCGTTGATCGAGTCGCGCACCATGGTCCAGCCCGACCAGAGGATGTTGAGGGCGACCAAGCCCGCCACGATCGGATCCAGCGCCAGCGTTCCGGTGACGAGGACGAGCCCGAGGCCGATGAGCACACCGCCCGAGGTCACCACGTCGGCGAGGATGTGTCGGGCATCGGCGATGAGGGCGGGCGAGCGCAGCCGCCGACCGCGCCGGAACAGCATCAGCGCCCAGATCGCGTTGATCACGGTGGCGACGGCGTTGACGGCGAGACCGAGCGCGGGCGCGTCGAGCGGCTTCGGGTCGAGGATGCCGAAATAGGCCTCGCGCAGGATCAGCAGGGCGGCGACGATGACGAGCGCGCCCTCGATCACCGCGGAGAAGTACTCGGCCTTGTGGTGTCCGTAGGGGTGATCCTCGTCGGCCGGCTGAGCGGCGACGCGCACGGCCAGGAACGCGCAGGCCGCGGCCACGACGTTGATGATGCTCTCCAGCGCGTCGGAATAGAGCGCGAGGCTGCCGGTGAGCCAGTAGGCAACGAATTTCAGCGCGGTGACGAGCACGCCAACGGCGGCGCTCGCCAGGGCGGCCTTCTCGGTTCCGGTCATGCGGCTCGCAAGGGGCGGGGAGGGGACGGCCCCGCCCTTACGATCCGCGGACGAGGGAAGGCCACGGCAAAGGTTTTAGCCCGAGCTATCGCCGTCCGAGGCCGCCACCTGCGCGGTCGCGGGGAGGCGGCCTCGGGCGATCTCCCTCGCGCGGGATCGCTCGGCCTTCTCGAGTGCCCGCTGCGCCTTGCGGGCATAGAGACGGCCGAGCCAGGAGAAGCTCGCCCGTGCCGACAACTCGTCGAAGCGGGCCGCTTCCCGCTCCCAGTAGCGCACGAGCTGCGCGTCGAGGGTCTCGTGCGGCGGCTTCCTGCCGGATTCGGTCATGACTGAAGACATCCTCGCAAACGGGCTTCACGCTTCCGGTGCGGGCGGCTCAGCGGTCTCCTCGACCACCAGCCCCTCCGCGTCGCCCCGGAAGCTGCCGGGTCCGACATCGCCGGTCGGATGACCCGGCGTGCCGAACGGCTCGCTCGGATAGGCCACCTCGAAGCGGCGGCGGGCGTCCTCCGCGTTCTCGGCCTTCAGGGTGATCCGCGGCGTCTCCGGCAGGGGCCAGCGCGGGTCGGCGGGATCACGCGGGCGTAGGGCGTACCATTTCATCGTGGGTGGCGTTCTCCGTTGGACTCCTTTGGAGCGGAGGTCCAACGCGCGGGGCGGCATCTCGGCTGCACCCGAGGCATCATCCGCCATTTGCGTCGCGCGCCCATCCGTGCTGATGGCGCGGGATGCGCGTAGACCTTTTCGATTTCGAGTTGCCGGAGGCTGCGATCGCGCTGCGGCCGGCGAGCCCGCGCGACGCGAGCCGCCTTCTCGTGGTGCGCCCCGGCGCCCCCCTGGCGGATCGCGGCGTGCGCGACCTGCCCGCCCTCCTGAATCCCGGCGACGCGCTCGTCTTCAACGACACGCGGGTGATCCCGGCCCGCCTCTCCGGCATCCGCCACCGGGCGGGAGGATCGGGGCAGCGTTGCGAGGCGATGCTGCACCTGCGCGAGGCACCCGACCGCTGGCGCGCCTGCGCCTCGCCCCCGGCGACCGCATCCGCTTCGGCAACGGGGATGCCGGGCAGGCAGCCAGCGAAGTCTGCGCCCTGTCCGCGCTCGACGCCACGGTGGAGGAGCGAGGGGAGGGCGGTGAGATCCTTCTGCGCTTCGACCTCTCCGGGCCGGCGCTCGACGAGGCCATCGCCGGGCTCGGCGCCCTGCCGCTCCCCCCCTACATCGCCGGCAAGCGCGCCACCGATGCGCGGGACACCGCTGACTATCAGACCGTCTACGCCCGCGAGCCCGGCGCGGTCGCCGCTCCCACGGCCGGGCTGCACTTTTCCGACGCGCTGCTCGAGGGGATCGACGGGGCGGGGATCGAGCGGCTTCACGTCACGCTGCATGTCGGGGCCGGCACCTTCCTGCCCGTCAAGGCGGACGACACCGATGCCCACCGGATGCATGCCGAGATCGGTCTCCTCGACGCCGCCACCGCCGAGCGGCTCAACGCCGTGCGGGCGCGGGGCAACCGGATCGTCGCGGTGGGCACCACAGCCCTGCGGCTCTTGGAGAGCGCGGCCGGGCCGGACGGCACGATCCGCCCCTTCTCGGGGGCGACCGACATCTTCATCACGCCGGGCTACCGCTTCCGCGCGGTCGATGCTCTGATGACGAACTTCCATCTGCCGCGCTCGACCCTGTTCATGCTGGTCTCGGCCTTTTCCGGCCTCGACACCATGCGCGCGGCCTACGCGCACGCGATCCGGTCGGGCTACCGCTTCTATTCATACGGCGACGCCAGCCTGCTGTTTCGGGAGCGCATCCCGACGCCGGAGCATGTCGCATGAGCAGCCGGCGCCCGCCGCTCCGGGTCGATGTCGCCCGCACCGTCGACCGCTTCCTCGGCCTCATGGCGAGCGAGGGCGGCCCGACTCTGCGCGGGCTCTACCTCGTCGGCTCTGTGGCGCTCGGCGATTTCCGGCCGGGCCGCAGCGACATCGACTTCGTCGCTCTCCTCGACGGGCCGGTGGGGGACATTGAGGCGCTGGCGCGGGTCCATGCCGCCCTGGCGCGCGCCGGCGGGCCGCCGTTCGACGGCGTCTACCTGCCGATCGATGCCCTGCGGCGCGCGCCGGAAGCGGGTGCCGTCGTGCCCTTCAGCGTGGAGGGGCGGCTACGGACCGGCGAGCCCTGCCGCGAGGTGAATCCGGCGCTGTGGCGCTGCCTCGCCCGCGCGGGCCGACCGATCCTCGGCGCGGCTCCCGCCGCGCTCGGCATCGCCGACGACGACGCGACCCTGCGCGCCCACACCCTGGCCGATCTCGACGAGTACTGGCGGCCCTGGATCGCGCAAGGCGAGGCGGCCCTCGCCGCCAAGCCACCGGACTCTGCCTGCGACGCGAAGACCCTCGAATGGGGGGTTCTCGGCGTGAGCCGCATCGTCTGTACGCTGGCCACCGGGCGGGTCGTCTCGAAGCGCGAGGGCGGCCGCTTCGTGCTCGACCACCTGTCGGAAGCGCATCAACAGGCGGTCTGGGACGCGCTCGACGCCCGCGACGGCGCGCTGGAGCACGTCACCCCGGCAGAGATGCGCGCAGGCCTCGACGCGATGCGTTTCCTGATCGACGGCAGCCCGGGCTATCAGGCCGGCGCACACGCCCCCACATCCCCGGACCGATGACAGCCCCGCTCGACTTCTCCTTCACGGTCTCCGCCACGGACGGCCAGGCCCGCACCGGCCACATCGCCATGCCGCGCGGCCGGATCCGCACGCCGGCCTTCATGCCGGTGGGCACGGCCGCGACCGTCAAGGCGATGTATCCCGAGCAGGTGCGCGATCTGGGCGCCGACGTGGTACTCGGCAACACCTATCATCTGATGCTGCGCCCCGGCGCCGAGCGGATGGCGCGGCTCGGCGGCCTCCACCGCTTCATGCGCTGGGTCGGCCCGATCCTCACTGATTCCGGCGGCTTCCAGGTGATGTCGCTCTCGGCGCTGAGGAAGATCGACGAGGAGGGCGTGACCTTCCGCTCGCATATCGACGGAACCGCCCACCGGATGAGCCCGGAGCGCTCGATCGAGATCCAGGGGCTGCTCGGTTCCGACATCCAGATGCAGCTCGACGAGTGCGTTCGCCTGCCGGCCGAGCGGCCGGAGATCGAGAAGGCGATGCACCTCTCGCTGCGCTGGGCCGAGCGCTGCCGCGTCGCCTTCGGCGAGCAACCGGGCAAGGCGATGTTCGGCATCGTCCAGGGGGGCGACGTGCCGGAGCTGCGGATCGCGAGCGCGCGGGCGCTGACCGATCTCGATCTCAAGGGCTACGCCATCGGCGGCCTCGCGGTGGGCGAGCCGCAGGCGGTGATGCTCGCGATGATCGAGACCGTGGAGCCGCACCTGCCGTCCACCAAGCCGCGCTACCTCATGGGCGTCGGAACCCCCGACGACCTGATGCAGTCGGTGATGCGCGGCATCGACATGTTCGATTGCGTGATGCCGACTCGTGCCGGCCGCCACGGCCTCGCCTATACCCGGCACGGCCGGATCAACCTGCGCAACGCCCGCCACGCCGAGGACACCCGGCCCCTCGACGAGGCCTCCGATTGCCCGGCGGCACGGGACTATTCCCGCGCCTATCTCCATCACCTCGTCCGCTCGGACGAGATTTTGGGGATGATGCTGCTGACCTGGAACAACCTCGCCTACTACCAGGCCCTGATGGCCGGCATGCGCGCGGCGATTTCCGCCGGGCGGCTCGCGGATTTCGTGGCCGAGACCAAGGACGGCTGGGCGCGGGCGGAGGCCGCCGCGAAGGGTTGACGGCGGCCCGGCCTCAGCGGAGGTCGGCGCGCTTCTGGGCCTTGTTGTAGCTGGTGATCGCCGCCTGGCAGTTCGGCGAGAGCTTGGCCTTGTTCTGCTTGAAACAGGCGCGCACCTCGGCGCTGTCGGGGGCGAACTCGCCGCAATAGCTCAGGTAGTCTCCGGTGCAGTGCTGCCGCAGCGCCTCGCGGTCGGCTGGGGCCGCTGCCGGGCCGGCGAGCGCCGCGCTCGTGGTGATCATCAGGGCGATGGCTGTGCGTGCGATCATGGAAACTCTCTGCAACTCCGACATCACGGCTCCCGCCCGCCTTCGAGCGGGCCGGGACGCGAGGACGGCCCGGCAGGGCCGGGCCGCGGGGTGTAGAGCCTGCCGATCGGGCGAGAGTGCGGCCGGCTCGTGGCAGGCCGGACCCTGCTTCGGCCACAGAAAACCGCCCGGCGCCGGGCCCGGTTCACCGGCTTCGGGGTCGTCCCCGAGCCTCGCTCGAGGGCTCCGGCGCGTGCGCCAGAACCCGATAGCTCCCGTCGGGATCGTCGCGCCCGCTCGCCTGAGCCGCCTTCAGCCCCGCCACGATCCGCGCGGCGACCGGCAGGCGGTAATGCAGCGGATCCCAGTAGTTCGTGTCCTGCGTCGTGATCGGCGACGGAATGCGGAAATCGACCACGGTCGCCCCCCGCGCCGCGCCGATCCGCGCCACCTGCGCCTTGCAGGCGGCTTCGCGCGCCGCGCTGGATGAGCCCGGCGCGCCCTGTTGCGAGACATGGACGGGCGGGAAGACCACGAGTTTGCGGGTCTCGGGCGGCGCCTGCGCCAGAAGGGCCTCGAGCCAGCCGAGCGCCGGCATCGGAGCGTCGGCCGAGGTCGGCCGGTAGCCCGGCTCGGCTTCGGCGGCGGCCTGGACCGCCTGGGAATGGCGGATATGCGCCCGGGCGCGGGCCGCGTCGTAGAGGCCCTCCGGCGGGGTGAAGACCGCGTAGCCGTTGGCCGCGAGCCGCGCGCGGGCGAGCCCGAGCCGGTACAGGGCGCCCTCGAAGGCGGTGCCGAGGCTCTGCCAGTTCACCTGGCGCAGCGCGTCCCACACGGTGATGGGCTGGTAGAGCCAGGCGGGAAAGGCGCGGAACGTCAGGCGGCGCTCGGCCGCATCCGGCTCGCACCACGTCGGATCGATGCCGAGCAGCAGCGTCGCCGGCCGCTCGTGACGCAGGTAGAGCCGGGCCAGCTCGGTCTGCTCGTAGGGCGTCGCCGCGTTCATCGAAAGGTTGGCGAAGCGCCCGCCGAAGGCTTGGCCGAGATCCGCCGGATCGAGCAGGCGCAGGGACGAGGTGCCGAACACCGCCCCGTCATAGGCGCCGCTGCGCGCGACCTGCGGATACATGAAGCGCTGGTTGCCATCCATCAGCGGCCCCTGCGCCCGGCCGGGTCCGGCCCGCAAGCCGTAGGGGTCGAGGGCGGCGACGAGGCCGATGCAAACGGCCCCGAAAGCCGCCGCCACACTCAGGAACAGCAGGACGAAGCGCCGCCATTCCGGCGGCGAGCCCGCCGGGTTCGCTCTCGTCATCGGCTCTCGTATCGACTCAACGGTCGGCGGCACACCGAGCCGTGTTGACCCTCCCGCCCCGACCCCCTATTGCGAGCCCCACGCTCCGAGCGCAACCGGCCCGCCCCGCGGCGCCCGCGCGAGCCGGGTGCGAGCGCGTAGCTCAGTTGGTAGAGCAACGGACTTTTAATCTGTAGGTCCTGGGTTCGAGTCCCAGCGCGCTCACCATTCCACCGCCGCTTGTCGAATCCTCTAACTCTCTGATTCGTTGAATATTTTGACGTTCGTCTGTCTTTGGCGGATGGTCGCTCTCGGCCTTTTTCAACGATCGGATCAGACGCTCCTGTGGCCGGTATTGTGCCACCCGTCCGATCTCCTCGTGCAGGCGTTGCGCTCAGGACGACATCAGGAAGGGTGTTGTGCGATCCGCGCGTATCGCACAGGCTGAGGCCATGACCGATGACGTCTCACCGCAGCGGCCGCTGCCCGAGTGCCTGACGCGGTTCCTCTCCGAGCCGGCGCCTCGGCCGCCGGCGCCTCAGCGTCGTCGAGGGATCCCCGAAACCCCGGTCCGCGACCGCGCATCATCGTCGAGCCGAGCCCTGCAGATCGTGCTCCTCTGGGCACTCGGCTACAACCTGTTCGGATTTGCGATCATCCTTCTGCTATGGCGGAGCATGCAGTGAGGAGCGGTCGGCGCCCTCTCTGGCGGGGGAGGGCGTCCATCCGTGGTCGAGGAAACACGTGTCAGCGAGCGGAGCGCCCGGAGCGCTCGGCCGGATCAGGACCCGCGCACCACGGCTGTCCTGATGCTGGCCGCCGTCCGGGAGGCGGGCGCGCATCTCGGCAACCTCCTGCGGCTGTCTCGGGTCGAGATCCGGGGCAATCTGCGCGCCCTCGCGCGGCTCGTGACGCTGTTCGGCGGGGTGCTCCTGCTCGTCCTCGCGGCGCTGGTCCTGTTGCTGTTCGCGCTGCGCGACGCTCTGGCGGCACTGATCGGCCAGGACGGGCCGGCAGCCCTGATCGTCGCTCTACCCTTCCTCGTCGCCGCGGCGATCCTGACCTTTCTCGGCGTTCGGCGCATGAGCCCACGCTCGCCTGAGGCTTGAAGCGAAGCGCTCGTTCGGGGCGGTCTCGCCATCTCGGCGATCGCGCGGCTATAGACCGTTGACCGGCCCGTCACGCGCTTTCGCGTGCAGCGGATTGATTGCGGGTTGATCGCGGATTGCTGGGCGGCCATCCCGGCGCGGGCGAGACGCGAGATCTCCATGGACGTTCCACAGCACCCCACGCTGCAGGCCCTGCGCCGCGGCGACCTTGCCGGAACCAAGGAGCTGCGCCTCGGCGGAGCGGTGACCGCGTTTCCGCCCGAGATCTTCGGGCTTGCCGATACGCTCGAAGTGCTCGATCTCAGCGGCTGCGGCCTCAGCGATCTTCCCGATGATATCGGCCGGCTCAAGCGGCTTCGTGTCCTGTTCTGTTCCGGCAATCGCTTCGAGCGGCTGCCGCCCGCACTCGGAGATTGCCCGGCCCTGAGCCAGATCGGTTTCCGCGCCACCGGGCTGCGGGAGGTGCCTGAGGAGGCGCTGCCGCCGGCCCTGCGCTGGCTCACGCTGACCGACAACCGGATCGAGCATCTGCCCGACGCCCTCGGCCGGCGCCCGCAGTTGCAGAAGCTGATGCTGGCGGGAAACCGATTGCGGAGCCTGCCGCCTTCGCTCGAAGGCGCGGGCAGCCTCGAATTGCTGCGTCTGTCCGCCAACCGGTTCGAGGCGCTGCCCGCTTGGCTCCCGGCGCTGCCGCGCCTCGCCTGGATCGCCTGGGCCGGTAATCCCCTCGACGGCGAGGCCGCCCCGGCCCCCGTGCCGCGCGTGGCCTGGGACGCCCTCGATCTCGGCTCGTGCCTCGGCGAGGGGGCCTCGGGCCGGATCTTCCGGGCATCGTGGCGCAGAGCCGGGGGGACGGAGCTGGTGGCGGCGAAGCTGTTCAAGGGCCGGATGACCAGCGACGGGTTGCCCGAGCGCGAGATGGAGGCCTGCCTCGCCGCCGGCCGGCACCCGCACCTCACCGGCGCCCTCGGCCGGATCGAGGGGCACCCGGAGGGCGCGCAGGGGCTGCTGATGCCGCTGATCCCCGACGGATGGCGGATCCTGGCCGGACCGCCGAGCCTGGAGAGCTGCAGCCGCGACGTCTACGCGCCGGACCTCGCCCTGCCGCCGCAGGCGGCGCTGCGGATCGCGGCCGGCGTCGCCGGGGCGGCCGCCCATCTCCACGACCGGGGCGTGCTCCACGGCGACCTCTACGCGCACAACACCCTCTGGGACGGGCGCGCGGGCGATGCGGTGCTGAGCGATTTCGGGGCCGCTTCCCCGCTGCCCCGCGGCGAGGCCGGCGCCCCCTGGCAGCGGGTCGAGGTCCGCGCCTGGGGCGTCCTGCTCGGTGAACTGCTCGACCGCTGCGCCGAGGAGCCTCCGGGGATCGCCGCGCTGCGGGCGCTGGAGCGGGCCTGCTGCCAGGCCGACGGGCGGGCGCGCCCCTCGATGGCGGATGTCGTGGACACCCTGTCCCCGCATTTGTCGCCGGAACGTCACGCTCCTGCATGATCCATGATCCATGACGCGTGCAGCCGCGTTGTGTCTGTTCCGGACCATGCGGCAAGATGCAGACCGGCATCGGCCACAACCATCACGAGGAGCAGGACGAAACCGCATGAGCGACCCGCGCGAGATCGAGCTGAAGCTGGAATGCGAGCCTTCCGACCTCGCCGCCCTGCAGGATCACCCGCTTCTGCGCGAGGCGGCGGTGCAGGGGGAAGCGGAACTCGCATCCGTCTACTTCGACACTGCCGACCGGCAATTGCTCGCGGCCAGGCTCGGCCTGCGGGTGCGCGAGAGCGCCGGCCGCTTCGTCCAGACCCTGAAGGCGGAGGGTGATGGGCTGTTCGACCGGCCGGAATGGGAGCAGCCGGTGGTGCGCTCCGAACCGGATCGGGCGGCTCTCGCCGACACGCCGTTCGCGCGCCACGTCGATGCCGAGGCGGCACTCGAGCCGCTCTTCATCACCCGGGTGACCCGGCGGACCTACCTCGTCGAGCAAGGCGACTCGCGCATCGAGGTCGCCCTCGACACCGGCCGGATCGAGGCGCCGGCCGCGGGTGACCGCATCCTGCCGATCTGTGAGGTTGAGCTCGAACTGAAGGACGGAACGGCGAGCGACCTGTTCGCCCTGGCTCAGGCCATCGCGAACCTCGTGCCGGTCCGCCTCGGCGTGCGCAGCAAGGCCGAGCGCGGCTACGCCCTGGCCACGGGCAAGCTCGACAAGGTGCGCAAGGCCGAGCCCGTGCCGCTGCGCGAGGACATGAGCGCGGCGGACGCCTTCCGCGCCGTCGCCCATGCCTGCCTGCGCCAGATGCGCATCAACGAGGACATCCTGCTCAAGGGCCGCGACGCCGACGCCCTGCACCAGATGCGCGTCGCGATCCGGCGCCTGCGCTCGGCCTTCTCGCTGTTCGGCGACCTTGTGGACGATCCGCTCGGCGTGCGCATCCGGACCGAGTTGAAGGAGGTCACCGAGCCGCTCGGCCGGGCACGCAACCTCGACGTCTTCCTTGCCACCATCCTTCCGGCCGAGCGCGAGCGGCACCCCGACGAGACCGGCCTGCTCGGACTCGAACGTCAGCTCGAGGACGAGCGCACGAAGGCCTATCGCGACATCGCCGCCCTCCTGGGCTCGGATGCGTGGCGGATGCTGCTGCTCGACCTCGTCGGCTGGATCAATGCCGGACCCTGGCTGCGGGACGAGGGCCCCGGCCGCACCGCCCTGCGCGAGGAGCCGGCCCGGGTCTTCGCCGCGCGCGAGCTCGACCGGCGGCGGCGGCAGGTGAAGCGGCGCGGGCGCCATCTCGACGAGCTCGAGCCCGAGGAGCGCCACCGGGTGCGCATCGCCGCCAAGAAGCTGCGCTACGGCGCCGAGTTCTTCGCTGCGCTCTTCCCCGGAAAGAAGGCTGCCAAGCGCCACAGCGCCTTCGGCAAGGCACTGTCCGACCTCCAGGACCATCTCGGCGCGCTCAACGACATCGCCACCGGCGACGAGCTGATGCGGGACATGACGGTGGAGCCGGTCGGCGCGTCGACCCTGTTCGCCGCCGGTATGACCGCGGCCGACATCGAGTCGCGCACACGGACGCTGCTCGAGGCGGCGGCCGAGGCGCACGAGGAGCTCGTCGACACCAAGCCGTTCTGGCGCTGAGCCGGCTGCCGCCACGAGCGGGGCCGGGCGCTCTTCCCACGGGAGGGGACCATGCGAACCCGGCTCCCGTGTCAATGGATCCAAGAGGGTTCTAAGTCCGCTCGGTCTGCGCCCGTGGCCTGCACAAGACCCGATTGCACGCAATCAAACGCTGCCGTAACGGGGCTTCGCTGAAGGCGCGGGAACGTTTCCGCGACCAAAGTTTTTCGCGGTAATGCGTTTCGAGGTCGAGCGGAAATTCCTCGTGGCCGATGAGGGCTGGCGGACGGGGGTCACCTCGCGTCGCCGCCTCACGGATGGCCTGATCGGACAGTTCGCGACAGGCAACAAGGTGCGGGTGCGGCTCGACGACGATCGGGCCTGGCTGACGGTCAAGGGGGAGCGCGTCGGTCTCGGGAGACCGGAATTCGAGTACGAGATCCCGCGCGCCGACGCGCAGTCGATGTTGAGCCTCGTCTGCGATACCTGCTTCATCGAGAAGACGCGCCACTGCGTGCCGCATGCCGGGCTGATCTGGGAAGTCGATGTCTACGGCGGAACCCTGACCGGGATGATCCTGGCCGAGGTGGAGCTCGACGACGAGGGACAGAGCTTCGAGCGCCCGGCCTGGCTCGGCCGGGAGGTGACCGGCGATCCGCGCTTCCGCCAGTCGGCGCTGCTGCGCCGCTTCGGCGATGCGGGTCGCATCGTCACGCCGGAGGAGGTCCTGGCCCTGCCTCTGTGAGTCGCCGACTCCGACCGCCTCTGCGGCGTGGCGTGGCGTCGTGCCTCACACGATCAAGGCAGCGGACAGCGCGTCCGTGAGATCGACGCCTTGCAGTATGACAAGCGTCTCGAAGCTATCCGCGCCTCCATCGCTGTCGAAGAGGAGTTGCGTCGATCCATCGACCGAGGCGAACGACAGCCACCCGTCTCCGAACGCGTCGGCAGAGGCTCCGACCTTGGCGAGCAGTCCCGACACGTCCAGCTTGTCCTTGGCCGCAATCGAGAAGTCGGTGATGGTGTCGGCACCCATCATGTCCAGTTGCACGAGATCGCCATAGACGAAGCGATCCGCTCCCGCGCCCCCGGTCATCACGTTCTGGTAGGCGCCGCTCTCCAGCGTGTCGCGCCCATCGCCGCCATCGAGGATATTGTGCCCTCGGCTGATGATGACGTCGTTGCCGGCGCCGCCGTAGAACTGGCTCGACACGTAGCGGTCATAGCCGCCGGTGAGGTGGTCGTTGCCGTCTCCGCCTTCGACGACCGCGCGTCCGACATTCACCGAAATCGTGTCGTTGCCGCTATCGCCGTAGACGTAGGCGGTCGATTTGGCGGCACCGATCGCGATCGTGTCATTGCCGTTTCCGCCGTGGATCGTGCCCAGCGCACTACCGATTCGGATGCTGTCGTTGCCGTCGTCGCCCGACAGCGTGCCGCCCGACATCGTGTTGATGTCGAACGTATCGCGATCGTCGCCTCCTTCCAGACGGCTCGCCTGAAGGAAGTCGAAGGTGAAGCTGTCGCGACCGGCATCGCCGTGCAGGGTCAGGCGGAATCCGTATGATCCCGCGCCGGTGAAGCTGTCGTCGCCCGACCCACCGAACGCCTCGATCCTGTCCAAGGGGATGCCCGGCTCCGGCGGCAGCAGGATGAACTGATCGTCGCCGCTCTCTCCGTACAAGAGGTCGCCGCTGCCACCGATCAGCGTATCCCGCCCACTCCCTCCCCAGAGGACGTCGGCGCCAGCGCCCCCGTCGAGCCGATCGTTGCCGGATCCGCCGTGAAGGGTATCGCTCCCAGCGCCGCCGGTCAGGCTGTCGTTGCCGCCAAGCCCGTCGATGACGTCATCCTCCGTTGTGCCCAGGAGGGTGTCGTTCGAATTCGTTCCGCGGATCGTCGGCATGTCTTGGGTCTTCCCTGAGGATTCGAATCCGGACAATCCTACCGCTTTGACTCGAACTTCCGCAGTCGCACTTCGGAGTTAGATCAATATCAGTTTCCATCTTCCGATATTTCGATCCGACACGATCGGGACTGACCGCGCATTGTCAAATTTTAGAAGCATTCGAACCTGCTTTTTGTCTGAACGAGCGTGCTTCTAAAACCTGCACGACGTCGAGCGTGGGTCCTCGATCGCGTTCGGAGGCTGTCGCGACGCCGTCACGCAGGATGCCGGCGAGCCGCGCCTGACGGCGAAACGTCCGCCATGTGGTCGCGGCAGACGTCTTCGTCGTTGCGCCGCGCCACGCTATGAAGGTCGCAGAAACGGCGTTCAAATCAGGGAGCGGGAGCGGTGGGGCAGGCGGCGCGTGCGGGTTCTGGCCGCCCCTTCCGCCTGCACTGGCCGGGCCGCCCGAGCGTGCGGCAGCTTCGCCTCGGCAGCGGCCTCTTACTGTTCGCCTACGTGCTCACGCATCTGCTGGTCCATGCGCTGGGCAACGTCTCCCTCGGCGCGCTGGAGGCGGGGCTCGCCGTGAAGGTCGCGCTGTGGCGCACGCCGCCCGCCGTGCTGCTCCTCTACGGCGCGCTTCTCATCCACCTCGTCCTCGGCCTCCACGCCTTCTACGAGCGGCGCTTCTACCGGGTGCGGCCGGCGGAGACCGCACAGCTCCTGCTCGGCCTCGCGGTGCCGGTACTGCTTCTCAGCCACGTCGTCGGCACCCGTCTCGCCTGGAGCCTGGAGGGGCTCGACCGGGGTTATCCCCAGGTTCTCTACGCCACCTGGGTCGCCGCGCCGGGCCAGGGCATGATGCAGGCGACCGGCCTCGTCGTGGCGTGGCTGCACGGCTGCTTCGGCCTCTACTTCTGGCTCCGGCTCAAGCGCGGCTTTCCCCGCGCCGCGCCGTGGCTGCTCGCGGGCGCGGTGCTCGTGCCGGTGCTGGCGCTCCTCGGCATCGTCCAGGGCGGACGCAGCGTGGCGCTGCTCGCCGCCGATCCCGCGTGGCGGGCGCAGGAACTCGGAGCGAACCATTTCGGCCTGAAGGAGCAGGGAGAGCGGCTCTCCGCGATCCGCCGCGACTTGTTCTCGGCCTATATGACGGCGCTGGGGCTCGTCGTGCTGGCCCGCGGCGCCCGGACCTTGGCCGAAACGCGGGGCGGCTTCGTGCGCATCGGCTATCCCGACGGGCGCACCGTCCGGGTGCCACGGGGCAGCAGCGTCCTGGAGGCGAGCCGGCGCGGGCGCATCCCGCATGCGAGCGTGTGCGGCGGCCGGGGCCGCTGCTCGACCTGCCGGATCCGGGTGGTCGATCCGGAGCGCAGCCGCCACCTGCCTGAGCCGGAACGGGCGGAGCGCCTCGTCCTCGAACGCATCGGCGCGAGCCCCGGCATCCGCCTCGCCTGCCAGCTCCGGCCGGCGGCCGACCTCACCGTCGCGCCACTGTTCACGCCGCAGGCCCGCGCCCGATCCGTCCCCGACACGGAGCGGGCCGCGACCGGCGAGGAGCGGTTCGTCGTCGTACTGTTCGCCGACCTGCGCGGCTCGACCCGGTTCGCCGAGGAGCACCTGCCCTACGACACCGTCTTCGTCATCGGCCGCTTCCTCGGCGCGGTCGGCCGGGCGGTGCGCGAGGCAGGCGGATCGGTGAACCAGCATCTCGGCGACGGGCTGATGGCGATCTTCGGTCTCGACCGCGACCCGAAACACGCCGCCCGCGCCGCCCTGAAGGCGGTCGACGGCATTGCGGCCCAGGTGGAGCAGCTGAACCGCATGCTCGCCGCCGATCTCGGCGAGCGCCTGCGCTACGGCGTCGGTCTGCATGCGGGCCTGGCCATCGTCGGCGAACTCGGGGACGAGACCGAGTCCCGCTTCACGGTTCTCGGCGACACGGTCAACGTCGCCGCGCGGCTCGAGGGCCTGACCGGGCCGATGCGCCAGGTCGCGATCGTCTCGGAAGCCGTCTACGCGGCCGCCGGCCTCGCCCCCGGCCCGCTTCAGGAACTGACGCTGACGGGGAGGGCCCAGCCGCTCCGGGCGCACTTGATCGGTGCCGGTGCTCCGGCCGCCCTCCAGGACGGCTGAGCGCTCCGATCAGCGACCCGTCGCGGTTCCGGCGGATCCGGTCGCGTCGGCGGGCAACGGCTTGATGGCCCAGAGTTCCGTTGGCAGGCTGACCGGCGCGCCGGGTTTGTAGTCGGCCGAATCCTGGATGTGCGAGGTGGTGACGTAGATCGTCCCGTCCGGCCCCTCGCTGAACGTGTCCGGCCAGCGCAGGGCGGGATCCTGCACCAGGGTCGTCAGGCCGTCCCCCTTTCCGGCATTGCCGCCGGAGAGGTCGCGCACCTTCACCGCGTTGTCCTGGGGCGAGGTCACGTACATCCGCCCGTCGCGGCGGGCGATCTGCAGGCCGTCGGCGACACCATTCTCTCCGACCTTCGCGACCTTGCCCGAGAGACTCTTGTCGGTGAGGGTGTCGGGCACCACCGAGGCGGCGGTCCAGCCAGTCAGGGCATCGGTCGGCAGGCTGTAGAGCGTCTTACCCTTGATCGCCTGCCAGTAGAGCGTCTTGCCGTCGTTCGAGAGGGCGATGCCGTCGGCGGCGAACGCCACGCCGCGCCCGTCGGGTCGGCGCAGCGGCTTGCCGTCGTAGCTCACGGTCACCGATGTGTCGGGCATGGTCGACGGGTCACCCGAGAGGATGCGCTTGGCCGTACCGCCCTCGAGATCGACGACGATCAGCGCGCCTTCGGCACCGGAATCGGTGAGGTAGGCGGTCTTGCCGTCCGGCGAGATCCGCACGTCGTTGAGATAGGAGGCCTGGAGCACCGTGTCGGGGTCGAAGGAGATCGTCTTGACCACCTTGTTGGTCTTCAGGTCGATCCCGACGAGCTTCGGCCCGTCCTTGATCACGTGCGCCATGGCGGGCGCCGCGGCGTCCACGACCCAGAGCCGGTCCCGCCCATCGGCGACGACGCTCTGCACGCAGACGAAATGGTCCCTGGGCGGCAGTTCGTCGGCCCGCGCGTTGCGCCACGCGTTCCACCGCTCGTCTGGATAGGGGACCGGCTTGCCGTCCTTGAGTTCGGCCATCGAGATCGGCGCGTCCTCGCTCCAGCGCGGAAAGTTGACGAAGATGCGCCCGTCGCGGGCGACGGTGACGCCAGTGACCTGATGCTCGAAGCCCGCCACCTTGGTGAGCACGGCCTTCCCCTCCTGGGCCGAGGCGGGGAGGGGGCTCGCCATCGTCCCCGTGAGCAACGCCACGGCGAGAACGGTCAGGGATCGGGTCATGGTCGGCAAGCTCCGCTGAGAGGATCGAGCGCACACTCTCGGCGCAACCCCAGCCCCGCCGGCCGAGGTCCCTCACAAAACCGTTGCTCTCTCCGTTGCCCTCTCGAAAGCTCCGGCATGACGGATCCCGCGCTCCGCCTGCATCGGCGAGTCGAGGGGCGGCGCGAATCGGCGGCAGAGCGCGGAAAGGCGGTCGTCGGCGCAGTGCCCGCAGCCCCGCCGATCGCGGCCGGCGCCTATCTAGGCGGCCGGTCCGACGGGACCTCCGAGCGGCCCAAGCAGACACCGCTTAGGCCTGCCATACGCGGCCGATACTGCGGACCGCGAGCGATCGGCTGCGATCTCGCTCTCATGCGGCGTCGGTGTCCCGATACCGTTCCGCCCGCAGATCGGGACAGCCGTTCTTCGCAGCCCCGTGTCTCAGCGGATCCGTCGCGGTGGACCGTGTGTACACGCGAAGGTTCGGGTGAAAGCCCATGATCCGGCGGTCCGTCGTGGATCTTCGATCGCCCCGGCAAAAGGATCGAGTGCGTCGCCAAATTCGTCGGAACGGTTCAGGTTCGACCGCCGTTACTGGCGCAGAATTGTCCGATACGGAGGATTTTCATGCGCAAATCCCTTCTCGCTGCGGCCGCTGTTCTGACGCTCGCCGGTGTCTCGGGCGCCTCCGCCCAGACCACCGTGATCGAGCGTGACGCCCCGGACCGGGTCGTTGTGGACCGCCCCGCCACCACCTCCTCGACCACGGTCGAGCGGCGTGAGCGTACGGACGGCTGCTCCAGCAAGACCGTCACGAAGGAAAACGACATGGGCGACCGCAAGACGGTGACCAAGGAAGCCTGCGACTGATGCACTTCCATCGTCCCGAAAGCCGGCAGACGGCTTTCGGGACGATTCCGACACAAGGGGCTGGAGCTACAGTCCTGGAATAGAACAACCCGCCGCGGGTGCCCGCGGCGGGTTGTTCTTTTCGGGCGTTGTCGGCTCTGATAGCCGACCCTTTGATCCGCGTTGAGCGCCTAGGGGAACCGGCAGCCTCCACACCATCGTCACCTGCCTCACGCACCAAAGATCCGCACATCGTTTCGGAGGTCGTACAACCTGACGTGCGATCCCCCTCGGCGGTTTGTGGGTTGCGACCCGGGACCGGAGAATTCCTCGACCGGCCGGCGCTGTCGCGGGCGGCGGGACGAGGCGTCGCCATGGGCTACAAGCATCACAATCCGCAGAACCGGGCGAAGGCGGCGTCCCTGCTCAGGCAGTTGAAGGGCCAGCTCGTGGACGTGACCGGCGTGCAGGTCGAGGCCCGGACCAACGTCTTTGCCGCCGCCGAGGCTTACTGGCAGCTCTCGAAAGCGGCCGGCGTCCATCTCTACAAGGTCGGCGTCGGCTGGCATGCCGACCTGGAGTTCAAGGGACTGCCGCCCGGCGTCCCCACCATCGTCGGCACCCCGGAGCCCGTCGCCACGCGGACGGAGGCCATCGAGAGCGTCGTCGGCATGATGTCGATCTGCGCGCAGCGCGACAACGTCCCGCCGCCGGACCCGGCGACGGGGCTGCGCTGGTTCCGGTTCGACGAGCACGAGGTTCCGGTCGATCCGGGCATGCTCGAAAGCTATGCCGCCCGCGTCCCGCATGTCGAATTCGACGCGACCCACATCCGGCGGGAGCTCGACCTCCTGCGGGCCGAGATCTCCGGAGCCGGGCCCGTCACGGCCGATGCCTGGGCGGCGGCCGAGTTCCAGACCCGGTACGACGCCTGCCGCATGTGCTGCGCCGCCATGGCGTTCGGCATCATGCAGGTGGCATACGATCCGTCGGCGGAGCTCGACCTTGCCGAGGCGCCGGCGGCCCCCGGGATGCACTGACCTCGGCGCTGGGTCAGGCAGCGTCGGCGACCAGCGGGCAGGCCGCCAGGTCGCGGCGCCTGTAGAGCTTCATCCGGACCTGTTCGTAGCTCGCCGCCTCCCCGATGCCGGCCTCCCGGAGAAGCCGCATGGCCTGGTGCGGCGCGAGGCCCGCGGAAGCGGCGACCTCCTTGAGGGTGGCGTACTCGGCGGTGAACGCCTCGACGCTCGCCCTGGTGAACGCCCTGACCGAGCGCGGATCGCGCGGGCGGTACCGGGGCGACCACGCGATCAGCCCCGCCCTGGCGAGGCGCCACAGGTCTCGCGGGTCGACGCCCACCAGAATGGCGGCCGCCTCGGCCTCGGCGACGTCGTCGGCGGAGCCCGCGCCCTGGACGACCCTGAGGACCTCGTCCCGGTCGATCAGGAGGTCGTCGTAACGCTCGCCGGTCGTGTGGCGTCCCACCCAGGCGAGCCGGCCGTCGAGGATGAGGTTCAGGATCTCGATGGTGCCGACCCGGAGGCCGGGGGCCGCCCGCTCGACCGTCATCCTGGGCTCCGCGGGGTTGGCCACGGGGACGGCGTCGCGGAACAGCCTCGCCATGAAGGCATCGACGTCCGGGCGGAGGAAGCGGCGCTTCAAGCCCGCGTTCCGGTCGGCCTCGGGCAGGACCCGCAGCAGCCCGGCCTCCTCCAGGTATCCGACCTGCTTCACCGAGAACCCGGTCCTGGCGGCGACGTCCCTCGCCGTGAGGTGGTCCTCGACGTTCGCGACGACCGCCCCGAACTCCTCGACGGTGATCCAGAGGCGCCGTCCGTCCGCGAGCGATTCGGCGCCGACCAGGCGGAGTAGCCCGGCGTCGGAGCGGCCGGAGGAGAAGGCGGCGCTCCTCTGGGTGTGCATCCGCCTTTCGCCCAGCCGCACCCCGAGGAAGGGTGTCCCAGGGCTGATCGGCAGCCGCGCGAAGGCGTGCCCCCGCAGGACGTGGCGGGGTTTCTCGAAGGCGGGGTCCTTGAGGTTCGCCCGCAGGACCGCGTGGACGCGCCCGTAGACCTTCTCGTGGCCGACGGACCCGCGCTTGCCGAAGCGGTGCCGCCCGACGATAGCGTCGAGGGCGCCCTCGATTGCATCCGCCCCCTGGGCGGCGATGCGGTATCCCTCCTCCGCGGCACGCGCGAGGTCCGCCATCGCCATGGTCGAGGGGTGCATTCCCGGCCCGTACAGGACCGAGATCCCAAGCGCCTCGCAGAAGGCGGACGCGGCGTGCAGGGGCACGTCGTCCAGCCAGTTGCCCGGACCGGCGCCGTCGAGCCGGGCGACGAACCAATGCGTGAAGGCCGTACCGGAGGCGGGCGCCGCCTCGGTCCGGAGCCGGTCCAGCACGGGGAGCACCTGGCGGGCCAGCGTCGCCGAGAAGTCGTGGCCGGCCCGGAGCGTCACCTCGGCCTCGACGTGCAGCAGCATGGTCCCGTGCACGCCGCAGGTGCGGACCGGTGCCAGCACCCATTCGAGCCGCGACCACGGCCGGGCGTGCCTAGGGCCCTCGAACCGGGCGAGGTCCTCCGCGAGGCAGTGTGGGCAGACCCGCGTCGCGGAAGCCAGGGCCGTTCCGGGTTGGAACCGGTGCTCGCCGACCGTGACGGCCTTATCGCCGACGGCGTGCGACGGCGTGTATCGACCGAGGGCATCCCGCTCCGCGGGGTCCAGCCCGCGAAGTTCGGCCAGGGCGTCGAGCGCCCGCCGCTCCCCGCGCCCGAGGGCGTCGAGGTCGATGCGCATGTCCCTGAGAAGGAGCGGCAGGTCGACGCCGTTCAGGGCGGCGAGGCGGGACGCGTAGCCCAAGGCCGGCTCCCTAGGCTGCAGGGGATGCCCGAGGTTCAGGAACCTGCCCTCGGGCCGCGCGATGGCCGTGGCGCTAGTCACGACGCGTCCGCCGGCGCGTCGTCGACGGTCAGGAACGAACCCTGGCGCAGGTGCCGCCAGTGCTCGGCGACGAACGGGTTCCTGTCGTCCTGCCCGTAGACGAGGGAGCGGCGCTCGAAGGCAGCCGCGAAGTGGCCCGGGGTCAGCCGCGTCCGCTGCCAGTGGAGCGCCTCCTGCAGGGCCCCTTCCACGAGTTGGCAGATCCGGGCGTACCGGTGCCGGGCCGCGAAGGCCAGCCGCTCGGGCAGGTCGGTCTCCGTCAGGTGATCAGACGCGATGCCGACGGCCTCGCCCATCCGGGAGAGGATGTTGAGGACGAGGTCCCTCTCCTCGGGCATCGCCACGTCGGCGAACCGGATGAAGTTGCCCCGGCGCTCGACCTGGTCGTCGGCGATGGGCAGGCCTAGGACCTCGGGCAACCCGGAGAACACGAACGCGACCGGCCACTTCGTGTCGATGGCCACGCCCTTGATGGCGTTCGCGAGCTCTTCGCGCTCGGATTGCGAAGCCTTCCTCTTCAGGAGGTGCTGGGCCTCGTCGATGTGGACCAGGAACACGCCCTGGGCCTGCAGGTAGCCGGCCATCCCGTCCCAGACCTCGCCGCGACCCGTCTTGGCGGCCAGCCCGTATCCGGCTTCCCGGACGATCTGGGCGCCGACGAGACGGGGGTGGCTGTAGCCCTTGAGCTTGATCGAGACGTAGCGCGGCGCGAGGCCGTAGGGCTTCCGGACGGGTCTCAGCGCCTCGTGGCCGCGGAGCATGCGACCGATGGCGGCGGTCTTGCCGGCGCCGCTAGGGCCGACGAGGAAGAAGCATTCCGCTTCCTGCTTGGGAAGGCGCCGGGTTGCGACGTACCGCTCCAGGAAACGGTTGAACCCCGTCAGGAGGGCGTCGTCGCGACCGCACTCCACGTACACCGACCTGACCTTCTCAAGGCCATCGATCACGCGCCGGCTGCCCTCGGGCATGCCGGCGCTGACGCCCCGGAAGTAGTCGTCCTCGTCCATTGCCGGGTCGGCGGTGGCTTCGAGCTGCGTGGTCATCAGCGTTCCTCGTCACGGTAGCGGTTGACGGACTTGCGGTCGGTAGGCTTGGCAGGATCGGCGACGCGGCCGGAGCCGGGCTTCCGCGCGATGGACACGCCCAGGGTGTCGGGCTCGTCCGCGGCGGACATCGGGGCGCCCTCGGGCTTCGGCCGGGGCGCGGAGGCCCGTTCGCCGGCCCGCACCATCCGTTCGAGGAAGACGGCGTGCTGCTCGCCCGTCATGACGTCGGACGGGACGCCGGCCCGGATGCGGGCCTCCTCCGCCGCCCGCTTGATGAACTGGCGCGCCTCGTGCCTGACGGTGCGCCCGGCGGCGGCCTCCTCGGCGGCGAACCGCTTGAGCTCGTCGTTGTAGTGCTCAAGACTCGCCAGCGGCACGCCGCGGAACTCGTCCGCCTTGAACGCCATGAAGTCGCCCACGGTGCCGATGGCGCGCCGGGCCTCCGCCGGCACCAGCACCAGGATCGTGCCCAGGTCGTTGGGGTTGATGACGCCGGTCAACTCCCGGCGCCCGACCAGGCCGTGCAGGACGCCCATCTTCGGGTGCTTGTACTGGACGTGCATGAAGGTGACGCCCGGCGCCCGGATGCGCAGGTTCCGCTTACGGATGCCGAACGCCGCGTGCCTCTGCACCTCGTCCGGCGGGGGCAGCAGGTCGTTGGACGACCGCTCCCAAACCGAGAGGGGGCTCATGCCGCCGAGCCCCGAATGGGGCCGCCGGTGGTACTCGTCGACGATGAAGCGGACGAGCAGGAGCTCGATCTCGTGGGCCATGGCGCTGGCCAGTGCCTCGGCCTCGTAGTCGCCGCGCTTGACTACGTTGGCGAAGGCCTGGCCCGTGAACATCCGGCAGAACCGCTTGAAGGTCCGGAAGAACGACTCGATGTGCCCGCGCGAGGTGGGGTTGCCGCCGGGGTAGCGGTGGGTGATGCCGAGGCGTCCCACGGTATCGCGGAACTCGCCCTCGAAGGCGGGCCCGCCGTCGGTTGCGACCTCGCGCGGGCTCGCCGTCATCGGCCATCCGGACGTGGCCTTGGCGAGCCTGGCCCAACCGGACTTGTCGACGAACATCGAGTGGAGGGCGCGCCGGGAGCCCATCGTCGACGGCTTCCCGGGTGTGACGTTCAGGGCGACGATGCAGCGCGTGACGACGTCGATGCCGGCCGTGACGGTGCAGCGGACCTTGGGGTCGACCTTCCTCGCGGCCTCGCGCCCCTCCGGGGTGAGCTTGTCGTAGACCTCCGCGTCATTGAGGATGGCGAAGAGGTCCATCTCCCAATCGTCCATCTCGACGCGGCCCATCCGCTCGACCACTTCAAGGCCGTCGTAGGTCCGCAGCCCCTGGCCGACCGGCGTGTACTTGCGTCCGGCGACCTCCGGTCCGAGCCGGCCCGCATCGACGACGATTGGCGCCAGCCTGTTGACGCGACGCCTGACGGCCCGCTCGTTCACGGACAGTTGCGCGTCCCTGGGGAGCGCGTCGTTGAGCAGCCGGACGTCGTTGTCGACGTCCATGAAGACGTCGTCCTTGGCCACGCCGCCGCGGCTGGCGTACTCCTCGACGCGCTGGGTGATGATCCCGAGGAGCCGGTCGTCGAGCTGGTGGCGGTTCCCGCACCGGCCGTAGCCCGGCTTGAAGGCGCTCGACCGGAACCCGGCGTCCTCGTACTCCGCGATCCACTCCCTGAGGGTCGTCGGGCCCGGGTAGTCGTAGGTCTTGCGCTCAAGCCCGACGACGTCGCGCCC
>Ga0233425_10002913_pt1 | contig 32388 bp, 25 predicted proteins | sample Watercolumn_Towu_2_FD_181712 | JGI IMG/M metagenome (GOLD analysis project Ga0233425, IMG submission 181712) | Freshwater microbial communities from Lake Towuti, South Sulawesi, Indonesia - Watercolumn_Towuti2014_140_MG | ecosystem: Environmental > Aquatic > Freshwater > Lake | place... | reverse complement strand
ATCGCGGAGGCACGGGAGCAGTTGGACGCCGCCGAGGCCCGGCGCGCGGTGGAGGCGCTGGGGGCCATCGTCGAGGCGGGCCTGCCGATCCGGCTGACCGAGAGCCTCCCCTTCACGCTGGCGCTCGTCGAGCGCTTCCCACAGGGCCTATTCATCGTCCCCCACATGGGCCTGCGCAACGGTGGGGTCTCGCGGGTGCTGAACGCGCTGGCGGAGTGCCCGGGCGTGCACTTCGACACGAGCATCGTGGAGCCGAACGAGGGCATGATCGGGCGGGTCGGGGCCGAGCGCGTCTTGTACGGTTCGGATGCGCCGGGCGGCGACCCGGCGCGGGCGATCCGCGATGTGCGGAGCCTGAACCTCCCGCCGGAGCAGATCGCCGCAATCCTCGGCGGGAATGCGCAACGACTGTTCGGGAGCTAGTCATGCCACGTCATTCGCAGGAGATGCGCCGGATCGCGCCGGAGGTCGATCCGCTGCGGCTGGGCTGCGGTTGGTCGCGAGGCGACCTGGGCAAGCCGTTGGTGGTGATCGAGTCCTCGGCGGGTGACTCCCATCCGGGAAGCGTGCACCTGGACGAGCTCTGCGGCGCGGCGAGGGACGGCGTTCTGGCGGCCGGCGGGCGACCGGCGCGGTACACGTGTACGGACGCGTGCGATGGGATCAGTCAGGGCACCGACGCGATGGACCTGTCGCTGTGCATTCGCGAGCTGACCGCGCTGGCGACGGAGCTGCACGTGCGGTCGGCCTTCGCGGATGGCGTGCTCCTCGTGTCGGGCTGTGACAAGGCGATCCCCGGGCATCTGGTCGCGGCGGCGCGGTTGCGGATTCCGGCGCTGCACCTCCCGGGCGGGGCGATGGGGCGCGGGGCGGCGGACATGTCGCTGGACAAGATGGGCGATCTGATGGCCGACCTGCGCAGGGGGCGCGTGAGCGGCGAGGAGTACGACTACTGGCTCGAGGAGGCCTGCCCAGGGCCGGGAGCGTGCCAGTTCCTGGGCACCGCGAACACGATGCAGGTGATGGCCGAGGCGCTCGGCCTCGCGCTGCCGGGCACGGCCCTGGCGCCCGCGCTGAGCCACTACCAGCGGCGGCGCGCCATCGAGGCGGGCGAGCAGATTACGTGGCTCATCGAGCAGGGGCTGACGGCTGACCGCATCCTCACGCAGGAGGCCATCGACAACGCGCTGACGGTCCACGCGGCGTTCGCCGGGAGCAGCAACGCCCTGCTGCACCTGCCGGCGGTCGCGAAGCAGTTGGGGCTGGACTGCACCCTCGACCGCTTCCAGCAAGCGAACGACCGCACGCCGTGGATCGTGAACGTTCGGCCCAGCGGGAAGTGGGATGTGAACCTCGTCTGGTATGCGGGGGGCGTGCCCCGGGTGATGTGGGAGCTGCGCGATCGGCTGCGCCTGGAGGCGCTGACGGTGACCGGGCGGACGCTGGGGGAGAACCTCGAGGCGCTGGAGCAGAGCGGCTTCTTCGCGCGGCAGCCGCGGCAACTGGACAACTTCGGGCTGGGGCTGCGGGATGTGATCGCGTCGACTGAGGAACCCCTCGCGACGCGCGGGGGAATCGCCATTCTGAAGGGAAACCTTGCTCCCGAGGGCGCGGTCATCAAGGAGGCGGCGGTGCGGCCGGAGGCCCGCAGGTTCAGTGGCCCGGCGCGGGTTTTCGACCGACAAGAAGACGCCATTGAGGCGATCTTCGCCGGGCGAGCGAAGGCGGGGGACGCGGTGGTGATCCGCTTCGAGGGCCCACGGGGCAGCGGGATGCCGGAGCAGTTCTACGTGACCAAGACGATCTCGTCTGACGAGGAGCTGAGCCGGACGATGCTTCTCGTCACCGACGGTCGGTTCTCCGGAGCTTCGGGCGGACCTGCGGTCTGCCACGTCTGCCCCGAGGCCGCGGCGGGTGGGCCCATCGGGGCCGTGCGCGACGGCGACTGGATCGAGATGGACCTCGACGCCAAGGCGCTCAATGTGGTCGGCGAAGGTGAGCGGCGCTTCTCGCCGGAGGAGGGAGCGCGCGTGCTGGCGCGGCGGCTCGCGGATAGCCCGCCGCAGCCTCCCACGAAGCACGACTGGCCGCTGTTGCGGCTCTACACGGCTCTGGCGACGTCGGCGACCGAGGGCGCGTGCATGGAGCTGCCGACCGACCAAGACGGGCGGAGGGACGGCTGATGCGGGCAATCGCCGTGTGGCTGGCGCTCGGCTGCGCCGCGACTTGTGCAGCCGCGCGAATTGAAGAGCATGACGTAGTGATCTACGGCGGGACGTCGGCCGGTGTCGCCGCGGCGGTGCAGGTGGCGCGGATGGGCAAGCGCGTGATCCTGATCGAGCCCGGGCGGAGCCTCGGCGGGCTGTCGTCGGGCGGACTCGGCGCGACGGACATCGGCAACAAGGCCGCCGTCGGGGGGATCGCGCGGGAGTTCTACGGCCGCGTGGCCCAGCACTACGCGAACGAGGCGGCGTGGGTGCACGAAACGCGAGAGGAGTACCTCAGCCGCAGCCCGCGCGGCGCCGATCCTGACACGATGTGGACCTTCGAGCCGCACGTGGCCGAAGGGATCTTCCAGGACCTCGCGCGCGCGCATCGCGTGCCGGTGGTCCTGGGTGAGCGGCTGGACCGGGCGCAACGGCCGCCAACACGGCTGCGGCACATGACCGAGATCGTGATGGAGTCAGGGCGCGTGTTCCGGGGGCGGATGTTCATCGACGCCACGTACGAGGGCGACCTCATGGCGGTCGCGCGGGTGTCCTACGCCGTCGGCCGCGAGCCGAACGCCCTCTATGGCGAGACGCTGAACGGGGTACAGACCGCGCGGGCGGTGCACCATCAGTTCACGGTGCCGGTGGACCCGTATTTCGTTGCGGGAGAGTCGACGAGCGGTCTCCTGCCCAGGGTTGGGGACCACGATCCCGGCCAGGACGGTCAGGGCGACCATCGCGTCCAGGCCTACTGCTTCCGGATGTGTTTGACCGATGTGCCGGAGAACCGTGCGGCCTACCGCCGGCCGAAGGGGTACGACCCGCGACAGTACGAGGTGCTGCTGCGCTATCTCACCGCGGCGCCCACGGCGGCGACCTCGCACAACGTGCTGATGCCGAACCGCAAGACCGACACCAACAACAACGGCGCCTTCTCCACCGACAACATCGGGATGAACTACGACTACCCGGACGCGGACTACGAGACGCGCCGGCGGATCATCCGCGACCACGAGCGGTACCAGAAGGGCCTGATGTGGTTCCTCGCCAACGATCCCCGCGTCCCGAAGCAGGCGCACGACGAGGCGTCCCGCTGGGGCCTCGCACGGGACGAGTTCCGGCGCACCGACCACTGGCCGCATCAGCTCTACATCCGCGAGGCGCGGCGGATGGTGGGCGACTACGTGATGACCGAGCACGACTGCCGCGGCGCGCATATCGCGGAGGACCCGATCGCACTGGCCGCCTACACGATGGACTCGCACAACGTGCAGCGTTACGGCGATGCAGAGGGGCATGTTCGCAACGAGGGGGATGTGCAGGTGGGCGGCTTCGCGCCCTACCCGATCAGCTACGGGTCCATCGTGCCGCGCCACGGAGAGTGCGCGAACCTGCTGGTTCCCGTGTGTCTTTCCGCCTCCCACATTGCGTACGGCTCGATCCGCATGGAGCCCGTCTTCATGATCCTGGGGCAATCGGCTGCGACCGCCGCCGTGCAGGCCATCGAGGAGCAGGAGGACATCCAGGACATCGACTACCCCCGCCTACGCGAGCGGCTCCTGGCCGACAAGCAAGTGCTTGCATGGTCCGGACCGCGCCCTGTGCGGGGGCTGGAGGCCAAGGCCCTCGCGGGAGTGGTGGTGGACGATGAGCAGGCCACCTTCACCGGCGCGTGGGCGACGAGCACTGCGAACGGCCCCTTCGTCGCGGCGGGCTATCGCCACGACGGGAACGCGGGCAAAGGGGAGAAGTCGGCGCGCTTCGAGGCGGCGCTGCCGTCGGCCGGGCGGTACGAGGTGCGTCTCTGCTACGCGCCCAACGCCAACCGCGCCACGAACGTGCCGGTGACCATCGAGCACGCCGACGGCGGCGCGACCGTCCTCGTGAACCAGCAGCAGGCGCCCGCCATCGACGGAGCCTTCGTGTCCCTCGGGACGTACGGCTTCACAACCGACCGGCCGGCAGTGGTCATAGTCGGCACCGCCGACACCGACGGCCATGTCATCGCCGACGCGGTGCAGTTCGTGCCGGTTGCGGATCCGTGACAGGCGCCTACGCCGGTGCGCCGGAGGGGAGCGGACCGGCGGCGGAGGGCTCGGGCTGGGCGGCGCGGGGATAGTGCGCGTCGAGCCAGCCGAGGGACTCGTCGAGGACCTCCGCCTCCCACTTCAGGGAATAGAAGGAGTGGTTGGCGCCCTCGATGAGGTGGTGGCGGAAGGTGCGGCCGGCCTCGCGGGAGAGCCGCTCGTAGTGGACCAGGCAGTCGGGGGTGGTCGGGTCGTTGGTGCCGTAGAGGTAGTAGATGTCGCCCCGGAACTCGATGAAGCGGCGGCGCCAGTCGATCTGCTCATCTTCGGGCGCGCTCTCCTCGCCCTCCCCCTTGCCGCCGCGCACGATGGCCTTCCGGATCATGCCGAAGTTGAGGGATCCGCCGACGAGCTTCCGCCACGTCTCCCCCCGAAAGAGCTTCTGCCAGTAGGCTTTCATGATCGACGCGCGCTTGGCCCGATCGGCATGGGACCGGTCGGCCGCCACCTGTGGCACCGACCAGAGCACCATCGCATCGCACTGCGGGATGATCGCCCCGGCCCCGAGCGCGACCTCGCCGCCCGAGCACACGCCGACCAGGGCGATCCGGCTGACCCCCGTCCGCTCGACGAGGGTCTTCGCGGCGCGTTGCGCATCGGTGATCATCGTGCTGATCGAGGCCTTCTGCGCATCGCCCTCGGAGTCCCCGCGGCCGCGGAAGTCAAAGGCGAGACTCGTGAACCCCATCGCAGCGGCGCGGCGGGCCATCTTGGTGAACATCTGGTGCGGACCGATGCGGTAGCCCGCCCAGCCATGGAGGAACACGAGGCCCACATCGCGTTGACGCGTCGCGTCGTCAGGCTCGAAGAGGACCCCCAGGAGGGTTGCGCCGCGATTCACAAACCGAACGTGCTGTTCCATGGCTGCGTGCATCACCGTCGTAAAGGTACGCCCACTCAGTAAGAACGGTTGCGGGCGAGAGCGTGTTCTCCCGCCTCGGTCTCACCGGCGGGTTCGTTAGGTCTCCGGGACCGGCAACGTGAGGGTGAAGCAGCTTCCCTTCCCCACCTCGCTCACCACCGCCACCGTGCCGTGGTGGAGGTCGGCCACCTCTTTGACGATGCGGGTGCCGAGGCCGGTTCCGCCGCTCTTCGTGCTGACGCTCTCCGGGCTGAACAGTCGCCGGAGGACCTGCGGCGGCACTCCCTCGCCATTGTCGGACACCTCCAACCGCACACAACGGCCGTCGGGGAAGCAGCCCTCCGTGAACGTCCGCACCCGCAGCCCCACCCGGCCCCCCGCCGGTGTCGCGTGGAGGGCGTTCATCACCAGGTTGTAGGCAGCGTTGAACAGCTGGTCGGCGTCGGCCGGGATGTCTGGGTCTTCGTCGGTCTCCAGCGCCAGCTGGACCCCGCGCTCGGCAGCCACCGGCCCGAGCACGCCGGCCACCTCCCCCGCAACCCGGGAGAGTCGTGTGGGCGACATCGTGGGGGGTGACATCTCTCCCCGGATGCAATCGGCCATCTGCCGCGTCCGCTCGCCGACGCGCGAGGCCGCCCCGACCAGGAGGGTCGTGGCCTCCCGGCAGCGCTCCCGATCGCGCCCCCAGCGCTCCGCCAAGGCCGGGTCCGCCAGGGCGCCCGCCTCCACCGCGGCCTCCAGGGCCTCGAAGTGCTTCTCCAGCACCTTCTCCAGAGCCCGAGTCGAGGCGATCACCGGAGCGATCATGTTCTTCACGTCGTGGCCAACCTTGACCAGCAGTCGCGCGACGGCCCCCAGGCGGGCTGCTTCGTGCAGACGGGCGTTCTCGATGATCGTCGCCGCCTGGGTCGCGACGATGGTCAGGAGCTCCAAGTCCTCCTGCTCGAAGACGCCATGCCGCCGATTGACCGCCTGCAGTGCGCCCAGCGTGCGTCCGCCGGCGGTCCGCAGGGGGACGGTGATCATCGTCACCGAGGGGTAGCCGGTCTCATCGGCAATCTGGTGGTAGTGCTCCGGAGCCCGGGAGACATCGTTGAGCAGCGACGGCTCGCCTGTGCGAAAGACGCGGCCGGCCACGCCCTCCGTCACCGGCATCGCGCGGCCCAGCAGGCGCTCGGCAATGGGGCCCACCACATACTCGAAGACGAGAGTGTCGTCGGCCGGAGAGTGCAGCAGAATCGAGCCGGAGTCGGCATCCACCGTCTCGAGGCTGGCCTCCAGCGCAGAGGCCACCACCTCGGTGTACTCAGTCTTCCCGCAGAGGACCTCCGTGATCCCCAGAATCGCCGCGATCCGACGGTCGCGACCGCCGTGAGCCCAACCCGCCTCCCGCTCCTCGATGTCCGACATGACCCCCGGCTCTCCGCGCAAGGCGCGTGCAGCGCACCGTCCCAATACCCATCCCCTTCGACGCCGGCCCCACGGCCTCCTGCGTTCCGCTCGGAAGCACAGCGGGACGGGCCCAACCGCGCCCGTCCCGCTGCATCTGCGACGCGAGGGCACCGCGACTACCCGGTGCCTGCGGCGACCATCGGCAACTCCAGCTGTCGGGTCAGATCGCCCACGGCGCCGTGCTCCAGGGCCTCAACCGCCAGGGCGTGCGCGGCTTCGTTCCGCTCAGGGGACACCAGGAGGATCTCCGCGCGGTGGAACTGGTTGAGCAGGCAGCGCGCTTCCAGGTGACGGGCCAGCTGCTCCCGGTCCACGGTCACGGTCCGGCTGAGCTGGTCCACCACGGGCTGGCAGTCGGTGTAGACGATCAGCGCGCGGGCCCCCATTTCGCGAGCCTCGCGCAGAGCGGCACTGATGGCCTCGTAGGCGGCGGTGACGCGGTCGTTGGTGGGTGCTGTGGCGGTGAACTTGCGAAGCGTGTGGTGGCGCGCGGCTTTGATCACGACCCCGATCCCGGCGATGTCGCTGTCCGGCCTCACATGCCCGCTAGTCATGGCGTAGAGCAGCTGTTTGCTCTCTGCTTCTCGAGCCATCCCCCTCCACTCCCTTCGTCCGGCGCAGGTGTGCTGTGGACCCCCTTGAGCGTCGATGCGGTGGTTCGTGGGCTGCTGCGCGTCGCCCCGGGTGTAGCCCTGTACAGCTATCTACAGTCTACCCTACACAACACCTTACTACGCACGAATGTTCGCGCCGGACCTTCCATCAGCGCTTCATCTGCCTTGCGGTCCGTCGAGCGCGCTTCAGCGCGGCGATGGCGGTTTGGGTCACGATCCCCGCGGCGTCGGGCCCAACCCGCGAGGCGCTCTCCACCTCGTAGCCGCCTTCGGGGTACGCCTCCGGCACGGGGACGTAGCCGATGGAGGCGTTCGTGTTGCTCACATACAACGTGTGCGGCAGCACGGCCGCCTGCTTCACCTCCAACCCAATCTCGCAGAAGATCTCCCCCGGACCCGTCGCCAGCCCAACGTCCCCGAGGGCAACGCCCCAGATCGGGGCCAGAACCGGAGGGAGGGGCTTTCCGGACCGGAGGCTTTCCAGACAGGCGGTCGCCCGCTCCAGCCGGTGGCGCACCCACCACGCGCGGCTTGCGTTGCTCTCGGCCTCCGCGTGCAGCAGCTGCGTCTGCAGGGCCTCCACGTCGGCCTGCGCCTGTTCAGCCGAGTCATACGTCTTGGCGGGAAGCCTGGCCACCCTTGACGCAACTCCAAGGGGCGCTGCGGCGACCGGCTGGGCCGTCTCGTACGCCTGCACGGCCGCGGCGCCGAGCCGGGTGCCGAGGGTCCGCGGAGACTCCAAGCCCTCCTGCATGATGGCGGAGTTGATGTTGCCGCAGGCGCCTTGCAGGAAGAGACACGTCGCTCCGGTGAGGCGTTCAAGCAGCTCCCGAGCGTAGCCAGGGTAGTCCGCCGAGATGAGGCGTGCCGCGCCGCCTTGGCTTACGGGGTGTGCGGCGAAGTTCAGCAGACATGCCAGCGGCTCACCGCTCGGCCGATCCAGCCGAACGACGATGACCTCGCGATCGATGACGCCCTGCGGGTTGTGACCCAGGATGATGCGGCCATCCGGGAGGCGCTCTCGGCGGTTGACCCCGATGTCCGAGGCGCTCCGGCCGACGGCGACGGTCACCGGGGCCAGCCTGGCCTGCGCCTCCAGCAGCAGACCGGCCAGTGTGAACCGGAGCTGGGCCATGTAGGCGGCCTCGGGCGACTCGTGGGGATCGCCGTCGGCGCCCCGCACCGTCGGGCCGTAGTGGGTGTGGGTGCAGCAGAGGAGAATGTGGTCGGCGGGCAGACGACCTCGCTCGGCCATAGGCTCACGGGTCGCCCTGGCCCACTCGAACTCGACGCCGAGGAGGTCGAGGTGAACCACCGCCACACGCTCGCCACCGCATTCCAGCAGCAACGCCGTCGCGCACAGCTCATCACCCAGCCCGACCGACGGCCCGCGCCCCGCGAAGCCCGACAGGTCGGTCCCGACCGGAGGCGTGATGTTGGCGCGCGTGACCGCCGCGCGGAGCTTGGTTCGGACCGACTGCATGGATCTCCCCTCACCTCGGCGCCGCACAGGAGGTCCGCTGGCCTCCTGCAGACAAACACGCGGCGAGCGCTGCGGCACGATTGCCCGCACGCCCCCGGTTCTCCTGCTCCGCACGAGGTCACCCAAAACGATGAGACTCCGCATGCGGCTCGAAGTGGAGCTGCTCAGCCCGGCCGAGCGGCAGCGGATCGCTGACGCCGCGGTCCGTCTGTGGGGCGAGCTGCCTCTGCGCATCCAGGGGATCGAGGAACTGCTCGACCCGCTGCGGGACTTCGGGTGCCGGATCGACGGCGAGCGCGTGTACTTCCCGCGGCCGGTCCGGGATCGGGTGCTGGAGCGCATCGCGGCTGAGCGGATGGACCAGCCCGAGGCGGACGGCCCTCCGCCGTGGCCGGGTTCCGACCTGGAGATGTTCACGCACGGTCAGGCGCTGCTGGCCTGCGACCTGGAGTCGAACCAGCTACGGCCGGCGACCTGCGCGGACCTTGAGGAATGGTGCCGGGTCGTGGACGCTGTGGGGGTGGCGACGCGGAGCCACCCGACCTTCATCGCGACCGACTTCCCGTCAGCCTGCTCGGATTTCCTCACCTTCGCCACGATCCTGCTGAACAGCCGGGCGCCGGCGCGAGTGTCGGTCTACTCGGCGGAGATGCTCCCGTACTTCATTGAGGCCCTGGCGGTGGTCCGGGGCTCGCGCGAGGCGGTCGGCCCGGACGCGGAGTTCGCGACGGTCCTGTGGGTGAACTCACCGTTCATGATCACCCGCGAGAACGTGGAGATAGCGATGGGCGCCCGGCGGCTGCTCGGGCGACCGCTGACGCCCTCCACGATGCCTGTCGCCGGAGCCGCGGCGCCCGTCACGATCGCGGGCCAGGCGGCCCAGACGACGGCGGAGGCTCTGGCGCTGAATGCGCTGACGCTGGCGGTGGACGACCGGACGTGCGGGATCATGCACAACCCGCTGGTGATGGACATGCGGGCCGCCAGCCACCGGCAGTCAGGACCGGACGTTGTGCTCCATCGGGCCGTGGCGCACGAGATGCACCGCCACTTCTTCGGGGGCCACGCGCGCCTGTTCGGGTTCAACGCCGGAGCCCAGGTGGTGGGGCCGCAGGCTCTCTTCGAGAAGGGGCTCGGGATGGCCCTGGACGTGCTCGCGGGGGCCCGCAGCGTCGGCATCGGATGCCTGGCCGCGAGCGACGTGGGGAGCGTGGTTCAGCTGCTGCTGGACTACGAGATGGCCCTCGCGCTGCGTCACCTGTTGCGGGAGGTGATCGTAGATGAGGAGCGAATCGGCGAGGCGGTCATTGCGCGGGGGGTCCCCGAGGGCGCGCGCTTCTTGGAGAGCGCCCACACCGCGCGGTTCTACCGGGAGGAGCTTTGGCTGCCCATGTTCCTGGACTTCCGGAACCCGCTCGGCTGGCAGCGGGACCCGTCTGATCTGATCGACCGCGCCCGGGCGAGGGCAAGGGAACTGGTGTTGGAGGCGGAGAGCCAGTGCCCTCTGACGGGGGAGCAGCGGGGGGCGCTCAGATCGCTCATGCAGGAGGCGCGAGACCGCGTCGGAGATGGTGGGGCGAGGTAACCTACACAGACGTTGACATCGTGGGAGTTGCGAGGTAGTATTCGCACGGCACAGCGTGCGGAACGTGCAAGGCATGTAAATCATACTCGCCGCACGCCGTCGCCGGTGAGCAGCGATGGTCGACCCAGCTCAGGCCCCCGACCTGAACCACCTGTTCCTTGGCGCCGTGACCGTCGGCGAGCGGGGCCAGATCGTCATCCCGGCTGAGGCGCGGGAGGCGTATCGCCTGCGCGGCGGCGATAAGCTGCTGGTATTCCACCATCCGGAGCACTGCGGGCTGATGATCGCGCGCGTGCAGGATGTGCAGCAGCTGCTGCAGCGGTGGTTGGCCTTCATGGAGAACGTCGATCAGCTCCCCGACGCAGCCGAGGAGCCCCCCACGGGGAACGAGTAACCCGGGCGTCGTGGCCACCCGCGGGTTCGCGTCGAGGCGATCCGGGGGGCCCGCGCTCGTCGAGAGGACCGCAGTGCCCAAACCGACCGTCGCCCGTCGCCCGGAACGCTGGCTACTCGCGTTCGTCTGTGTACTTGCCGGCAGCAGCGTGGCCGTGGGGCAGGATACCCTCCCTCCCCCGGTGCCCGAGCCTCTCGTTCTCGACCCCGACGCCGCCGCAGCGCTGGCGCTGGAGAACAGCCCCGAACTGCGTCTGGATGCCCAGAGCGTGGCCCAGGCTGAGGCGAAGCTGCGTCAGGTGCTGGCGATCGACAACCTCCAGATGGGCCTGACGGCGGCGGTTGTGAGGCGAGGCCCGGCCCCGGACCTTCCGGAGGGCTTCGAGAGCTTCTACATCAGCACGATCCACACCGAGACGCTCACCGCGAGCAAGATCCTGTGGACCTGGGGCCAGCTTGAGTCGCAGCAGGCGATGGCGAGACTCGGGATCGAGGCGGCTCAGACGGCCGCCGGGGTGTCGCGTCTGGCCCTCACGAAGCTGGCGCGGACTGCGCTGCTGCTGGTGGTGTACGACGAGCGGTTGCTGGACGTAGATCGCGAGACGGTGGCCAGCCTGATGGAGCACCACCGCGTCGCGGACAAGCGGTACCGGGAGGGCTTGATCGCCTTCTACGAGGTCGCCCAGGCCGAGGCGCAGGTGGCCACCGCCGAGAGCGAGGTCGCGGACCGCCTGGCGCTCATCGACCGGGACCGGGTCGCTCTGCGGCGGGTGGTGAACGTCGAGCAGACGCGGCCCGTGACGGTCAGCGTGAACAACATGCCGGAGCAACCCGAGCTGGACCTGAAGGGCTGCATCGAGCACGCGCTGGCGAACCGCCCGGAGATGCGCCAGGCCGAGGCGGCGGTCCGCCTGCAGGAGGCGGCGATTCGGGTGGCCCAGACATCGCTGCGGCCGACGGTAACGGTCTCAGCGGACGTGCAGGATCAGACGCCGAGCTTCGGCTCGAGTCCCCTGACGTACCAGATCGTGGTTGCGCTGCAGAAGCCGATCCTCGACGGAGGCGCGCAGAAGGCCCAGGTAGACGAGGCGCGCGCCGGAGTGGAGGCGGGACGCTTGCGGGTGGAGCAGGTGGCCCAGGCGATCGCGGCAGAGGTGGCGGACGCGTACGTGCAGATCGAGCAGCTTCACGCACGCCTCGCGGCCGCGGAGATGTCGGAGCGGGCGGCGCGGGAGCAGTTGCGCATCGCGCGCCTGCGCTTCGAGGAGGACCTGGGGCTGGGGGTGGAGGTGATCGACGCCCAGGCGGCGGTCGCGCGGGGGCAGACAGACCGGGCGACGGGGGAGCTGGACCTGAACCTCGCCATCGTGAGCCTCCGGGCCGCGATGGGGATGACGGACCTGCAGGAGGCAGCGGAAGAATGAGGCCCTGGGTGTATCGAATCGCGGCCGTGGCCGGCGCGCTGGCGCTGGTGGCCGTGCTCGTGGTCAGCTGCGCCAAGCCGGGGGGGCCAAAGGGGGCCGAGAAGGCGGAGGCGGAGCGCGCCGCGACGCCGGTGTCGGTCGTCACTGCCATGCGCGGCTCGATCCGCGATGCCGTGCGGGTCACGGGCACCGTTGAGGCGCTGCGCGAGGTCGAGGTGGCCCCGGAGGGCGCGGGGCGGATCACCGCCGTCTATGCTGATGTGGGCGACCGGGTGGCCCGGGGTAGGCTGCTGGCTCGCTTCGACACGGACTTGCTGGCGGCACAGGCGCGACAGGCGGACGCCGGGGTCGAGACGGCGCGCGCACGGCTGAAGCAGGCCCGCGACACGGTCTCCCTCACGTCCTCCACCACGGGCATCAGCGTCGAGCAGGCGCAGAAGCAGGTGGACGCCGCACGTACGCAGCTCGACAAGGCCGAGACCGGGGCCTCGACGACCGAGACCTCCGTCAACAACCGCATCGCACAGGCGCAGCTGGCGGTGCGGTCGGCGGAGACGCAGCTCGCCGAGGTCCGTCGCGGCGCGCGGGATCAGCAGAAGAAGCAGGTGCAGTCGCAGGTCGAGATCGCACAGGCCGGCTACGATTTCGCGAAGTCGCAGTATGAGGTGAAGAAGCGGCTCTACACTCAGGGCGCGGCGTCGGGGACGGAGTTCGGGCAGGCCCTGGCGGAGCTGCAGCAGGCCCGCTCGGGACTGGAGCAGGCGAAGCAGCAGCTAAGCCTGACGAACGAGGGGCCCACGGCCGAGCAGGTGCGGCTGGCGGAGCTGCAGGTCGATCAGGCCAACGAGCAGCTCCGGCTGGCGGAGGCGCAGAAGGACCAGATCACCCTGGCCCGCGAGGACGTGAACCTGGCCCGGACACAGGTGCGGCTCGCCGAGGACCAACTGGCGATGGCGCGCGCCGGGCGGGGCGAGGTGACGGTCCGCCAGAGCGATATCGATGCGGCTCGGGCGGGTGTGAAGCAGGCGCAGGCGTCCCGGGACCTGGCCTACACCACCGTGGGGAAGCACACGGTGTACTGCCCGGTGAGCGGCCTCGTGGCGGCGCGGATGGTGGAGCCCGGCGAGTACGCCTCGCCCAACAACCCCGTGTTCCGCGTGGTCGACATCTCCAGCGTGTACATCCAGGCCGTCATCGGCGAGGGGGACATCGCGAAGGTGACCGAGGGGCAGGAGGCCCAGGTCGCGGTGCCGGGTCTGCCGGGGGCGACGCTTACCGGACGCGTGGCGGATGTGGCCCCCGCCTCGATCGGCGGGCAGCGCAACTTCACGGCGCGCATTCTGGTGAAGAACGACGGCGAGGTGCTGAAGCCGGGGATGTCCGCGGACGTCTCGCTGATCGTGGGCGAGAACACGTCGGCCGTCCTGGCGCCGCGGGACACCATCGTCGAGGATCGGGACAAGCGCTTCGTGTACGCCGTCGAGGGCGGCGTGGTCAAGGTGCGGGCGGTGGAGCTGGGGGCCGAGGAGCGAGGGAAGGTGGAAATCCGGTCCGGCGCGCGCGAGGGCGACACGCTCGTGGCCACGGGCCAGTCGGACCTCGCCGACGGGCAGAAGGTACAACCCGTCCAGCGCGAGGGCGGCGGCTAGCCCACGCGGTAGGCGCTTCGTCGACGAACTCCCTGGAGCGTTCACCTCCATGTGGTTGACTCAAGTTGCGGTCCGGCGCCGGGTGACCATGCTGATGGTCGTCGGGGCCATCATGATCCTGGGCGCGACCCGCATGCGGCACATGCCGCTGGAGTTCTTCCCGCAGGTCGACTTCCCGGTCGTGACGGTCTCGACGGTCTACCCCGGGGCGGGTCCGGACGAGATCGAGCAGCGGGTGACCAAGCCCATTGAGGACGCGGTTGCCATCCTCAACGGCGTCGATGAGCTGACCTCCACGAGCCAGGAGAACGTGTCGGTCGTCGCGATCCAGTTCGAGCTGGAAGTGGATGTGGACGTTGCCGCGGCCGACGTACGGGATGCCGTGGCCCTCGCGAGGGCGCAGTTCCCGGACGATGTCGAAGACCCGATCGTCCGCAAGGTCGACATCACCGCGACGCCGATCGTGTCGATGGGGGTGAGCGCCAGCCGCTCGCCCAAGAACCTGCTGACCTTCGTCGAGGACCAGGTCAAGCCGCGGCTCGGGCAGGTAGCGGGCGTGTCGTCCGTCACGGTGACGGGCGGGGAAGTGCGGGAGATCCGCGTCGAGGCCGATGCGGCGAAGCTGGAGGCGGTCGGGCTCTCGGTCAACCAGCTGGCTCAGATGGTGGCGGCTGAGAACCTCGATGTGCCCGCGGGCGAGCTGAAGGAGGGCTCTCGCAGCTTCGCCGTGCGTGCCGTGGGCCAGTTCCAGAGCCTGGAAGAGATCCGCCGCCTGCGTCTCAATACCCCCACGGGCGGGCGAGTCTACCTGGAGGAGCTGGCGGAGGTCTCCGATACGGTCGCCGATCCCAGCACGATCACGCGGCTGAACGGGATGCCGACGGTCGGCATCGACGTCCGCAAGCAGACGGACGCGAACTCCGTGGCGGTCTCCCAGGGCATCCACGACGCCATCGAGGCCATGGGCGAGGAGCTCCCGGAGGACATCGAGTTCACGGTCTACTACGATTCCGCCGAGGACACGCGCGAGGCGGTGCGGGACGTGCTGGAGTCGCTGCTGCTCGGGGCGATCCTGGCGTCGGCGGTGACGTACCTGTTCCTGCACAACGTGCGGGCGATGATCATCGTGGTGCTGGCGATCCCGACCTCGATGATCTCTACGTTCCTCCCGATGTACGCCTTCGGCTTCACGATCAACGTGATGACGATGCTGGCCCTCTCGCTGTCGGTGGGCATCCTTGTCGACGACTCGATCGTGGTCATCGAGAACATCGAACGCCACTTCCGCATCGGTGAGGAACCGTCTGTTGCCGCGGTGAACGGGCGGTCGGAGATCGGCAGCGCGGCAGTGGCGATCACACTCGTGGACGTGGTCGTCTTCGTGCCGGTCGCGTTCATGGGCGGCATCGTCGGGCGCTTCTTCTTCGCCTTCGGGATCACAGCCGCCATCGCGACCCTCTTCTCGCTCTTCATGTCCTTCACGCTGACCCCGATGCTGGCGTCGTGGTGGTTCAAGCGCGAGACCGCCGCCGAGCGCGAGCGGGCCGAGAAGCACTGGTCGCAGCGCGTGTTCGCGCTGATGGACGCGCCGTTCAACTGGATGGAGCGCACCTATCGACGGTTCCTGCCCCCGACCCTGAGGCACCCGTACCTGGCGGTCACCTTGGGCTACCTCGGCCTGATCGTGATCACGTCCGGGGCCATCAAGTCGGGGCGTGTTCCCTTCGAGTTCATGCCGGGGGAGGAGACTGGGCGGGTGCAAGTCCTCCTGGAGGCTTCCCCGGGGACGCGCATCGAGGTGATGGACGGGCTGCTGAAGGAGATCGAGAAGCGACTGAAGGACAAGGGCAAGTGGCCTGAAGTGCGCGACGTGAACGCCACCGCCGGCAGCCAGGGCGCGGCGTTCATGGGGGCGGGCAACACGGGCGGGCAGTACGGCTCGGTGAGTGTGCTGCTCAAACGCCGCTCCGTCCGGCGTGAGGAGGGTGGACGGGGCGATCCGGAGTTCGTGGCGGACCTGCGCGAGGCGCTGGCGGACCTGCCCTCGGTCGACGTGCGGGTGGTTAGCGCCGAGGGCGAGATGGGCGGCGCCCAGGCCGACCTGCAAGTTCTGCTGCAGGGGCCCGACTACCACGCGCTCAGCCGGGCCGCGCAGGACCTGGCCCGCGAGCTCGACGCGACACCCGGGATGCTGTACTCGGATGCCTCGTCCAAGCCAGGGCGGCCCGAGGTCCGCATCCAGATCGACCGCGCGCGCTCGGCCGATGCGGGGATGACCGCGGGGCAGATCGCGATGGCCCTGCGCGCCGCCTATGAGGGCGATACGGCCAGCGAGTTCCGTGAGGGGGGCGACGAGTTCGACCTGCGCGTGCAGCTCTCGGAGCTGGACCGCAGCCGCTTGGACGCCGTGGAAGGCATCTTCCTGGGCCTCTCCCCCACCGGTCAGACGGTCCGGTTACGCGACGTCGCCCGGGTCTACCAGGCCGCCGGGCCATCCCGGATCGAACGCCAAGACCGCAGCCGCTCGGTGACGGTCTCGGCCTTCTTCGGGGAGGGCCTCGTGGGCAGCGAGGGCGAGGCCGTCGCGCGGGAGGCCATCCGCAAGTTGGAGGCCGACGGCCGGCTGGCCGGGGTCACCTGGCGGTTCGCGGGCGAGACGCAACAGCGCGGCGAGGAGTTCGCGTACATGTTCGAGGCGCTGGGGCTGGCGATCATCCTCGTGTACATCGTCACCGCGGCGCTCTACTCGAACATCCTGCAGCCGATGAACGTCATGCTGACGGTCCCGATGGCCTTCGGCGGCGGCATCCTGGCCCTGGCGCTGACCAAGGCCTCCATTTCTATCTCCTCGCTCATCGGTACGATCATGCTGACGGGGATCGTGGGCAAGAACGCGATCCTGGTGGTCGACTATGCGAACACGCTGAAGGCGCGCGGCCGGAGTACGCTCGACGCCCTCCTGGAGGCCGGGCCGACTCGGCTCCGGCCGATCCTGATGACCACCATCGCCTGCATCATGGGCTTGATCCCCACGGCCCTGGCGCTGAACGAGGCGTCGGCGTTCCGGCGGCCGATGGCGATGGTGGTGATCGGTGGGCTGATTCTGTCGACGGTGCTGTCGCTGCTGATCGTGCCGTCGTTCTACATGATCACAGACCGCCTGCAGACCAAGTACTACGAGCTGGGGCGCCGGCTGCTCAGCCGGTTCCGCCGCGCCGACGGCGAGGGAGACGAGTGAAACAGGTCATCGCGGTCTTCGACTCGGGCGTGCTGCCGGACATGATGCACGTCCTGGCGGCTCAGGGGATCCGTCGCTGGACTCGCCTGTCCGGGGCCAGCGGCGCCGGCGAACGGAACATCCGCGAGGGCGACGCGATCTGGCCCGGACTCAATGATGTGCTCCTCCTCGTCCTGGAGCCCGAGCGCGTCCAGCCGCTCATCGAAGCCTGTCACGCCATGCGCGACACCTTTCCGCTGAAGCCTGGGATGCGGTTCATCGTCTCCGACTGCGAGATCTACTAGGACCTCCGTTTTCCCCGGCGTGGAGGCTTCTCCGGCACCGTTCAGCGTTACTATGAGGGAGGTTTCCGGGGGTGCCCGGGCTTCCTGATCCGCCACGGGAGGGTGTTCCTCCATGGGACGCCGTTTCGACTTCGCTCTACTGCTCTTGCCCATCATTGTGGTGCTGACGGTCGCGGCCGTGTTCGTCGGATGCCGACCGTCCGAGCAGCTCGATCCGCACTTCCGGCCGAAGTACGAGAAGGCCGACTTGCGCACGGTGAAGGGCGACGAGATCGAGCCCATCGTCAAGGCCTTCGTCGAGCTGGGGGTCCTGGACGCTCAGCCCACGTATCTCGACCCGAAGGGCACGCTGGATCGGGGCACGTTCCTGACGTGGTTGATCCGGGCCTGGAACATCTACTACCGGGACGAACCGGACGTGTGGATCCGGTTGGCCGAGGTCGCTTCGGGCTCCGGCAACCACTACAGCGACGTCATGCCGCATACCCCCCTGTACCCCTATCTGGAGGGTATGGTTCAGGCCGGGCGGCTGGTCGGGTTCCAGAAGGGCGAGTGGGGCTACTCGCAGACCCTGGCGCGCCAGGAGCTCATCCTGCTCCGCAACTCCGTGGTCCTGGGCCGGGAGGCGGTGTTCGCGGATGAGGCCGTGCGCGACGACTTCCGCGTGAGCCTGCGCGCCTTCCTGGCCGACGCCGACTCGGTCCCCGAGCAGTACCTCCCGGCGGTCGCGACCGACCTCACCCGCGGGCGCTCCATCGCCCTGGCCTTCCAGGACGTCGAACTCGATAACGCGGCCCAGAAGCCGAAGCTGCTGCCTACCAAGCAGGTGACGCACCGGGAGGCCATTCTGGCGCTGTCGGAACTTGGCGAGCGCAACTACCGCAACGCGCAAGTCAAGGCCCTCGGCGAGTGGAAGCCCCTCTCCGAAGAGGAACAGAAGGCTCTGGATGCGGCGGACCAGGCCGCGCGAGACAAGGCCTCTGCCGGCCACGGCGACTGAGCAATCCCCTAGCCATATCGCACCCCGCCGGCCGCGTCCTCCAGGGCGCGGCCGACGCGCTTCGCGGCGGTTGCGGAGGCGCGGGTCGGGTGCTATACTGCGGGCTCAACACAGCCTCCCACCGATCATGCGCACCTACCATATCGAGACGTTCGGCTGCCAGATGAACGAGCACGACTCCGAGGGGATCGCCGGGATCCTCGCGAGTCTGGGCCTCGAGCCCGTTGCCGCGCCGGAGGGGGCCGACGTGCTCGTCCTGAACACCTGCTCCGTGCGTGAGAAGCCGCACCGGAAGGTGTTTGCCAGGCTGACCGACTACCGGGCGCTGAAGGACGCCGGGGGGGCGCGCCTCATCGTCGTCGCCGGCTGCATGGCGCAGCTGATCCCCGAGGACATCCGCCGCGCGGCTCCGCATGTCGACCTGCTGGTAGGGCCTCGGAGCTACGCCGAGCTAGAGGCCGCCGTGGAGCGGCACCTGGCCGAGTCGGTGGACCCCGAGTCGCTCCTGTCGCGGTCGGAACCGGACCAGGCGGCCATCCCGCAGCAACGGGCCAGCGCCCATCGGGCGTGGGTCGATGTGATGTACGGCTGTGACAACCACTGCGCCTACTGCGTGGTGCCGCGCGCCCGAGGGCCGGAGGTCAGCCGGCGCCCGGAGGCGATCATGCACGAGGTTGAGGCGCTGGTGGCGCAGGGCGTGGTGGAGATCACGCTGCTGGGCCAGAACGTCAACTCCTACGGACGCGGGCTTGAGCCGCCCGTCGGCTTTGCGCAGCTCCTGGCGCGGCTGGACGCAGTCGAGGGCCTGCAGCGGGTGCGCTTCACGACCTCGCATCCAAAGGACCTGTCGGACGGGCTGATCCAGGCCATCCGCGAACTGCCCACCGTCTGCGAGCACCTGCACCTGCCCGTCCAGGCCGGCTCGGACCGGATTCTGGCGCGGATGGGCCGGGGCCACACGGCTGAGGAGTACCTGACGCGCTTACGGCAGGCGCGCGCCGAAGTGCCCGACCTCGCGGTCACCACTGACGTGATGGTGGGGTTCCCGGGGGAGACGCGCGAGGACTTCGATGCGACCCTGACGCTCTTCTGGACCGCACGTTACGACCAGGCCTTTATGTTCAAGTACAACGACCGGCCGGGGACGCCGGCGAGCCTGATGGTCGAAAAGGTCCCCGAGGACGAGAAGCAGGCCCGCTTCGCGGACCTCGTGCGGCTGCAGAACCGCATTGCGCGTGAAGTGAACGAGGTCCAGGTCGGGCGGACCTTCGAGGTCCTCGTGGAAGGGCCCGATCCGAGGGACCCGGACAAGGCGCGGGGCCGGACGCGGCAGAACAAGCTGGTGATCTTCGCCGCCCGGGGCGATCTCACCGGGCGGTTCGTGCCCGTGCGAGCTGTCGAGGCGCGCCTGTGGGGCTGGCTGGGCGAGCCGGTCTGACCCGAGGAGACCCGCATGCCACCGATGACGTCACGTGAACGCATTCTGGCCGCCATGCGCCGTGAGGAGCCGGACCGGGTGCCCGTGAGCCCCTTTGGCCTGGGGCATCTCCCGTACGGGAGCGAGGCGGCGGAGCGGCTGATCGCGCTTACCGACCCCTTCGTCGACGGGCCGGTGACGGGCGGCGACCCGATACTCGGCACCGCTGTCCCGACGACGCACGCGCAGGACGGCGACGCCACGATCACGACTTACCACACGCCGGCCGGCGACCTGACCATGCGCCGCCGGAGCACGTCGGTGACCAGCGCGACAGTCGAGTTCCCGCTGAAGACGGCCGAGGACATCGAGAAGATCCTCTCGATCCCCTATCAGGCTCCGGAGCCGAACGTCGCGCCCTTCCTGCAGCGCCGCGCGGAGATCGGCGGGGAGGCAATGGTGCTCGCGGGGATGGGTGACGCGATCTGCTTCCCGGCGACGTTCTTCTCGCCCGAGGACTTCTGCCTCGTCTGGGCCGACGCACCCGACGCGCTCGAGCGCATGGTGGCCGTGGCGGCCGAGCGGCTCAACTGCTGGGTCGAGAAGGCCAGCGCCCAAGGCGTGGACGCCTGGCGGATCGTCGGCGGGGAGTACGCCAGCGTGCAGCTGGGCCCCGAGGCCTTCCGGCGGCTCGTGGTGCAGTACGACAGCGCGTTGGTCGACGTGATGCGCCACTACGGCGCAGTGAGCTACTTCCACAACCACGGGCCGACGATGCGCTACCTGGACCAGTTCGCCGACATCGGCTTCGACGCCGCAGACCCCTTCGAGGGGCCGCCCTGGGGCGACTGCGACCTGCGCGAGACGCTGGAGCGGGTCGGGGACCGGTTCTGCGTGGTCGGCAACCTCGACGACATGGAGATCATCGAGAAGCGCCGCCGGGAGGATGTGCTGGAGATCGCCCGCGAGCGCCTGGAAGCCGCCGGGCCGCGCTCCTTCTGCCTCGGCGGCACCGCCTCGGGCACGTACACCGAGAAGGGCGCCGAGAACTTCATCGCGATGGTCGACGTCGCGGAGGACTACGCCCGGGCGCGTCGGTGAGCCGCCCGGCTCTGGACCGCGAAGCCGTCGCCGTGTATGCTGGTAGAACCGCGGCCTCGCGCGCCCACAGCAACGCAGCCGGTGGTGGCGACGTATTGGAGTTGACGCTAGACATGATCGTTAGTGTGGCCGGATCGGCGGCCGAGTAGGAGAACGACCTCACATGGCAGGGATGACGCTGACCGAGAAGCTGTTGGCCCACGCAGCGGGACGCGACGGCGTGCGGCCGGGGGATTTCGTCACGGCGAAACTGAGCTGCGTGCTGGCGAACGACATCACCGCCCCGATTGCGATCCGCGAGTTCCGCAAGATGGGCGCTGAGCGGGTCTTTGACGCCGGCAAGGTGGCTCTGGTGGCCGATCACTCGACGCCGAACAAGGACATCGCCGCCGCCACGCAGACCAAGACGATGCGCGACTTCGCCCGCGAGCAGGGCATCCTGCACTACTACGAGACGGAGGCCGGCATCGAGCATATCCTGCTGCCCGACAAGGGCATTGTGCTGTCGGGCGACTGCGTGATCGGCGCGGACTCACACACCTGCACCTACGGCGCGATCACCGCCTTCAGCACCGGCGTTGGCTCCAGCGACTGCGCGGCGGGCATGGCGACCGGGGAATGCTGGTTTCGTGTGCCTGAGACGCTCCGCTTCGTCTTCGAGGGGGCGCTACAGCAGTGGGTCGGTGGCAAGGACCTCATCCTTTACACCATCGGGCAGATCGGCGTGGATGGGGCGCTGTACCGCGCAATGGAGTTCGCGGGCAGCGCGATCCATGCGCTGGACATGGCCGGGCGCTTCACCATGTGCAACATGGCCATTGAGGCCGGGGGCAAGAACGGTGTCATGCCCTTCGATGAGAAGACCCGGGCCTACGTGGACGCGCGGGCGACGCGCGCGTATACCGTCTTTGCGGCCGACGCAGATGCCGAGTACGCCGAGGTCTACGAGTGGGATGCGAGCGGCATCGAGCCACAGGTCGCGGCGCCCTTCCTGCCGAGCAACGCCCGCGGCGTGAGCGAGTTCGCGGACACGGTGATCGATCAGGCGGTCGTCGGCGCCTGCACGAACGGGCGCATCGAAGACTTGCGGGAGGCTGCGAAGGTGCTGCAGGGACGCAAGGTGGCGCGGGGCGTCCGCTGCATTGTCATCCCTGGGACCCACGAGATTCACTTGCAGGCGACGCGCGAGGGACTCGTGGAGCTGTTCCTCGAGGCGGGCGCGATGGTCAGCACGCCGACGTGCGGCCCCTGCCTGGGTGGGCACATGGGCATCCTCGCCGCCGGCGAGCGCGCCGTCGCGACCACCAACCGCAACTTCGTCGGCCGCATGGGGCATCCGGAGTCCGAGGTGTACCTCGCCAGCCCGGCTGTCGCCGCGGCCTCGGCCGTGACCGGACGAATCTGCAGTCCGACAGCGCTCTGAGACAGCTCCCTGTGCCTACAGGGATGAGCCGGAGGCTTCCCCAATGACCGGACGTGTACACAAGTACGGAGACCATGTCGATACGGACGTCATCATCCCCGCGCGGTATCTCAGTACGAGCGACAGCGCGGAGCTGGCGAAGCACTGCATGGAGGACCTCGATGCGGAGTTCGTCGGCCGCGTGCAGCCGGGGGACGTGATCGTGGCTGGGGTGAACTTCGGCTGCGGGAGCTCGCGGGAGCACGCGCCCATTGCCATCAAGGCCTGCGGCGTCTCGAGCGTGGTCGCAAGGAGCTTCGCGCGCATCTTCTACCGGAATGCGCTGAACATCGGCCTGCCGATCATCGAGTGCGCGGCGCTGGCCGACGAGGCCCAGGCCGGCGACGAGCTCGCGGTGGATCTCGAGGCCGGGACGGCGCGGAACCTCACCCGGGGCACAGAGTTTGCGTTTCCGCCGCTGGTCGGGCCCGCGGCGGACTTGGTGGCGGCGGGGGGCCTGGTGCCGTTGGTGCGGGCCCGGTTGGCGGGCTAACGGCGTCGGAGCAGCGCTCCGACCCACGAGCGTACAAGGGCGCGAGGCATGGCGAAGCCGCTGGTGGCGATCATCGGGCGCACGAATGTAGGCAAGTCGGCGCTGTTCAACCGCCTGACGGGGCGACGCATTGCCGTCGTCGAGGACCGACCGGGGGTGACGCGCGACCGGCTGTACGCCACCGCGCGGATGGGTCAACGCGAGGTGGTGTTGATCGACACGGGCGGCATCGTGGGCGGCGAGGAGGACGTGCTCGTAAACATGGTGGCCGAGCACGCGAAGTTGGCGCTGGAGGAGGCGGACCTGCTGGTGTTCGTGGTGGACGGAATGGAGAGCCTCACCAGCCATGACATGATCGTCGCGGACACCGTGCGGCGCTCCGGGAAGCCGTACATCCTGGTCGCGAACAAGATGGAGAAGGGCCGGCTCGACTCTTCCCCCTTCCTCGACCTGCGCCTCGGGACGCCTCTGGACATCTCTGCGATCCACAACCTGAACATCGAGCTGCTCCAGGACGCCATCGTGGACGCGCTCCCGCCCGAGGAGCCCGAGGAGCCGGTCAACGAAGACCGCATCGCGGTGGCGGTCGTGGGACGGCCGAATGTGGGGAAATCCTCGCTCATCAACGCCCTCCTGGGCGAGGAGCGGGTGATCGTCAGCGACATCCCCGGAACCACGCGCGAGGCCATCGACGTGCCCGTCACGGTCGATGGACAGGAGTTCCTGCTCGTAGATACGGCCGGTCTGCGGCGGAAGTCCCGCAGCAAGGAGGCGGTCGAGTTCTACTCGACGCTCCGCTCGGCGAAGGCCATCGAGCGTGCGCACGCCGTGCTCCTGATGCTAGACGCCTCCGAGGGCGTGACGATCCAGGACCAACGCATCGCCGGGATGGCCGAGGAAGCCGGTAAGGCGACGGCCATTGTGGCCAACAAGTGGGACCTCGTGCTTGCCCGGGGCGCCGTCGCCGGAGAGAACCCGCGCGAGATCGAGGGGACGGTGCCCAAGAAGCTGGAGAGGAACCTGCGTCTGGACTTCGCGCGCGACGCCCGCCGCAGGCTCCCGTTCCTGGACTACGCCCAGCTCCTGTACGTCTCGGCTTCGACGGGTCAGGGTCTGGAGGGCTTGCTGCCCCTCGCGGCGCGGATCGCGGGAGACTACAGCCGGCGGATCGCCACCGGCGTGCTGAACCGGGCGGTCAATGACGCGGTGCTGAAGCACAGCCCGCCGAGCCGCAAGGGCCGGCGGCTGCGCATCTACTACACGACCCAAGTCGCTGTGGAGCCGCCCACGATCGTGTGCTTCGTGAACGACCCGAAGCTGATGCACTGGTCGTACCAGCGCTACCTCATCAACTTCCTCCGCCGCGAGTTCCAGTTCGAGGGTACGCCGATCCGCCTGCATGCGCGGCCCCGGCGGCCCGAGGACGCGGACGGGGACTGACACCACCCGGGGGTGAGTCGAACGCAGACCGGGTTTGCACTGGCGTCGATGGCGGGCTGCTACCTGCTGGGCGGCATTCCGGTCGGGGTGCTGATCGCGCGCAGTCAGGGCGTCGACCTGCGCAAGGTCGGCAGCGGCAACATCGGCGCGACCAACCTCTTCCGGGCCCTCGGCGCGAAGTGGGGCCTGATCGGCTTTGCGCTCGACACGCTGAAGGGCTTCATTCCGGTGCTGGCCTGCGCGAAGTTGGGCCTCACAGGCTGGGCCCTCGGCGCCGCAGGACTCGCCGCGGTCGTGGGGCACTGCTTCACGCCCTACCTCCGCTTCGCCGGAGGCAAGGGTGTGGCAACGAGCCTCGGGGTCGCCTTTGCGCTGTACTGGCCGGCAGGGCTGGTCCCCCTCCTCGTGTGGATCGCCGTCACGGCCGTCTGGCGGTACGTCTCCCTGGGCTCGGTGGTCGCGCTGCCCACGGCGCCCGTCATCGCGGCGCTCCTCGGAGCGCCCGGGCCACTGGTGGCGGCGATGGGAGCCGCGGCAGTCCTATGCGTAACCCGGCACATCAGCAACCTGGAGCGGCTTGTGAAGGGGACCGAGAGCCGCCTGGGCAGCCGCAAGTCGACCCCCACCGAGGAGGCGGACACTTGACTCGTAGCGACGTCAGCCCTGTGGCGGTCATCGGCGCCGGCGGCTGGGGCACGGCCCTGGCCTGTCTGGCGGGCGAGAAGGGTACCGCCACCCGCCTCTGGGCCCTGGAGCCGGAGGTCGCGGAGGAGATCAGCACGCTCCGCGTCAACAGCCGATACTGCCCCGGGGCTGTGATTCCGCCCTCGGTGAGGGCGACCTCCGATCTCGCTGAGGCGCTGCAGGGCGTGCGGCTGGCCATCTTCGTTACCCCCTCCCGCTGGCTGCGCGCCGTCGCCGAGGAGGCCCGCGACCACCTCCCCGCTCGGGCGTGGGCCGTATGCGCAACCAAGGGGCTGGAGGCGGGCACCGGCCTCCGCATGTCTCAGGTGCTCGCCGAGGTTCTGGGCGTAGGCACTCCGATCGGCGCGCTGTCGGGCCCGAACCTCTCGCGGGAGATCGTGCAGGGGATGCCGGCCTGTGCCGTCGTGGCGAGTCGCGACGCCGCCGTTAGCCGCGCCGCTCAGGACCTGTTGCTCTCCGCGCGTTTCAGAGTCTACACCAACTCGGACATCGTCGGCGTCGAGCTCGGTGGCGCGCTGAAGAACATCGTTGCTCTGGCCTCCGGGGTCAGTGACGGACTCGGATTCGGGAGCAACACGAAGGCAGCGCTGCTGACCCGCGGACTGGCGGAGATCCGGCGGTTGGGGACGGATCTGGGCGCGAAGCCGGAGACGTTCGCCGGGCTATCGGGGATCGGCGATCTGATCACCACTTGCTCCAGCACACTCAGCCGCAACTGGCAGGTCGGCCATCGACTCGCGCAGGGCGAGGTCCTCGCCAATATCGAGGCCTCGATGGGAGGCCAGGTCGCCGAAGGGGTTCCGACCACCCATGCGGCGTGCGCGCTGGCGGCCGAACGGGGCGTCGAAATGCCCATCGCGGAGGCCGTGCGGGACGTGCTCTCGGGCCACGTCCCGCCCCGCGAGGCCGTGGCTCGACTCATGGGTCGCGAGGGCAAAACCGAAGTTGACAGCCCCCCTCTTCCCGCGTAGAATGGAACCATAGTCGTCTTGACCCGCTTCGGAGACACCTTGTCTGCTCACGCGTGCAGGCCCGCATTCTGCGCCATTCAGGGCGCGAAATAGGGGTGATCCGACGTGCCGAGCACGGTCACGAAGGCGGACTTGGCGGACACGGTCGTAACCAAGGTCGGAGGGCTCACCAAGCGCACTGCAGGTGAGGTGATCGACGCCACGCTCGACGCCATCACCAACGCGCTGTGCGACGGAGCCAAGGTCCAGATCACCGGGTTCGGCACCTTCGAGGTGCGTGTGCGGAAAGCCCGCACGGGCCGCAATCCGGCGAAGCCGGAGGAGACGATCTCCATCCCAGCTCAGAAGGCGCCGGTGTTCAAGGCCGGCAAACGCCTGAAGGACGCCGTCAAGTAGGCGGGAGCGACCGCGCGGACGGAGTGGCGACCATAGCCGACTCCCTTCGTGTTCCCGCCGACGGGCGAAAGGTCGGGGCGTGGCGCAGTTTGGTTAGCGCGTTAGACTGGGGGTCTAAAGGCCGCCGGTTCGAGTCCGGCCGCCCCGACCACTCCCCCGCAATCAGCCGCTCAGTGCACCGCGCCGCCGGCCATCGACGCATGGATGCCGGCGGTCTGTGTTACGGCAGGTGACAGGTAACAGGTGACAGGAATGGTACCGGCCTTGTCATCCGCGACGATAGCGTCTCCCCACCTCGCTGGAGGGTCCACCGATGACAGTTCACCCCGATCCGGAAGCGCATGCCACCCAGGTCGCTGAGCTGTATACCCAGCACCTGAACCCCGGCTGGGCGGCGGTCATCAAGTTCATGGGCTATGGCGTCGTCGAGACCGAGGCCGAGGGGTGCTGGATCACGGACTCGGGCGGCGCAAGGTGGCTGGACTGCCTGGGCGGACCGGGGGTCTTCACGATGGGCCACCGGAACCCGGACGTGGTCGCGGCGGTCGAACGGCAGCTGCGCGCCATGCCGCTCTCCAGTCATCTGCTGCTGAACGAGCCGATGGCCCAACTCGCTGCGGAGCTAGCCGACCTCTGCCCGGGTGAGCTACGGCACGCGTTCATCTGCAACTCGGGGGCCGAAGCGGTCGAGGGCGCCCTGAAGATCGCGCGGGCCTACACGCGCCGCCCGAAGTTCGTCGGCGCCATCGGCGGCTTCCACGGGAAGACCTTCGGCGCCCTCTCGGCCTCGGGGAGAGAGCAGTACAAGACCCCGTTCGAGCCCCTGCTTCCCGGCTTCACGCACGTGCCCTTCGGCGAGACGGGTGCGCTGGCGAAGGCGGTCGATGGCGAGACGGCGGCGGTGATCCTGGAGCCGGTCCAGTGCGAGGCGGGGATCATCATCCCTCCGGACGACTACCTCCCGGCCGCGCGCGAGATCTGCGACCGCACCGGGGCGCTGCTGGTTCTGGATGAGATCCAGACCGGCCTCTGTCGCACGGGGAAGACCTTCGCGGGCGACTGGTGGGGCGTTGCGCCCGACCTGATGTGCCTGGGCAAGGCCCTGGGTGGCGGAGTGATGCCGATCGGGGCGTTTGTGGGCAGTGACGCGGCTTGGGGCGTGTTCCACGAGAACCCGCTGATCCACACCAGCACCTTCGGAGGCAACCCGCTCGCCTGCGCGGCCGCCCTGGCGGCGCTCCGCCTGGTGCGCGACGGGGGGCTCTGCGAGGCTGCGCTGGCCCGCGGCGAGCAGCTCCTGGCGGGCATGGAGGCCATCGCCGCGGAGCACCCGGACCTCGTTCGCGATGTGCGGGGCAAGGGGCTACTGGTGGGACTGGAGTTCATCGACGCCGACGTAGGCGGTCTGGTGATCGCGGGTCTCGCACAGCGCCGGGTGCTTTGCGCCTACGGGCTGAACGACCCGCACACCCTCCGCTTCGAGCCACCGGCGGTGATCACCCCTGCGGATGTGGACCACGCGTGCGCGATGGTGCGGGAAGCCGTCGGCCAAGCCAAGCTGCTGATGGGTCTCGCGCAGTAGTGGCCCCAGCGAGTCACAGGTGATCTGATGATGCGCTTCAGGCGTTCCGGCGATGCTCTGCTCCCCGTCATCCTCTTCAGCCTGTTGCTCGGGGGCTGCTCCAGGCAGGAGCCAGAGCCGCCGGCGCAGGCCACCATGCCGCCCGAGGCCACTGCGCCCAAGGAGCCTGAACCGCGCAACATCCCCATCCTCTGCATGCACGATGTAGGCCCAGACGCCAAGAACGAGTACTCGATCAAGACGGCGGACCTGGAGAAGTACGTTGGGTGGTTCAATGCTCAGGGGTACCAGTCGGTGCTGTTGCGGGACGTGGCCGCGTACCTGCGCGGCGAGGCGGAGCTGCCCGAGAAGCCCGTGGTCTTCACCTTCGACGACAACTGGAAGAGCGCGCTGAAGATCGTGCAGCCGCTGCTGGCCAGACACGGCTACACCGGGGTCGCGTTCTGCATCAGCTCCTCGGTGGGCGCCAACGATCGCCGACTGACCTGGGAGGACTGTAAGGCGCTTGCGGCCGCGGGCTGGGAGATCGGCTCCCACAGCAAGACTCACGAGAACCTGACGCTGGTGCCCAAGGGGCAGTCGCCGGAGAGCATCCGGGCGATGGTGGAGGAGCAGATCGGCGACTCGAAGGCGGAGATCGAGACCAACACCGGGCTCGAGGTCACCTCCTTCGCCATGCCGTACGGCAACTACGACACGTTCGTGCTGGACGCGCTGGAGGAGGCAGGTTACACGGCCGCCGTCAGTGTTGATCGCGCCACCGCGGATGAGCGATCGGACCCGCTCCGGCTGCCGCGGCGGATGATCATGAACAACACGGCGTTCTCCACCTTCCAGCACGTCTGCCAGGCCAAGACACTGCACCTGCAGGACATGAGCCCGCCCCCGGGGACGCGCGTCGATGGGGAGGCCGTCACCATTACCGCCACCGTGGGCGATGCGGATGTGTCCGCTCCGCCCACCGGGGAGGCGATGGGGGAGCCGCTCAAAGTGACGTATGACGCCGCCGGCAGGAAGCTCACCCTCGAGGCCGAACTCCAGAGAGGGGCGAACTCAATCGCCCTTCGTGCGCCCAACCGCGAGACGAACTGGCTCCTGATCAGCAACGGGTGACCCGCCTCCCGTCACCGGCCACCACTATGAGAGGCCCTTCGGTTCGCATCCGGCCCACCGAGTTCCCCGCTCACCGGCGGCGACGCCGCCGGGACCAGAACTCCACGTGCTGCTGCTTCGGGATGGTGCTGCTGTGCGGGCTGGTCGCTCTGGCGGCGGCGCGCAAGCCGCTCTTCGCGGCGCTGCGCGGCGCGTTTCACCGCGACCAGGTGCAGGAGGCTCCGCGCCCGGACTTCCCCCTGTCGATCTCCCTTCCGGCGCAGGACTGGTACCGGTACGCGGTGGTTCCCATTGAGGTGACCGTCGTGGCGGCCGATGGAACGCCGGTCAGCACGACGCCGCCTGAGATCGTGGTGCTGAACGCCGAAGGGGATGTCGTACCGACGGTGGGGGGGATCGAGGAGCTGCCCTTACGCTTCGACAGCGCAAAGGGGGTGTGGCGAGGGGCCTGGCCGGTCCCCTTCGCTGCGCCCTCGGGGGCAGATGCCGTGTACACGATCGAGGCCAAGGCGACCTTCGCCCCCGCCGAGTGGGGTTGGGAGCCGCCCGAAGAGCGCAGAAAGCGCGAGAAGGACGACCAGAAGCGCCGGCGTGAGTGGGAGGCCGAGGCCAAGGCCAAGGGCGAGAAGGCCGAGGCGGAGGAGGCGCCGCCGACCTCGGGGCCTCGTCCGGGAGACGAAGCGGTCTGTACTGCGACAGCGGACTTCCGGGTGGTGCGCAAGGAGCGGGCCGACCTCCCTCCGGGTGCCGGAGTGGTGACCTGGGAACCCGGGTTCCCCGACGGTGAGCTGACCGGCCCGGACGGCAGGAAGGGCGACTGGCGGGTGATGTTCGACTGGGCCGAGTTCATGGGCGCCGACGCGCTCTGGTTCCGCGGAGCGGTCACCGAGGCCTGGACCGAGCAGGGCCGCCTGACGCTCGACAACCCGTGGGTGCAGCACAACCTGGAGATGGTCCCCCGGATGGCCCAGGAGGCTCACCGGCGCGGGCTGAAGTTCGGGGTCTGGGCGGCGGCGATGGAGACCTACCCGAACAAGCCGAGTCAACACGCCGCGGGCCGGGACTGGAAGCCCGCGTATCGCTGGACCCAGGACTTCTCCCGTAGCCGACGGGTCCCGACCGAGGAGGCGGCGATCTCGCTGCTCGATCCGAACCGCCCCCGACACCTGGCACAGTTCTGCGCGCAGATGCAGGCGACCGAGGGTGTGGACTACGTGGGTTTCGACTACATCCGCAGCGGAGCCGATTGGGGGGCGTATGAGCTGACCGATGGCTTTGCGGCGACCATGCCGGTGATCGGCCTGCCGGACAACTGGGGCGGCCTCAGCTCAGCAGACCGCATGGGCTGGCTCTGTGATCGCTTGGACGGCGAAGGGTACAGGACGAACCTGGAGCTTTACCACCAGTGGAACTGGTATAGGGAACATGTGCTGTGTGGCGTCCTGCAGCGCATCCTGGAGGACTCGAAGCTCACGAAGCCGCTCTGGACCTTTACGCTGAGCTGGTGGCACGGGGAGCAACACGGACAGGACCCGCTGATGTTCGCCGACGCGGGCGTCTCCATCGACGCGGTGATGCTGTATGAGTGCAACAGCGTAGCCCAGTTCGACTCGCTGGTAGACCAGTGGCGGGAGGGCATCGACGAGGGGGGCGGCATCCCCGCCGGCCACATCAACATCATGGGCGGGGACCAAGTCAGCTTCCGCTCGCACCAGAAGCTCACCAACCCCGCCGCGCCGGAGGAGATGTACCGTCGGATCACGAAGGCGGGCGCACAACTGACGAAGGGCGGCCCGTTGTGGGGCGCGTTCGTACACGACGTCAGCCGACTGTGCGCGCCCCGGCTGGCCGGCAACCGCGGGCCCTACTCAGGCCGCGAGTGGGCGCTCGCCGGCGCCGCCGCCTTCAGCACGGTGCGGGCGAACTGGGGCGTTCAGCCGGTGAAGTGCGCGCTGCAGGTCCCCAAGGGGGCTTCCGTAGGGAGCACGGTGACCTGCGAGCTGACGATCGAGAACCTCACCGAGGCTACACTCAAGGACCTGGACATCCGGCTGATGGACACGGCGCAGATCAACCGGGTCTCGGGCCCGCAGCAGGTGCCGGAGCTCGGCCCGAAGCAGAAGATCACGGTGCCGCTGCAGGTTCAGGTCACGGGCTTTGATGGGTCGAGGGCGTCGCGATTCATGGTCGCGGCCCAGATCCGGTGGCCTGCGGGCGATTACGGCGCCGGCGTCCGCGCCGACCTGCCGAGGCTCTACACTGTGATGGCTTACCTGAACGCCGCCTGACGCTCAGGCCGCCCCGGAGGACGTCCCGCCCGTGCCCCGTCGACACCGCAACTGGCTCCAGCGCCTGCTCGGGGAACCCCAGCCCACGGACGGCCTTGCCGCCTCTGACGCCTTTGCCGAGATCGGCCCATACTACGACGCACTGATGTCCACGGTGCCCTACGGGAGCTGGGTCGACTACGTGGAGGCCTTGCTCCTGCGCTTCGACCACAAGCCGCAGACCGTGTTGGACCTGGCGTGCGGTACGGGCAAGGTCGGGGCCGAGCTGGCGCGGCGCGGCTACCCACGCGTGTTCGGGCTGGACCTGTCCGAGGGCATGGTGCGGGTCGCGCGACGGACGAACCGCCTGCGAGCGGCGGTGCAGGACGCCCGCGCCCTGGGCCTGCGGGCCGACGCGCTGGACCTCGTCGTCTCGCTCTACGACAGCCTGAACTACCTCGTCGAACCCGCGGGGCTGCTGGCGTGCTTCCGGGGCGTCTTCGCCGGACTGAAGCCCGGCGGGTTGTTCATCTTCGACCTGAACACCATCCGGGCCTTGGCTCTGGACCTCTTCACCCAGGACAACCTCCGGTCGTCCGCCCCGCTCGTGTACTCCTGGCGATCGGAGTGGGACGCCGAAGCGCGGCTTTGCACGGTGCGCATGTGGTTCCAGTGGCGCAAGGACGGAGAGCAGCAGGAGTTCGCGGAGGTCCATCGACAACGGGGCTACGCGGACGAGGAAGTCCGGTCGATGCTGCGCGACGCCGGCCTGCGCGTTCTGGCGGTCTACGACGCCTACTGCTTCGACGCGCTGCACGACCGAAGCACCCGGGCGTTCTACGTGGCGCGACGCGAGCCCTGAGATGCAGAGCTGGCGGTGCATCCTCCGGGTGTCGGTAGGTCGGGGGCGGACACGTTGGGCGAGATGCTGACGGTCGGAGATCGCATCCAGAGCTGCCCTGGCGTTTGACAGGGAAGGGTCGTCGGGGTATACTGAGGCCAGTCGGCGTAGGCCGACGATCTCCGCGATTCTCAGTTGTGTGCGTCAAGTTCTGCAAATAGGTTGTCGGGTATCTCCGGTTGGGTTGCTGAGTTGTGAGCGGTGGCCCCGCGCCCGTGGATACGGGGTGGCGGGGCTGGTGAGCGAGCCGGTGTGAAGC
>Ga0233425_10002912_pt1 | contig 32395 bp, 29 predicted proteins | sample Watercolumn_Towu_2_FD_181712 | JGI IMG/M metagenome (GOLD analysis project Ga0233425, IMG submission 181712) | Freshwater microbial communities from Lake Towuti, South Sulawesi, Indonesia - Watercolumn_Towuti2014_140_MG | ecosystem: Environmental > Aquatic > Freshwater > Lake | place... | reverse complement strand
ACGTCCTGGATCATTGCCGGTGAGTTGAAAGTCATGGTCTCCCTCCAAGAGTGATTGCAAGAGTGATTTGCACAAATGTACTTTACCAGAGAACAGCCAGGCTTTCAACTCAGATGAAACACACCCAGATGATATTCTTGTCGGTGTGCGTTTTCTTCTTGCCACTGTAGGGCTCTTTTTGTTCGGTGGCGTCTTGGGGGCGTTGGCGACGCCGTTCGGTGCCATCCAGCGCAAAGTCCGGCGTGCCCTCGTGGGCCAGCGCATTGTCCGCCACTTTGCTGCCGTCGCGCTCCGGGGTCATGTTGAGCTCCTGCAACGCGGCCTGCGCCACGGGCAGCAAATGGTGCATCCAGTAGTTGGTCTGCGACTGGCTCAGACCAAACTGCAACCCGTGCATGGTCTGCAAGGGATTCGTTTTCAGGTAGACCAGGCTGAACAGCAAACGATCGGCGGGCTGATTCAATACACCGTGCGCGCCACCCCCCGCTTGCCGTTGGCGCGGCTTGCCGGCCAGGGTGCGCTGCGCCGGCTATCGCGTGGCATACGCCGTCTCAAACGCGGGCAAGAGCTGCGCAAATTCCTCAACCCGCAGCCCCGTGGCCGCCAAGAGCTCGCGCGGCCGCGTTTGGAGTTGTTCATAGGTTAACATAGCGGCACCATCTCTGGCTGGTTTGGGATACCACTGGACCGTAGGGGGCCAGTGGCGTTCTCGGAGGCTGACCCAGGATCAGTTTGACCCCAGAAAACGTCCATTATACCAACGGTCTCGTTATTGCCGATAATGTCTAAATGTAAAACCTGTCCCAATTTGGTTATGGCTGAGTAGTCACGTGAAATCTGTGTTCATCTGTGTCCCGGTCTCAATCGCTTATGACTTCCGCCAGCGCCTTGGCCGATGGAATGGGTTTTCCAGGCGCTTGCGGCCGCTCTCAGTACCGTCCGCAGGTCTGCGCCACCTCATACATCGCGACCACATTCTCCGTCGGCGAGTTGTCCTGGAGCGCGTGCGTGGGCGCGAAGCAGTAGCCGCCGCCCGGCATCATGATGTCCATGATCTCCTTGCAGTACGCCACCGCCTCATCTACCGTGCCATAGGCCACCGGCCCGGCCGTTGAGATGCAGCCGTGGAAGGCCATGCGATCGCCGTAGCGCGCCTTGAGGTAGGCCGGGGCCATGTCCTTCGCTTCGGGCTGGAGCGTATCTGCGATGGTGATGCCCATCTCGAGGAAGTCATCGAACGCCCAACTGCTCGACCCGCAGCAGTGCATCATGATCGGCAGGTTGTAGGCGCGGGCCAGGTCGCAGTACTTCTGGTAACGCGGCCGGATCTGCTTGCGGAAGGTCTTCATGCTGATCGTGGGGCCGCGCTGCGTACCCAGGTCTTCGCCCATCCAGATGAAGTCCACGCCGCCTTTGGCTGCGTCCAGGATGCGGGCGCAAATCTCGATCTGGATGTTCATCCGGCGGTCGGCCAGCAGCAGGCCCGCCGGGTCGTCCGTCACCAGGTCAATGAGGGTCTGCTGCATGGTGCGCAACATGCCGTTGGCGTTGATGATGTCGCCGAAGCCGCCGGAGCCGTTGACGGCGAATTGGCCGAAGCGTTTGCAGGTCTCCGCAATCTCCGAATAGTCGAAGTTGTCGGGATCGGGCATCGGCCAGGCCGCGACCGCTTCCTCCGTGGCGTGCTCCAGAGGGAAGTCGCAATAGTCCCAGTAGCCGCCCGATTCGTGCTCGACCCAGCGACGGTGGATGCCCCAGTTGTCTACATGGCGGCCGGGCACGTCTTCATGCAGCTTCGGCCCGACATAACGCGGATAGACGCCGCGAAAGTCCACACCGAGCGCCTGGCGCAGCCCCTCGTGGTCATCGGCGGCCAGGCCGAAATGATCTTTGAGCCGCCGGTCAATGCCGGGGTTGGAGAGGTAGTTGATCGGTACCCGGTCGGGTTCCTGCCGTGCAAAGGCGGTCAGGACGCGTTCTTTGGAGGTCATTTCTTTGGTCATGCGGTCTCCTGTGGGAAATGTGCAAATCAGCAAATCGGCAAGTCGGTGGATCAGCCGGTGGGCGGGGAGGGACGCGACGCCTGGTCGGTTTCCCAGGCAGTCTCGAACATGGCAATCGCGTTCTCCAGCTTGACGTCCCAGTGCAGCTCGGTCGTGGAGCCGAGGAAATAGCCCCGGCCGTCCGCCTCGGCGATGGCCTGGCGGCAGGCGGCGCGCACCTCGTCCGGCGCGCCGAAGGAGAGGAGCTGGCTCACGTCAATGCCGCCGGTCAGGAACAGCTTGGGATACTTCTGGCGCACCTTGCCCACGCTCATGCCGGCTAACACCTCCAACGGGTTGAGGCCATCAATGCCGGCGACGACCAGGTCATCTAAGACAGGGAAGAGGTTGCCGTCGGAGTGGAACAGGCAATAGGTGTCCCGCCCGTGCCAGGCGTCGTTGAGCTTCTTGAGTCGCGGGAACCAATAGCGGCGCAACCATTTCGGCGAGAAGAGCGGCGCCGTCTTGTAGGCGATGTCGTCGTAGGTGAGGGCGATGGGGAAGAGCCGGGGATCGGCGATGGCCGCGACGCGGCGCAGCTCGGCGCGGTTGCGGGCGTCCAGCCACTCCTCCACCAGGTCGGGGTAGTCGGCCATCAGATAGCAGAAGGTCTCCGTGCCCACGGCCCAATACATCTCGGTCAGCCCGACGCCGCTCTCCACGATCATCACGGTGGGATCGCCCCGGCCGGTGGGATCGGCGGCGGCGTAGGCGGCCAGCCAGCCCCGCAGGGAGTCGTGGAACCGTTCGGCATACGCCCGGTCGTAGACGGCAGCCTCGGCGCGCGCGATCTCACGCTTGATCCACTCGATCAGGCCCCGCGTGTCATGCCACGGCCGCTCAATGATCCAGAGGGTCCAGCGCTCGTACCGGAAGACGATGCCATCCTCGCGGCGCTCGATGCGCGGGGTGTCGGGGCCGGTCGGCATACGCGTCATGTCGAGGACGCGGCCCACCGCCGCCGATTTGACTCGATCGCCGTTCTCGGCGGTCAGCTTTTCCCCGCCGTAATACTCGATGACGGCGTCGTTCTGAAAGATATCGTACAGCGGCGTCCGGTCGGTTTCCTCGAAGCGGACGGTGCGCAGCACGCGCTCGCGTTTGGTGAGGGCGGGCATGGGCAGACTCCTCGGTGAAGCGACGAAGCGGCGAATCAGCGAATCAACAAATCAGCAAGAGGCAAATCGAGAGTTACATCTCAGCTATGACCCGCAGTGGGCATCCTGAGCGGAATCCGGCGTCGTGCGCCAGATGAAGTCGAAGGATACAGCCACATGGATGTCGCTATGCGTCCTTCGACTTCGTGGCGGTAACGGCGCCGCCACTCCGCTCAGGATCAGCAATCCGATCTGTCATTCTGAGCGGGTCAACAGCACAACTCCGGTTGCGGCGAGTCTCTAGCGAAGAATCTGTTTCACTGCGTTCAGGACAGGCTCTTCGTTACACTCAGGGCAGGCTCTTCACTACGTTCAGAGCTTGTCCTGAACGTAGTGAAGGAACAGGTTCTCCCTGGCGCGCCACCAGACTCTTCGCTGGACGTATGCCGTCACGTCCTTTGCGTCGCAGACCCGCTCAGAACTTGTCCTGAGAGAAGCGAAGGAGTGACAAGTCACATTTGGAATTCCTGGCTCAGGATGCTCCGCGCAAGCTGAGCAAGAACAGTTTAGCTCCGGTTTGTGCGCGTCAAGACTTCATATACAACTGCTCGGCGGCGAAGTCTACCGCGATGCCCATCACCTTGTCGGTCTGCGGCACGTTGCCATACTTGGCGTTGATGATCATCGGCTGGCGGATGTTCTCGAGCGGCGGCATCCAACAGATCAGATCATAGTGCAGCTTCTTGACTTCTTCAAGGCGCTGCAAGGCCTGTTTCGGGGGCAGCCCGCCCACCGACAGCAGCATCTCCAGCATCGCCTTGATCTCCGCCGGAGGCTCCTCGCCATCTCGCCCGCGCGTGTCAATCCAACGCCACCACAAGGGGCACCACCTGTTTTGGCCCAGGTCACCGCCGTAGTAGATGGGCCAGGCCCACAGCATGGTAGCCTGCAGTTCATTGGCTGCGTTGCGCTGGCCCCAGAGCGCGTTGTCAATGACCTTCAAGGTGGTTTTGAGACCGATGGCTTTCCAGTTCTCGGCGATGATCTGGACGCACGGCTGGAAGGTCGGATCCTGCGTGGCGTACTCGAACGGGATGAGAAACGTCTTACCGTCCGGCCCGAGGCGAAAACCTTCGCTGTCCTTCTTGTTCAACCCGATCTCGTCCAAGATCTGCATAGCTTTCTTCGGATCGAACTCGGATGGCACCCAGGTCGGCATGTCGGCATAGCCGTAGTAGACCGCGTCCAACACCTCTTTGCGGTCAATCGCCATGTTCAGCGCCTGGCGGAACTTCTTGTTGCGCACGACCGTGCGCCAGTTCTCATCCTTGTAGGTTTGGTTCAGGAAGACATCGCTGTGGGTGACGTGATCGGTGGCGATCTGAACCTTGTAGCCGTTCTTCTCATTCTCTTTGTAGAGCGGCATCTTGACCAACGTGGCGAAGCGCGCGCTGAAGTCCACTTCGCCGGCCATAATCTTGAGGGCCTGGGTCTCCACATCGGCCAGGATCTGGCCGATCAACTTGTCCAGGTACGGCAACTGCTGGCCGGCGGCGTCCACCTTGAAGTAGTAGGGGTTGCGCTCGCAGGTGATGCTGCTCTTATCCAGGGCGGTCAACAGCCACGGGTAGAGCCGGGGGAACTCCAGCGCATCCTGCTGCTGGAACTCCCAGTTGGTGATGTCTTTGCGGGTGAAGAGTTGGACCCACGTCTCCACCTTGATCTTCTCGATCTCGGCTTTCAGCTTGGCCTCTTCGGCGTACTTCTTGTGGAACGGCTTCAGGTAATGGGCGGGCTTCAACAGCTCGACGTAGCTGCGCCAGCCTGACACGGCCACCTGATACTCGAAGCCGCCATAGGGTTCGTCGAAGGTCATCTTCCAGGTGAAATCATCCACCTTGTCGTACTTGGGCGGGTTGCTCTTCGGGTTGTTGCCCGCCTTCAGCCAGGTCGGGACATCGTTCGTGATCTCTTTGTTGAAGAGCACGTCCTCGATGGCGAAGCTGACGTCCGCGGTCGTCACGGGCTTGCCGTCCGACCATTTGAGGCCCTCGCGCAGCTTGAAGGTGTATTCCTTGAAGTCCGGGCTGATCGAATAGGTTTCGAGGATGTTCGGATAGAACTCTTCGCCGAGCACGGCCGGCGTGTTGATGAGCGGCTCGTTTTGCGCGCAGAAGGCTTCGGCGTCGAAGGTAGGCGAGGTGCTGGCGGTGCGGATGACGCCGCCATACTTGCCCACTTCCAGCTTGAGGAACTTCTCCGGCATCTCGTTGACGAGCTTCGGATTCTTCGGCAGCCGCTGATCTACAGGCGGCAGTTTACCGGCTTTCACAAGCTCCGCCAGGGCGGGCGCTTCCTTATACTTGCCGGCTGCCGCCGCGGCAGGAGCGGCAGTCGGCGCGGCGGCTTTCGTCGCTGCTGGAGCAGCGGTCGGTTCAGGAGCTTTCGTTGCTACCGGCGCAGCCGTGGGGGCTGGCGCTTTGGTCGGCTCGGCCTTAGCCGGCGCCGGAGCGGGCTGGGCGGGCTGGCCACAGGCGGCCGCGGCAAGCCCGATTCCCACCAATGCCGATTGCGTCAGAAATGAGCGACGTGTGATTGTGCGAGACATGCTCTTCTTGCTCCTTGTTGTGAATGCGGCTGATGCTGGCAATGGTTTACATGATAGACTGTCTGAATCGTTACATTGTCACCTCCTGATGATGGGACACCCTGAAGGACGCTACCACGGCAGTTGCTCATGCCGGACGCGGCATCACGACCCCTGTGAGTGAAAACCAGCCGCGGATCGGCGCTGATGGACGCGGATCGTTTCCCTTTCTTTGTCCGCGTTCATCCGTGACATCCGCGGCGGATTTTCAGGGCAGTTGTTCATGCCGCGAGTGCGCCACAGGCGGGTGAAAATGTCATGCTGAGCGGGTTGGTCCCGTGAAGTGCGTTGCGGCGAGATCCCAGCGAAGCATCTCATGGCGCACGAGACCCTTCGCTGACGTCACACCGCGGCGTACTTCTCGCCGTAGACCCGCTCAGGGTGACAGCCGAGCGATTTTCAAGGCAGTTTCGGTCGGGCTGGCGTCAGCCGGCGAAGCTGCCGATCACCCGGTACATCTCGAGCACATTCTCCACGGGTGTGAGCGGCTGGATGGCGTGGGTCGGCCCGATGATCATGCCGCCATCGCGATAAAGCTCCTGCCGGAGCGCCACCTCGCGGCGCACATCTGCGCGCGTGCCGAATGGCAGCGTAGACTGGACGCTTATCGTCCCGCGCAGGACGATCTTGCCGTGGAACTCGCGATGCAGCTCGGCGATGCTCATGCCTGCCGCATCCACCTGCACTACGTCCAGGATGTCCAGCCCCATGTCAATGAAGCGCGGGATCAGATCGCGGACGCTGCCGCAGCTATGCATCATCGCCCTGGCGCCGTATTTGTGGGCCAGGTCGAAGTACTCCTGCATGAAAGGCCGGAAGAGCCGGTCGAAAGTGCGCGGGCTGACCAAGAGGCCGCGCTGGCTGCCGTAGTCTTCGCCCAGCGCCAGGATGTCAATCTTGCCCCCGGCGGCCTGCAAGGCGCGCTCGCACCACTGATAGAAGTACGCGTGCCGCTTCGCCATCAACTTGAGGTAGACCGGGTCGCGGTTGCCCACGTCGAGCAACACCTGCTCAACGCCGCGGCAGCGGGCGATGCCGTTCATGAAGTCGGGCGTGCCCGCGCCGCCAAAGCAGATGGCATAGTCCGCCAGCTTGTCGCACTGCTCGGGCAGGACGGCATAGTCGAACCAATCGGCGGAGGGGAAGCGGAGCTTGTCGAGATCAGTGACATCAGTGATGCCGGCATAGGGCAGATAGACGGCCTCCGGGTAGGTCCCCTGCTCGTAGGGGATGTTGTTGTAGCGTTCGCCCCAGATCCCCTCCCAGCTTCCATCGGGGAACTTGCGCAACTCCGGGCCGGTGTAGCGCGGCGCGACATGCTTCATGTCCACGCCGAGGGCCGCATCGAGCGCCTGCCGATCGGTCAGCCCCATGTGCTGCCTGAGCGTGGCGTCGAACTCCGGCGTGGCCTGGTAGAAGGTCGGCAGGCGGTCGAAGCCTTTGTAGGTTAAGGCGTTTAGCACGCGCTGTTTTGATGTGAACATAGATGCGTTTTACCCTACCTTTTCGGTCTCCCAGGCCGTCTCGAACATCGCAATCGCGTTCTCCAGTTTGACATCCCAATGCAGCTCGGTGGTCGAGCCGAGGAAGTAGCCCCGGCCGTCCGCCTCGGCGATGGCCTGACGGCAGGCGGCGCGCACCTCCTCCGGCGCGCCGAAGGAGAGGAGCTGGCTCACGTCAATCCCGCCGGTCAGGAACAGCTTCGGGTATTTCTGGCGCACCTTGCCCACGCTCATCCCGGCCAGCACCTCCAGCGGGTTGAGGCCGTCAATCCCGGCCGCGACCAGATCATCGAGCACCGGCATCAGGTTGCCGTCGGAATGGAAGAGGCAGATCGTATCCCGTTCGTGCCAGGCGTCGTTGAGCTTCTTGAGCCGCGGGAACCAGCAGCGGCGCAGCCACTTCGGGGAGAAGATCGGCGCAGTCTTGTAGGCGATGTCGTCGTAGGTGAGCACGATCGGGAATAACTCGGGGTCGGCGATGGCCGCGACGCGGCGCAGTTCGGCCCGGTTGCGGACATCGAGCCATTCCTCCACCAGGTCGGGATAGTCGGCCATGAGAAACGCGAACATGCCGATGTCGGTGACGTGGTACATCTGGGTCAGCCCCGCGCCGCTTTCGATGATCAGCACGGTCGGGTCGCCGCGGCTGGTCGGGTCGGCGGCGGCGTTGAGCTCCAGCCAATCTCGCACGCGCTTGTGGAGCTCCTCGGCGTAGACCCGGTCGAAGACCTGCGCCTCGACGCGGGCGATCTCGCCCTTGATCCACTCGACCAGGCCCGGCATGTCGCGCCAGGGTCGCTCGATGATCCAGGAGGTCCACCGCTCGCGGCGGGTGCGGATGCCGTTCTCGGCCAGCACCTCGCCCGGCTCGTTCGGCCCGCCGATCGAGCGGGTCATGTCCATGGTCTTGGCGATGGTGATCGCCTTGAGGCGCAGCCCGTTTTCGGGGGTGGGGATCTCGCCGCTGTAGTGCTCGATCACGGCGTCGTTCTGCAGGAGGTCATAGACCGGTATCCGGTCGGTCTCCTGGAAACGGATGGTGCGTAAGACGCGCTCGCGCTTGGTCATCTGGGCTTTCGCGCCGATTGAAATCGGCGCCTGATATGACAAACCGGCTGAAGCCGGTTGGCCTGTGGAGACAAAGTTGGTTGGTGTGGGCAGTGGGTTCATCCGTAGCGCCTCAGCAAATCCAGTTTGCGTCGCATGTAGTACTGGAAATTCGGCCAGCTCACATCCGGCGGCACGGTGTGATCCACTGCCGGGATGAAGCCGCCCTCCTCGATCAGCGGCCGCATAGCAGCCAGATGCTCGTCAATGGCGGCCGGCCCTTCGGCCAGCACGCGTTTATCCACCCCGCCCCACAGCCGCAGCGCGCGGCCAAACTTCTTGCGCAGGCGCACCGGGTCCTGGTCGGCGGCGCGTTCGAGCGGCCACAGGACATCCACCCCGGCGTCCATCATCATCGGTACCACGGCCTCGGGATTGCCGTCGGTGTCCACCGCGATGTAGCGCACGCCGTGCGACTTGAGAAAATCCACCACCCGTCGCAGCCGGGGGTAGATGAACTCCCGATAGAGCTTGGGGCTGAGCAGCGGCCCGGTTTTCATCGAGAGGTCTTCGTTGAAGTTGACGTATTCGACCGTCGTCCGCGCCAGGATCGGCCGCGCCGCCTCGATGAGGAAATCGGTGTGGAACTCCATGATGTCGTGCACCAGGGCCGGCTGGTCGTAGAAGGCGAACGACAGATTCTCGGTACCCATCAGCTCGCGCGTGAACCAATACCAGCCTAACATCCCGCCGTTCTGGCCGAGGATCAGCGGGAAGTCGCGATTGCGCCAGCCGTTCAGCCGTAGCGCCTGCCAGCACGGCTCATAGCGATCGTGGCGCATGACCAGCCGGCGCTTGTATGCCTGCCAGTCGGCCATGCTGTTGATCGGGAAGGAGATATAGGTGTCCATGGACATGCGGCCGCCGCGCACGCTGCCCTCCTTGAGGGCTTTGCGCACCCGGCCCAGCGTATCCCGGAAAGTGATCGTGCGCTCGTCCTCGGCGAGCGTCTCCTGCTCGAACTCTGGGAGAGGCCGGTTGTTGATGCGGATGAACTCGCGAGGATCCATGCCCAGGGCGTCTTCGCCGGTGAACCAATTCCAGTGGAAATCGCCGGGCGCCAGCCCCTCCGTTTCCCACCGGTCGCGCGTCTGCGGCCAGGCGCCCAGCTCCCAGTTGGGAACCCGGTCAGTTGGCTGATAATCCATCACAGCCAGAAAACGTTCCAGAGTGTTCATAGTCAAAGTGTCGCACCCCACGTCAATCGCTCATCGAATACTCATTGGCATGAGCGGGCCTAATCTGCCTGGCCCCTTTACTCTTGAGCAGATCCCAACTGTTCTTGCTCTTCCAGTCATCGTCACCTATCATGTTCTCCGGGGCGAGGTCGCCGATAAACGCATCCCCATCATCCAGGATCAGGGAGATGCTTTGCTCCCCATGACCGTTGGTATGGAGCACTTCGCCACGAATGCCGATGCTTTCCAGCCATTTGCGAGAGTCACCGATTTCCATGATGTGCACTTGCGACAGATCCAGCTTGTGATAGGTCATCTTCTTTCTCTCGATCAATGACTCCATTTCCTGGATGGCGTCAACTTGATTCCTGAACACGACGAATGTCACGCCATGTTCAGATAGGATTCCCGCCAGTCCGGCATGATCAATATGAAAGTGGCTCACGATCAACCACTTAATATTTTTGACTAAATACCCCTGTTCTTTCAGACAATCCTTGTATTCTCTATATGTGTTGGGCCATCCGGCATCAAAAGCCAGTAACCCGCGTCCGGTATCTATGAAATAGCAGTTTGTGCTTTGATACCTGATTCTTATGACGGTCATTCTTGACACCGCTTTCGCACAGTATCTTCTCAATAAAGTGGGGAGACCTCCGAAGTCTTGCCTGCAGAGACTTCGGAAGTCTTACACCCCGAAGGATTGAGAAGATACACCGCCTAACCATTTCTTTTCACGCGAAGCATGCTCCGAATCGGTGCGAGAAGTAATATTTTCACACGCCCTTACTTCTCCCCCTTCGCCTTCGCTTGCAACTGCTGCGCCTGGCGCGGGGTGCCGATGTGCAGGGTGTCATAGGCGTGCTGCGAGGTCTTGAACGCGCCAACCCCTTCGTGGCCATGCCAATCCCCCTGGTTCTCGATGGGGTTGGGCAGGCCGGTTTGCGCCATGCGCTGAGCGATCCAGGCATCCATGCGCGCCGAGAGGATCTTCACGACCTCCGGCTCCTGCTCGGCCAGGTTGTTGTCTTCGTGGGGATCCTCGACCAGGTTGTACAGCTCGACCGCGGGTTTGAAGTGGAAATCAGGCTCCAGCGCGCGGATCAGCTTCCACTGGGGGGTGCGCCAGCCGTGCTTGCGCATCCAGGTGCACTCGGTGATGTAGAACTCGGATCGGTGCGAGGCGGCTTCACCGCGTACCATCGGGAGCAGGCTGCGGCCGTCGAACTGGATGCCCGACTCGATCCCGGCCAGATCGAGCAGCGTCGGGACCAGGTCGTAATGCTGGCTGTAACCCGCCACACGCTTGCCCGCCGGCAGCGCGCCTGGGTAGCGGAGGATCAGCGGCACGTGCAGCGTGACATCGTACATCCCGTGGTGGTCGAAGTAGCAGTCGTGGTCGTAGAGGGTCTCGCCGTGATCGGAGGTAATGACGACCAGCGTCTCGTCCAGGATCCCCTTGGTTTCCAGGCGGGCGAAGAGGGTGCGGATGGCGGCGTCCGTGTAGGCGATCTCGCCGTCGTACTGGGCGATGACGTAGTCCTTGTCGGTGATCCCCTCCGGCATCCAGCTCAGCAGGTAGTCGCGGAACGGCTTGAACTCGCGCAAGGCATCCATGGACTTGTTCTTCGGGTCGCGCTCGTTCCCGCCGTAGAACATGCGCTCATACGGCGCGGGCGGCAGGTAGGGGGAGTGCGGGTCGAGGTGGCGCAGGAAGAGGAGCCACGGCTGCTTCTGCTTCGTCAGGCGGTCAATCTCCGGCAGCGTGACCTGGTTGAGGTTCTCGGCCTTCGGCATCCGGCCCTGCTCGAACGTCTTCCAGCCGGAGTCGAAGTCAATGTAGGCATCGAAGCCGCGCGCGGCCGCGTTGCCGCGAAAACCGACGCAGGTGGTCGTGTAACCGGCTTCGCGCAAGATTTCCGGCAGGGTCTTGATCTCGGCGCGCATCGGCCCCTTGTGGCGCAGCGCCACCACCTGCGTGCTGAAGACGTCCATGCCGGTCAGCATGTTGGCGTAGCCGCTGGTGGTGGGGATGTGCGGGCTGTAGTAGCGCTCGAAGAGCGTGCCTTGCGCCGCGATCCGATCCAGGTGCGGCGTGGTCAGCCGGCCATAGCCGTAGCAGCTCATGTGGTCGGCCAGCAGCGAATCAATGCCGAAGAACAGGATATTCGGCAGCTTTCGTCGTCGGGATGGCATAGAAAACCTCCAAGTATATGATGTATGGTTTATTTGGGGTTTCAGCGCGCCAGGTAAAGATAGCGTCGCTGCAAGCCCATCTCGCACGCCTGGCTGACGCCTTCCGCGTCCCCCAGGCGGTTCTCGTAGATGAACATGATCTCTTCAGCCGCGAACTGCGGCTTCAGCTCGGCCAGGGCTTGCTTGCGCAGCAGCGCCAGGCGGTAGTCGTCGGCGGTGAAGTCCTGGGCCGTGAAGGCGTAACCGTTGGCTTGCAACGCCACGGCCAGGGGCGTCCTGTCGGGGGGCAAGGTCCCGGCGTCAAATTTTTCGACCGGAACCCACGGCTCCCGGCCGTGCGAATAGAGGAACGCCAGCCGGCCGCCGGGCCGCAACGCGCGGCCAAGCCCCCGGATCGTCGCCGCGTAATCATCGCTGAAGTAGATCGTGTCAATCTAAATGATCACATCGAACGCGGCCGGCGGCAAATCCAGGGCGTTGATATCGCCGACGACGAACGCCAGGCGATCCGACTTCGCGGCGGCGCCCGAAACATCGGGGCGTGCTATGCGCGCTTGCGCGTCTCGGATCGCGGCCGGGATATAGTCCAGGCCGGTCATGTGCGCGCCGGTGCGGTCGGCGATGTATTCGGTGATCAGGCCGTTGCCGCAGCCCAGGTCGAGGCCGGCCTGACCGGGCCGGAGCTGCGTCGCCGCGATCAGCGCGTCGAGCTGCGCCATGTCTGCGAAGCCATGCTGGCATAGGTTCCGGCCGAAGACCCGCTCGCAGAAGATCGCGTGGGCCGGGCTGCCCGCGACGGCGCGGTAGAAACGCTCGTAGAAATCACGCATCGGTCTCGTCTTGCGCCTCGGCGATGGCCTTCGGCACGTTCACCAGCGGCAGTAGGATCAGGCCGGCGATGAAGAAGATGATGACTGACAGGATGCCCAGCCGCAGGCTGCCGAAAAGCTGATTGACCAGGCCGAAGGTGAAGGTCCCCAGCCACGACGTGCCGCGTTCGCTGATCTCGTAGAAGCTGTAGAATTCCGCCTCCTGGTCCTGGGGGATCATCTGCGCGAAGAGGCTGCGGCTGAGGGCCTGGCTGCCGCCGAGCACCAGCGCGATCACGAAGCCGAGCAGCCAGAACTCGAGTTGGCGCTGCTCCATGCCCAGCACCTCGGCCGTTCTCTGCATCCCGCCCCAGGCATAGACCGCCACCGCGCTCCAGATGACCAAGCTGAACAGGATAGCGCGTTTGGCGCCGAACCGCGTCGCCAGCCGGCCGAACCCCAACGCGCCGAAGAACGCCACGAACTGGATCATCAGGATCACCAGGATCAGGTTGGCGGCGGACATCCCGAGCTCGTTGGCCGCGAAGATCGCGGAGACGGCGATCACGGTCTGGACGCCATCATTATAGAGCAGATACGCGACCAGGTATTTCATCGCTTCGGGCAGCGTGCGCGCCTTGCGGATGATGAAGAGGACGAGCACCGCCAGCGGGCCCAGGGCCGGCGCCAGAATGACGGCCACCGGCAGGCCGAGCGCGACGAAGACTGGAATTGCCAGCGGGAGCAGCATGAGAGTCGTGACCAGCGAGACCGGCACGTCCATGAGCTGGCTGAGTTGTTTGAATCCGATCGAGAAGTAGGTTTCGCCAGGGGGCAGCGGTCGCACCGCGTGGCGTGAGCGCAGAGTGGCGAAGGTGATGAAGGAGAAGCCCAGCCACCACGCGCCGGCCGAGGCCAGGCTGATGCGCGCCACCGTGTCGTCGCCCAGCCCCAGGCTGCCGGCGAAGAGGTACAGCAGCAGGTTGAGCAGCAGGAGCAGCCCGCCGCCCAGGTAGCCCATGGCCCAGCCGAAGGATGAAACGCGGTCGCGCTGGTCTGGGCTGGCGATGTTCGGCAGGTAAGAGTTGTAGAAGACGATGCTGGCGCCAAGCGCCAGGTTGGCGATCAGAAATAGCCCGCCGCCCAGCCAATGCAGGCCGGGCCGGAGCAGGAACATCGCCAGGGTTGCCAGCGACCCGATCACGCAGAAAAGCTGCATCAGCCGTTTGCGCAGGTGCGAATAGTCGGCCAAGGCGCCGAGGATCGGGAGGAAGGTCACCTGAAGCAGCACCGACGCCGAAATGCAATAAGTGAAGAATGAGTCGTAGCGGATCGGCGTGCCGAACAGGTAGACGAGGCCTTGCGCGTCGGCGGCGCTCTTGGTGATGGCTGTAAGGAACGGGCCGAGGAACACGGTCACGACGGTTGTGATGAAGGCGCTGTTGGCCCAATCATACATCGCCCAGCCAAAAATCTCGCGGCGGTCATTGAATAACGGTCTGGCGGCGGCGGTCATGGGGTGGGTGTGTCCTCTCTGCGGTTCGGAAGATCTCCAGGAAGCATCATTTGTTGAGCTGGCTTATGTTAGCATAACCCGGCGTTCATCGCAAAGTTGCGCAAGGGGGGTCAGCAGTTCTAAATGTGGCGTGTCATTCTGAGACCCGTCATGCCGCGCGGCGGCATGTGTGAGATCAAGAACGTTCCGGCCTGTCATCCCTTCGCCAGGCTCAGGGCGATGGCTGAGCGGGTTTGCCACGCAATTCCCGTTGCGGCGAGACACCAGCGAAGCATCTCATGGCGCACGAGACCCTTCGCTGGCGTCACACCGCGGCGTCCTTCTCGCCGTAGACCCGCTCAGAGCTTGCCCTGAGTGCAGCGAAGGGGTGACAGCAGGGCGATTTTCAGGGCAGGTGATGCGGCCGAGGTGCGATAGGGCGAAGAAGAGGGACGCGACGTGCAGCGCCTGGGGCAGCTCGCCGCGACCGGCCATGGCGATCAGTTCGTCGAAAGGCAGCAGCACCACATCGAGGTGCTCGGTATCATCCAACTCAGGCTCATGCACGCGTTGGACATTGCGGGCCAGGAAGCAGTGCATCAGGTTGTTGTGGCTGGCCGGGTTGGGCGCGATGACGCCGGTCTCGATGAAATCGTCGCTGGTGTAGCCGGTCTCCTCCAGCAGCTCACGCTTGGCGGCCTCCAGCATGGAGGCGTCGTGGGGGTCGGCTGCGCCGCCGGGCGGCTCCAGGATGGCGCGACCCAGACCGGGGCGGTATTGCCTGACGAGCACCGCCTCCTGCGCCGGCGTCAGCGCGATGACATTCACCCACGGGCCGTATTCCAGGATGTACACCGGCGAAATGACGCGGTCATCCGGCAGCCGGTAGGAATCGGCGCGCAAGGTGAACCAGGGGTCGCGGATTACGTAGCGCGAGTCGAGGCGCGTCCATTCGAGTGTCGGCATCTACTCCCTCGCTCCTGTCTGAAGTCCGCCCGAATATTCCACCATTCCAGGCGCTGTGCGCGGCCCGTTTGGCCGAGGCGGTTCAGGCCTAGCATAACGCGTTGATCGAAAGAACGCAAGAATGCGCAGCAGAATACCAGACATCGCGCGTAACATTCAAGTAGTAACTACTATTGCCGCTAAAGTCCAGGACGGGGGTCCACAGTATGCTGTGTATTCCACTAGCGCATAAAGATATTGCTGAATCCGAATCCCCCAACACGGCAAATCGGCCGATGTAAGGCCAGTAGTACGTGCCAATGCCATGCCATTCTCTGGTTTCCCAATCGCATACCAAGAGCCGCCAGCGGTCTCCCAACCAGATGGGAGGGAGGAGCCTTCGAATCCCTGATAGAGTATTACCGTATCCGCTGCAGCAGATGAGCGCGGCCAGATGAGGGACAACGCAATCAACAAGATCAACAGACCGAAGAACCGATAACGCCACGCTCCGCCTCGCGCAGATACCGAAAGGTTCGCCTGAGATGAATTATTGGCCATTTGATCCACCCTCTGCTGGTACGCGGCCTGTTGCAACGACAATTATCCAATTATATACAGGAGTTACGCAGTAGATGCTCCCAGCCGGTCTGCGACCGGCGCCGTTGGCCTGGACGGGCCGCTTTCTCTGGCCCGACGGCGGGCGCAGACCGCCTGAGAGCCAGGAGTGCGTAAGTCCTGTTATATATCAGTGTGCGTGAAGATATCGTGAAGGATTTGTCCGTGGCCGGCTCAAAACGATACCAATTGCTGAATCGCCACAGATCAGAATGAGAAGGAAGTACGCGGGAACCTGGCAGCAGTTATCCAGCAGCCAGGCGCGGATAGTTACGCGGGCGGGCGCGAGACCTGTCCACTACTTCGGCAGCGTGCGCGCCTGGATCAGGATGCCAACGCCGAACAGGACGAGGAAGATTACGAACACCGGCCCATCGAACGCGGGCAGCAGGCGCGCCAACGCGCTCATCAGCATGTTGGCGCCGACCAGCGAAGAGAGCAGCACCAGGCCCCACTCGAATAGGGTGGACAGCAGCACGATGCCGATGATCCCGCCGACGACGAAAGCCAACCATTGCGCGACCCCCACATCGCCGGCCAGGGCACGGAAGGCCCAGAGCGTCAGCCAGCCGCCGCCCAGGAAGCCCACGATGCCGATCGCTGCTTTCTGTGCAAACTGTGCGATCAGCGCGCCCAACAGCGCAAAGGCCAACGCGGCGATGAGGATGACCTCATCCGGTTGACTGGGCAGCAGGCGCGGCGCCAACGACAGCCCGATGACGAAACCGACCCCCGCCACAAAGAGCCAGAAGAGCCGCCGCCCCGCGACGAGCAACACGCCGCCAAGCAATGCCTCGATCCCTGTAGACATCACAGCACCTTCCATTTGCCAGGTAAAAGAAGATCGCGTATTGTCAGGAGATCAACGATCCTGTTCATCCTGTCTGAAGTCAGTCGGCGCTACCACCGGATCTGCGCCTGCACGGGCAGCCGATGCTGATCGGCCCGCGCGGGCAGGGGCCAGCTGCGCCACTCATCCACGACCTCGATCAGCCGCGTCACCGCGGTCTCGAAGATGAGCCGGCCCTTCTCGGGCGTGGCCTTCGTCGCGTCGCCGTGCACGCCCTGCTGCGTCCACCGTCCCCAGAAATCGTTGAAGCGCACATAGAGGCTGGTGCTGTCGGAGCTGAGATAGCGCCCCATCACGTCGTCGCCGGCCTCGGCCAGATCCATGCGCACCCGATCTCCGGCCAGATAGAGATAGAGCGAGGTCTCGAACTCGTCGGCGTGGGCCATGACCGGCGTCTCTTTGACTTTCTCGAACGCCTCCACGGCCAGCGCGTAGTAGTTGAGCGCCGCGCAGAGCGACTCGGTCGCCAGCACCGTCTTGCGCGCCACCAGATCCACCAGCGGCGTGTTCGAGCCGTGGCCGTTCACCAGCAGGATCTTCTTGAAGCCGTGGTAGGCCAGGCTCTTGGTGATGTTGAGGCAAAACGCGATGAAGACCTCCGGCTCGATGTGGATCGTCCCCGGAAAGTCAATGTGGTGCAGATTCAGCCCGTAGGAGACCGGCGGCAACACGAGCACCCGGTCGGCGGCGCGACGGCCGACCTCCAGGCACACGGCCTCGGCCAGGAAGACATCCACGTCGAGCGGCAGATGCGGGCCGTGCTGCTCGGTGGAGCCGGTCGGCAGGAGGATCACCTTCTGCATGGCGATGGCGTCGTTCATCTCGGGCCAGGTGAGGCGATTGTAGCGATATTCGGTTTGCGCGCGGGTCATCGGGGACTCCTGAGGAGCGAACAAGCAGGATTACCTGCAGGACGATGGACGAAAACGACCGGAAATCAGGCCATCTCCGGCTGTGGCTGGAAATGACGCGCAAACGACTCAGAGACGATGCGTGCAGTATCGTCCGGCAACGAAAGGACGACGAAATAGCTGGCAGGATAAAGATAGTCTTCGCCGCTCTCATCAATGACGCGCAAATCATTGTCTGACGCCGCATCGTCATCAGGCAAGACACGATAGAGCTTGAGTAACTCCAAGGAAGCTGGATACTCGGAATTATCTACACACAGCGCGAATTGCGCGTTAGTGAGTTGATCTTGCATCATAACATCAATCTCGCTGATCTCACCGATGATGTCAAACGATTCCATGCCGGCTCGCGCAAGATAAACGCTAACGATGAATAGAGTATAAGACCACTGCGACGGGAAGTCAAACCTTGATCATTCCGCGGGGCCGCTACCGTGTCGGCCCACGCGACCTGCTTGCAGCAGGTTTGGCATAGCAGCCTGCGGGTTTATGAATGTCAAGAAATTAGTCCGGTAATGGGCGCGGCGTCTCGTAACTGACGCGCGCCTGGCGATAAATCGCCCGGGCTTCCAGGCTACGCCCCGTGAACGGGGCTGGATTGGGCGACGGCGCGTCTCCTAGCCCGGTTCACCGGGCGCTGCTCGGTAGCACGATCCATTCATGGTCGTGCGGGCGCACGTGACGCACAGCGCGCAGGCGAAGACGATTACCGGTTTATTTTCATCAACCGCAGGCTCACATTCCTTTCACATACCTATCGAAGAACGCGACCGTCCGCTGCATCGCGATCCCGAAATTCGCCGCGATGTCGTGGTTGTCGCCGGGGTACGTGTACAGCTCGGCCAGCTTGCCGGCCGCCTGCATCTCCGCGTAGAGTTCCTTCGAGGCCGCGACGGGCACTTCCTCGTCGGTTACACTGTGGTGTAACTGGAGCGGCCCGGAAATGTCGGCCAAGTAGCTGTTGGGCGAGATGGAGGCCCAGAAGGCCGGGTTCTGTTCCGGCGTGCCGTATTTGGCCGTCAACTCCTGACGCCACGGCCGGCCGTATGGCCCCAGGCCGCCGGGCGGGATCGGCGTCGCGGTGACGCGCGGGGTCGCGGTCGGCCGCGTCGGGTCGGTCACGCGGGCGAAGATGTTCGGGTAGGGCGCCACCACGCCGCCCCAGATCACGCCCGCTTTGATCTCCTTCGAGACGACCATCGCGCGCAGGACGAGGGAGCCGCCCATCGAGTGCCCCCACATGCCGATGCGGTTGGGGTCGGCGTCCTTGTACGCCTTGACCGCCGCCAGCGCATTGAGCACGTCGGCGGTATAGCCCGGCGTCCCGTAGCCGCCCTCGGCCCGGCCCTCGGAGTTGCCGTGCCCGCGATAGTCGGACTTGAAGACGATATACCCGTTGCGGGCGATCGTATCCACGTAGGCCACGTAGCGTTCGAGGGTGCGATAGGCCGCGGGCGGGATGTAGCCGTGGTTGAAGATGATCGCGGGCCAACCCGTGGCCGGCTTGGGGCCGTTCGGCACAGTCATCAACGCGTAGATCTTGTAGCCCTCCGAGCGATAGGAGACGAGGTAGCGGCTGTAGTTTGCGCCCGGCGGCAGCGTCTGCTCGATGGTGATCGGGCTGCCGGGATAGGTTTGCTGGCGCATCACCTCGATCTGGAGCGGGTAGGGATCGCGCGACGGGAAGGTCGTGGTGGGGACGGTCGTCGTCGCGAGCGCGGTCGGTGTGGGCGGCGCGGGCGTGGCCGTTGGCTCGACCGGCCGCGTGGCGGTTGGGGTCGGCGGAAGCGGGCTGGGGGTGGGCGATAGCAGCGGCGCCGCGGTCGGCAGCGCGACAGTCGGCGCGGGCGGCGCGATGGTCGGCTCGTTGGCCGAGATGCCCCCGCCGCGCGGGGCCGGATCGCTCGTTGCGGGGACGGCCGCGGCCGGGCTGGGGGGCGCGACCGGTGTGGCGCGGCCGCCGCAACTCGTCAACGCCAGCAAAACGATCGTCATCAGGAGCCAGAACTGTTTCCCCGTGCTCATTTCCATTCACCTCTTCATCATCGTTTGCGATGCGGCTATTTTAGCGTTACTTTGCAAAAAGCACAATGGCCGCGGGCCTGCACCAGCAATTCCACAGGCTTGTTAGATCAGAAGCAGGATGCTATAATCTTTACAGGAGCGTGTTAGAAACTGTAAGGATAAGGTGGCTACGATGACAGTTCAGGCCGTGACTTTGCGTCTTCCTGATATTCTCTATCGCCGACTGGAGCAACGCGCCAGGGAGAAACGCCGCTCGGTGGAAGACGAACTCGTGTCCGTCGTATCGTCTGCCCTGCCAACGATAGATGATCTGTCGGCCGATATCGCCGGAGACATGGCGCAACTCACTTTTTTGACCGACGCAGAACTCTGGCAGGCCGCGCGCAGCCAGATCCCCGAACGCGATGCGGAAAGAATGCAAGCCCTGTTGTGGAAACGTCAGCGCGAAGATCTATCGGCTGCTGAAACGCGGGAAGTCGCGCGCCTTGGACATCGTGCGAATCGTACTATGCTCGTGCGTGCTCAGGCCGCGGTGTTGCTGAAAGAACGAGGATACGATCCACTGACTGAGGCTTGAGGCTATCGAACCGGGACAATATGACCACCACAACCGCCCTTCCGCCGCCCACCCCAACCGGCAAATCACTCTTCTCCCGCCATTACCTGGAGACCCACCTGCCGCGCCACGCAAAGTGGGCCGAAGACCCGCAGCCCACGTTCGAGCGCCTGGCGGCGCTGTGGGTGCGCGGGCAGCAGTTGGGCGCGACGTGGAACGAGCACCAGACCGAGACGGAGTTCTTGCGCCCGGCGCTGGACGCGTTGGGGTGGACCTTCATCCCACAGGCCCCGGCCACGCGCGGCAGGCGGTTGAGCCGACCCGATTACACCCTCTTCCTTGACGCGGCGACCAGGGATCAGGCGTATCCGCTCCAGGGGCAAGATGACGCGTTTTATGGCCGCGCTGGCGTCATCGCCGAAGCCAAGTACTGGGGCCGGCCGTTGAGCCGACAGAGTACGGATGGCCGCGAGCAGTGGGACGCCGACGCCAATCCCAGCCACCAGATGGTCAACTACCTGGTGGGCACGCGCTGTCCCTGGGGCATCCTGACCAATGGTCGGATCTGGCGGCTCTACAGCCGCGAGGTCAGCAGCACGGCCAGCGAATTTTACGAAGTGGACCTGGGGCTGATCTTTGACTTTCTCCCGCCGGATGGCACACCGACCCCTGAACAACTTAACGCGTTCAAGTTGTGGTGGCTTTTCTTCCGCCGCGATGCCTTTGTGCCGGATGCGCAGGGGCGCCACTTCGTGCAGCGCGTGGCCGCAGGATCGGCCAGCTATGCACGTGAGGTCAGCGACAAGCTGAAGGACCTGGTCTTCCGCCAGGTGATGCCCGAAGTGGCGGCCGGTTTCATCGCCTGCCGTCGGGAGCGACTCGGCATCGTTCAGGAGACCGACGCCAGCCTGGCCGAGATCTACTGCGCCAGTCTGGGATTGCTTTACAAGCTGCTTTTCATCCTCTATGCCGAGGCACGCGGGCTGCTGCCCGTAGACACCCCCGCGTACCGGGAGGAAAGTCTCACCCGCATGGCACGGGAGTTCGCCGACAAGCTCGACCGCAGCCTGCCGCTGAGCGACGCGACCCACGCCACCCGGCAGTACGACAGCCTGTTGGCCCTTTTCCACCGCATTGACCTGGGCGATCCTGCCTTGGGTATCCCTCGCTATGACGGCGGCCTATTCAACCCTGCCACACCGGAGAACCGCTTCCTGGAGACGCACAAGCTGAGCGACCGGGTGGTGGCGCGGGCCGTGGACACCCTGGTGCGCGACGCGGGCGAGCCGGTGGATTACGGCTACATCAGCGTGCGCAACCTGGGCAGCATCTACGAAGGGCTGTTGGAGAACCGGCTGGCCGTGGTAGAGTTGCCATCTCTGCGGAGAGATGGCAACTCTACCACGGCCGCGGTCTCGCTTGTCAACGATCGCGGCGAGCGCAAGGCCACCGGCTCTTACTATACCCCCGACTACATCGTGGACTACATCGTCCGGCAGACGTTGGGGCCGGTGCTGGAGGAGCGCCAGGGCGTCTTTGCGGCGGCCATGGCTCGCTGCGCCGAATTGCGCGGCAGGCTGGCAAAGACACTGGACGCCGGCGCCAACCGGCAGCTTCGCGGCCAGCTCGAGGCAGCCGAGAGCGCGGCCCGCGAGGCGTTCCTGGGGATCAAGGTTTGCGATCCGGCCATGGGATCGGGCCACTTCCTGGTCAACGCGGTGGATTTTCTGGCCGACGGCATCATCCAGCGTATGCAGGCCTACCATGACAGCCACGCCGATGTGCCGTGGGAGTGGAACCCCATCCGGGGAATGGTCGAACGGGTGCGCCGCGACATCGTCGCAGAGATGGCCCGCCAGGGGATCAGCCTGGACCCGGCGCGACTCGACGACACCGGCCTGCTGACCCGGCTGGTGATGAAGCGGTGCATCTACGGCGTGGATTTGAACCCGATGGCCGTGGAGCTGGCGAAGTTGAGCCTGTGGCTGCACTCCTTCACCGTCGGCGCGCCCCTCAGCTTCCTGGATCATCACCTGCGCTGGGGCAACTCGCTCATTGGCGTGGATGTGCGAACGGTGGAGGCGGCCATTGCCAGCACGGACAGCGGCCAGATGGCGTTGTGGGGCGGGCCGTTCGCCGGCCTGCTCGACCTGACCGCGGTGATGACCGAAGTCGCCGGCCGCGCGGATGCCACCCTGGCCGACGTGCGACAGAGCGCCGACGAATTCGGCCGCTTCCAGCGCGAGCTGACCCCCTACAAGCAGGCGCTCGACCTGTGGGTGAGCCAATACTTCGACGAAGGACGAAGGACGAAAGACCAACGCGCGGCCTACGAACTGCTAACTGTTCATGGCGGCGACGTGCTGCCCGCGCTGCGCGGGGAACGCGAACTGGCGGAGAAGTATCGCGCCGCGATCGCGGAGGCGCGGCGGCTGTGGGAGGAGAAACGCTTCTTCCACTGGGACCTGGAATTCCCCGAGGTCTTCGTAGACCCGGCGCGACGCGATTGGGCAGAGAATCCGGGGTTCGATGCGGTGATCGGGAATCCGCCGTATGTGAATGTCGTTAGACTTAATGCTGTTGACGTAGACTTTTTCCGATCAGAATTTGCAACCTTCAAGAACAAGTGTGATTTGTATTCACTCTTCCTCGAGAAAGGACTTGAGAATGCAAAAACGAACGGTCGTGTAGGGTATGTAGTATCAAATTCGTGGTTTGGCACGGACAGCTTCAGTCCCACTAGACGGCTGCTCCTGGAGGAGAATCGTACTGAAAGAATCGGAATCCCTCCAGAAGATGCTTTCCGAGAAGCAACTGTTTCTACTGTCATTGTGATCACTCAGCGTAGACGATGGCAGGACGAGGAACTGATCCAAGTCGAACTCTACGACAGATCCACTGGACTGTTCAGGGCTGCGACCGTATTTTTATGCAGGGAAGTGAGCGAAAGGTGCGAAAGAGCTATCAACTTCCATCAGCCTGCAGGCTACTTGCAGATGTTGAGTTCAATGGAAAGAAACAGCTTGCCTTTGAGCTCAGTTTGTGAGTTTTCGCTCGGCGTCAAGACATCAAATGACACTGAGTTTGTACACCGAGGCTGGCGGGATCGCTTTGACGTGCCTGTCATCCGTGGCAAAGATGTGGAAAGGTATTCAGTCCAACATAATGACGAGTTCCTTCACTATGATGTGGATCTGATTAGATCAAGGCATGGAGCCCGTCCTCGTCAGCGAAGTGCCTTCGAGCGTTCCGAAAAAATCGTGATTCAGGAAATCGCAGGCACTCGACTGATCTGTAGCATAGACAGGGTGGCAATGTTCTGTCTGGATACCGTCAACGTTGCCTTTTCTGCAGAAGGAACAAGTTACGGCTTGGCAGCTATCGCTGCGTTGCTAAACAGCCGGGCGCTAAACTTCTGGTATGGTTCGCAACATCCGGGTTCTCACGTCAAACTCAACGAGATCGCTGTAATTCCCATTCCCCGCATCTCCTTCACCACCCCCGCCGCCGACCGCGCCTGCTACGCCGACGAGGGCCACCGGCTGTACGAACGTTTCTGCGCGACGGGCGATCCGGCGGCCGTCCTGGCCTTTGTGGATGCGCACCTCTCTCCCGCGCCAGCTTCCAGCGACCAGCTTCCAGCTTCCGGCCGTTCCGACGTGATCCACGACCTCCTCGCCCACCTGGCCGAGCAGATGATCGCCACGAACGGGCAAAAGCAGACCGAGGTCAAGGGTTTCCTGGCCTGGCTGGGCCGCGAAATCGGCGCGGCGCCGGACGCGCTCACCGGCAAGAGTCGGCTGCTCGACTACCTGGGCGATTACCAGAAGGCCGAGCCGCACGTTTCGCTCGATGAACTGCTCGACATCCTGCGCAAAAACCGCCGCAAGCTTGCGACCGACCCCAGCGGCCGTGCATTCCAGGAGCACCTGGCGGCCGAATACGAGGCCAGCCTGAGCAAACTGCTCCCACTCAAACAGCGCCTGGCCGCCACCGACCGGCTGATTGATCAGGTGGTGTATCGGCTATACGGACTGACCGAGGCGGAGATTGTCGTGGTGGATGGGAAGCCATAAATGTGATTGTTGCAGACCTACTCATGACACGGTACAATGTAAGCGTGAACAGGGGGTAAGTCAAATGCTCGAAAGTGTGATCACGAAACCGATCTACCAACTTCTCACAGACCTGACCCGCGAACCGCGCGTGGAAGTGGCGTTGCCGCTCGCCATGAAAGACTGGATACGCCTGAAGCTCTGGGAAGCGCAGCAGCAGCGCCAGGACTTCGAGGGACGCCACGGGATGGACTTCGCCGCGTTCAAGCAGGCATGGCACGCTGGTCTCATCCCAAACGCGCACTCCTATGAAGTGGAACGCGAATACTGGGAATGGGAAGCGGTCGTCACTGACGAGGAGCGGCTGCAGCAAATTGCCGAGAATCTCCCATGACTCTCGGCGAGTTTGAGCGTCAGGTCCATGCGGTCGCATCCTCTTCGCCGATCTGCGGAGTCCCCATTGTGCGACGGTTGACGCCGACTTCCATCAATCTGCGTCTTGATGTTGTGTCTGGCGGGTTCATTGACGCATTTCACAATGAACAAACCGATACGACGGCCTTTACACTCATTCAGCGCAATCGCCGGGCTTTTGGCGCGGATAACACCGGCGGCTGGCATATTCATCCTTTCGATGCCCCAGAGCGCCATGATACTTTGTCGGGGCCAATGACGTTCCAGAGTTTTGTAGCTGCGATTGAGCGACGCCTGGGACACTGATGAGAGATTTCCGGTATGATCACCATGCGCCAAATCGAGGATGTTAGCCGCCAAATCGCAACGGAGTTCGAACCAGAACGCATTCTGCTTTTCGGCTCTTATGCGTGGGGCACGCCCACGACCGATTCAGATGTAGATCTTTTGGTGATCCTGTCATTCGAGGGCAAAGCCGCGGCAAAATCGGTGGAGATGCGCTTGAAAGTCAAGCCACCCTTTCCGGTGGATCTCCTCGCGCGGACACCCGAAAAAATTCATGAGCGTCTGGCGCTCGGTGATTCGTTCATTCAAGATATCCTCGAAAAGGGCAAGGTACTCTATGAAGCCCATCGTGATTGAACGGGTAGACAAAACAGAAGGCGATTTTGCGACGATGGAGCGAGAAGCGCGGGCGCGTAAGAACCCGAACTATGACGGCGTTTGTTTTCATGCGCAGCAGTGCGCCGAGAAATACTTGAAAGCAGTCGCGTCAGAATTTGCGGTCAGTTTTCGCTATCCAGGCGACTCCGCTGACCGCGAGTCGGCCAAGGATGCCCGCAGACGTTGTCGCATTTTTCGTCGCGCCGCTCGCTCGGCGCTTGGTCTGCCTGCTTAGGCGCTTAGTTACGCGCCAGTTTCTTCGATAAGGATTCCCATACCATGACCACCTACCCACCTATCCACGAGCACCCCGCGCTCGCCCTCTTTGCCGAACTGCTCGCCGTGCCATCCCCCAGCAGCCGGGAGGACGCGCTGGCCGGGGTGATCCGCGCCAGGCTGCAAAGCTACGGCTATCAGCCGGAGACCGACGCCGCGGGCAACGTGCTCGTGCGACTCGCCGGCCGGGACGCATCCGGGCCGCTGACCTGCTTCGCCGCGCACATGGACGAGATCGGCATGGTCGTCACCAAGATCGGCGACGACGGCGCGCTCGCGGTGGATCGGTCGGGCGGGCTGTATCCCTGGAAGTTGGGCGAAGGGCCGGTCACGATCCTGGGCGACGCAGAGCAGATCACCGGCGTGCTATGCATGGGTTCCACCCACGCCAATGTCAGCGACAAGGCCGTGACCTGGGCCGATGTGCGCGTGCTGACGGGATTGACGCCCGCGCAATTGGCGCGCGCCGGGGTGCGGCCGGGGGTGGTCGCCGTGCCGGCACGCGCCGGCTGCGGCCCGGTGCTCTTCGGCGATGGGGCCGATCCGCTGGTGGCCGCGTGGACGTTCGACGACCGCATGGGTTGCGTCGCGCTGCTGCGGATGCTCGAGGCGCTGGCGCAAGATGGTCTCACGCCGAAGCACAACACCATCGTCGGGTTCACCGTGCATGAGGAGGGCGGCTGCCACGGCGCAAAGGTGCTGGCGCAGCGCGAACGGCCCGACATCTTCATCGCGATTGACGGCTGCCCGATCCCACCGGGCGCGCCCTTGAAGCTGGACGGCCGGCCAGGGATCTGGAGCAAAGATCAGCAAACCCACTACGACCAGCGGTTGGTGCGGGAGTTGTGTCGCGCCGCGACCGAGGCGGGGACGGAGCTTCAGCCTGTCGTCTACGAGCGCGCGGCCAGCGACGCCAGCGCGGTCTATGCCGCGGGCGCGGCCGGCCGGGTCGCCTGCTTCGGCCACGTGCGCGAGAACAGCCACGGCTACGAGGTTTCGCGGCTGTCGGTCTTCGACAACGTGGCGAAGACGCTCATACGATATATCACGAAGGACTGATGGAGACGCCTCGACAAGTCGAGGACTCCGGAGTGCCGGACTTGTCCGGCGGATTTATCATCGGCCAGGAGATTTCACCATTAACGCCCACATCACCCAACTCGAACAAGCGCTCAACAGCTTCGACCGCGCCACCCGCATGGCCGCGCTGACCGAACTGGCCGCGCTGGCCGCCGCCGGTCAGATCGAACTCGCAGCCGAACAGCCGGCGGTCAACATGCACTGCCATACCTTCTTTTCCTTCAACGCTTACGGCTACTCGCCCGCGGGGTTGGCCTGGCTGGCGCAGAAACGCGGCTGGCAGGCCGCCGGCATCGTGGACTTCGACGTGCTCGACGCGGTCGAAGAGTTCCTGGATGCGTGCGAGATCGCTGGCGTGCGCGGCAGCGCGGGCATTGAGACGCGCGTCTTCATCCCCCAGTTCGCGGCGCGCGAGATCAACTCGCCGGGCGAGCCGGGGGTCTACTACCACATGGGGATCGGCTTCACGTCGGGCCAGGCTGTGGGCGCAGCGGCCGCGACGCTGGCGGCCATGCGCGCCCGCGCCGAGCGCCGCAACCGCGACATGCTGGCGCGGCTGAACGCGCATCTTGGCCCTTCGACAAGCTCAGGGCGCGCGGTGGTCGTGGACTACGAGCGCGACGTCCTCCCCCTCACCCCGGCGGGCAACGCCACCGAGCGCCACATGCTCGTCGCGATCATCCGCAAGGCGGCCGAGGCGATGAATGATGGCCCGGAGGCGGCCCCCGCGCACGCGCTGCTGGCGTTCTGGGCCGAGAAGCTAAGCACGCCCGAAGCGCAGGTCGCGGCCAGCATCGGGGACTACGCCAAGTTCTCGAACCTGGTGCGCGGCAAGCTGATGAAAAAAGGCGGCGTCGGTTATGTCGTCCCCACCCCGGAATCGTTCCCCACGGTCGAGGAGTATCACAGCTTCATCGTCGCGTGCGGCGCGCTCCCCACAGCCACGTGGCTCGATGGGACTTCGGCTGGCGAGGAAGCGATTGACGAGTTAATGGGCCTGATGATCGCCAAGGGCGCGGTCGCGCTCAACATCATCCCCGACCGCAACTGGAACATCCCCGACCCCGCGACGCGGGCGCTGAAGGTGCGCAAGCTGCACGAGATCGTGGAGATCGCGGCGAAGCTCGACCTGCCGATCAACGTCGGCACCGAGATGAACGCGCCCGGCAACAAGCTGGTAGACGATTTCGATGTGCCGGAGATGGCCCCGGTGCGCCAGGCGTTCCTGGATGGCGCGGCCTTCATCACCGGCCACACGGTCATGCAGCGGGGGCGGGGGCTGGGGTATCAGAGCGATTGGGCGCAGGCCCATCTGCCCACCCGCAAGGCGCGCAACGCGTTTTACCAGGCGGTGGGCTATCGTGTGCCGCCGGGCCGGGCGGGGATGGCGAAGTTGTGTGGGCTGGATTCGAGCCAAACGCCGGCAGATATGCTGAAAGCCATGTAGGGATTGCACGTGCCGAACCTGGACGCCGTGGATATCATCGAACAGCCGATCATGCCTGAATGGGCGCCGCGCGTGCCACAACATAAGATCCGCCGGCTTTACGAGCTGGATGCGCAAGGGATCTACGATGAGGAGCTGATCCAGGAGGTCGGCTATACCTTGCGCGCCCGATGTCAGAGCTTCATCGAGGCGTGCGAGGCGTGGGCCGGCCAGGCCCGCTGTCCGGTGTGCCATGAGCGCATCGCACACACGGGCGACAAAGCCGAGGTGCTGCGCTGCGGCGCGTGCGGTTGGGCGCTGACCTGGGGCGAATACTTCAAGACCTTCCAGCACAAACAGTTGAGCGGCGCGGAGCCGGTGCTGGCCCTCTTCCGGGAGTTCGTCGAACGCTTCCCTCCGGCCCGCACGCTTCCCCAGAAGATGCTGTTGATTGACCGCCTGATTCACGGATTTCACTGGTATCACAAATTCGGCCCGACCCGGCCGGTGGCCGTGAACCTGATCGAGGGGCGGCTGACCGATGTGATCCGGTTCCTGGATCGCCTGAGCTACGGTGAGGGGAGCACGCCCGGAACGCAGGAGATGCACGCCGAGTGGGTTGCCCGGAGCGAAAACACCCGCCGTTGGCTCGGGCTTGCGCCGGAGATTGCCCAATGACAGAGTCGAGCAGGATGTACCACTTCCACCACCCCGAAAAGATGTTCACCGACCGCGCCGAGTTGCTGGAGATCATCGCCGGGCAGCGGTTGATGACCCTGGCGATGGCTGCTGACGGCCAGCCCTACCTGGTGACGATGAACTACGGCTTCGACGCCGAGCGGAATTGCTTCTATTTTCACGGCGCGACCGCGGGCAAAAAGATCGCGATCATGACGGCGCATCCCGACGTGTGGGGCCAGGTGATCGAAGATCGCGGCTACGTGACGGGCAAGTGCGACCACGCCTACCGCTCGGTACACTTCGCCGGCCGCGTCAGTTTCCTGGAAGACGAAGACGAGAAGCGCGTCGCGCTCACACTGATGATACGTCAGATGGAACCCGACCCGGAGCCGGTAATCCAACGTTTGCTGGGGCACGGCCGGCTGACGAAGACGATCGTGGGGCGGGTGCAAGTGATCGAGATGACGGGCAAGCAAAATGCGTTGGATCTATTGGTGAAGGACAATTGAAAGGATGCCGTACCGGGGAGGTATAAGATGACCATCAGCGTCAAGAAGCGGAAAAGAATCACTGAGGCGCAGTATTTAGCGATGGAACGCGCCGCCGAGACCAAGAACGAGTTCCTCGACGGCGAAATCTACGCCATGGCCGGGGCCAGCGAACGGCACAACCTCGTTGCGACCAGCACATTGGCATCCCTTTACAGCCAATTGCGGGGGCGACCGTGCCGGGTATACCCCAGTGACATGCGAGTCAAAGTGGCGGCAACCGGCCTCTACACCTACCCAGATATCTCCGTCGTTTGCGGGCGCGCCGAACTCGCAGATGAAAATCGAGATACGCTCCTCAACCCCGTGCTGATCATTGAGGTCCTCTCCAAATCTACTGCCGGTTATGACCGACGTGAAAAATTCAGTCAGTATCGGCGCATCCCAACGTTGACCGACTATCTGCTAATCTCCCAGACCAGGTGTCTCGTCGAACACTATTTGCGCCAACCCGACGGTAAATGGCTCCTCACGGAGTACAACGACCTGAACGATGTCGTTGAACTGCCCTCGATCGGCTGCCGGCTGGCGTTGAGCGAGGTCTATGAGCAAGTCATGCTCCTCATCAAAGAGGAAGGCCCTACCTGGGAACTTCCACAGGAGACGCCATGAACTCCAAACAACGCGTGCTCACCGCGCTCCGGCGCACCGGCCTGCCCGACCGGGTCCCGCTCCAGTTCGATCTGCATCGCGGGCTGCTCGACCAGTTCAGCGCAAAGCTCGGCATGGCGGTCAACTACTCTCCCTCCTACTATGAAGACGTGACCTATCGCATCTCGGCCAACGATCTGCGCACGACGATGGGCAGCGATTGCGTGGTGGTCGGCGGCGGGCTGCCGGCGGGCTACCGCCACCCGACGACCGCCGATGGCTGCATCGTCAACGAGTTCGGCATGACGATGCGGCAAGGGCTGCTCTACATGGATGTGATCGGCTGCCCGCTGGCGAATGTGTCGTCAGTCAGCGAGGTCGCGGCCTTCCCCTTCCCCGACCCCTATGCCCCCGGCCGCATGGATTTCGCCGCGCGCGACATCGCCCGCTTCGGCGCCGACTTCTTCACCATCGGCGACATCGAGTTGACGATGTTCGAGATGGCCTGGCACATGGTCGGGCTGGAGAAATTCATGGTTGACCTGATCAGCCGCGAGCCGTATGTTGAGGCGTTGCTGAACAAGTGCATGGCGTTCAGCATCGGCATCGGCAAGCAGTTGGCGGCGCTCGGCGTGGATGCGGTGTGGGCCGGCGACGATTTCGGCGCGCAGAACGGCATGATGATCTCGCCCCGGCTGTGGCGCAGCGTCTTCAAACCTCGTTTTCGCGAGGTCTTCGCCGAGCTGAAGGTGGCCAATCCCGATGTCATCATCGCGTATCACTGCGACGGCGCCATCGCGCCCATCCTCGACGATCTGATCGAGATCGGGCTGGAGGTGTTCAACCCGGTGCAGCCGAACGTGCCCGGCCACGAGGCGGCGGCGCTCAAGGCCCGCTTCGGCGACCGCCTGGCCTTCTGGGGCGCCATTGACCAGCAGCAGCTTCTCCCGTTCGGCGCGCCGGCGGAGATCGAGGCTGAGGTTAAGGTTAAGGTTGAGACGCTCGGCAAGGGCGGAGGCTATCTTTGTTCACCGGCTCATATCGTTCAAGCCGATACGTCGGTGGCGAACATGGAGGCGTTTATTGCCGCGGTGAAGAAGCATGGCGTGATGCGTAGTGCGTAGTGCGTAGTGCGTCCGCCATTCGCTGATTCGTTGATTTGCCGATTTGCCGATTCGCTGATTTGCTATTTGCTATTTGCCGGAGATTTGCCTATGAACAGCCGTGAACGCTTTCTCGAAGTCATGAACTTCAACACCGCCGTCCGCTCTCTCAAATGGGAGTTCGGCTTCTGGGGCGAGAACATCACCCGCTGGTATGCCGAGGGGCTGCCCAAGGTGCTCGGCACGAACATCCCGACGCGGCTGACCACCGTCAACGCGTCGGTCTACACCACGGCGTGGACGCATGAGTGGCGCAAGGGCCGCACGTATCTCGAACGGTATTACGACGAGCGCGAGCAGGAGATCGCCCTGCCGAAGGGGATCGGCATCTGGGGCGGCGGGCTGTATTGGCCCAGCCAGGGCTTCCCGCTGGCGCTCGACGTGATGAACTATTTCGGCTTCGACAAATCCACCGCGCAGGTCCCGGTCGAGCAGGTCTTCTGGCCGATGTTCGAGCCGGTCGTGCATGAGGAGGCCGCGGAGTATCTGGTCTACACCGACGTGGATGGGGTCAAGCGGCGCTATCAGAAGGACGAGGGGGTCATCCCCAACGCGCTCGACTGGCCGATCAAGGACTGGGACACGTGGAACCAGCTCAAGGAAGAGCGTCTGCGGCTCGACCAGGTGCGGGCGCGCTTCCCGGCGAACTGGGCTGAGTGGGTGCAGGCATACAAGACCCGCGACTACCCACTGGCGGTCGGCGGCTACCCGTGCGGCTTCTTCGGTGCCCTCGTCCACCTGATCGGCTACGAAAACGTCTTCCTGAAATACTACGATGCGCCCGACCTGATCCACGACATCCTGGATCACTTTACCACCCTCTGGATCGCCATCTGGGAGGAGATCCTGGCCGACGTGGAGGTGGACTGCTGCCACATTTGGGAGGATATGTCATCCACCAAGGGGGTGATGATCTCCAAGCGGCTCTTCTACCGCTTCATGGCGCCGTGCTACCGCCGCGTCACCGACTTCCTGAAAGGCAAGGGCGTGAAGACGATCCTGGTGGATACCGACGGCAACTGCGAGGCGTTGATCCCATGGCTGCTCGATGTCGGCGTCACCGGCCTCTACCCAATGGAGGTGAGCGCGGGGATGGATGTGGTGAAGGCGCGCAAGGAATACCCGACGCTCCAGCTCATGGGCGGCATCCCGAAATACGACATGGCGCTCGGCAAGGCGCGCATTGACGAATTCCTGGAGCCGGTGGACTGGCTGCTGGAGCAGGGCGGTTATGTGCCGTTCGGCGATCACCTGATCTCGCCGGGCGTGAGCTGGGAGCAGTTCAAGTATTATCGGGAGCGGTTGAACGCGTTGATTGATAGCAAGGGGAAGATATGAAAACTGCGGATCGTCTGGTCATAGGACTGTTTGTCACAGTCCTAATCTTTTCTGTGTTCATTTACATCTTTTTCTTCTGCTTTAGTTTCCGGTAAACCTGCGCTGGCCAGTGCGGGTCTGGCGCAAGTGGCAGCCGCCAGAAACCGGATCGTGGTTTCTGGGACGCTGTCTACGGCCCATTT
>Ga0233425_10002911_pt1 | contig 32401 bp, 38 predicted proteins | sample Watercolumn_Towu_2_FD_181712 | JGI IMG/M metagenome (GOLD analysis project Ga0233425, IMG submission 181712) | Freshwater microbial communities from Lake Towuti, South Sulawesi, Indonesia - Watercolumn_Towuti2014_140_MG | ecosystem: Environmental > Aquatic > Freshwater > Lake | place... | reverse complement strand
TCTTGAAGGCTCCGGCGAAGGTGCCGCGCACCGTGTGCGCCTGCCAACCGGTGGCGGTGCAGATCTGGCCGATGGTTGCGCCCTCGGGGCGTTGCAGCATCCGGATCACTTCGGCCTGCTTGCTGTTCTCGCGGGTGCGCGGCTTGACCCACGTTGCTTCTGCGGCGGTTACGGCGGCTTCCAGTTCGGGATCGCTCGCGGCCGCAGGCGCGCCTTCAGCGTTGGCGATGATCCGGTCGAGATTGGCTTCGAACTGACCGATGCCCTTCCTGTTCACGTCGGGACGCGGAATGCCCAGGGCGTCGTAGCCCTCCGCAGCGACAAACCAGTTGGTGCCGTCGGTTGTGATTAGTGCGCGGTTGAAAAGTCCGTCGAGCACCTTCTTGCGTGCGCCGCCTTTGATGTTGTCGGGGAACCAGTCGATCTTGCCGCTGGTGTGTTCAACCGCGTGGGCCAGGATCGCGTGCTGGGCAGGGGTCAGTTGAGTGGTGGTCATGTTTTGCTCCTTCGATGTGGTGGACGGTGATGTGATGAACGCGCTGTTCTCAAGTGAAGCCAAGCGCTTTTTGCTTGGCTTCTTCGCTTCGCAATCAGGTGTTGGCCTTGTCTGGCGGGTTGGCATTGCGCCCCTGCTCGAGACCCGCGTTGAAGGCGGCTTCAAGCGCATCGCGTAGGCACCAGACCGCCACATCGTGGAAATCGAGGCTGTCTGAGCGGCGGGTTTCCAGGGTTTCGATGCCCAGCTTGTTTTGCGCGATCTGGGTCAGGAGTTGTTCGAGCTTGCTCATGTCCGTGTCCTTTCATGGTGTTGATGACGAACGTATGAACGCGCTGTTCCAGATGGAAGCCAAGCTCAATTCGCATGAATGACGAACAAATGATTGAAGGTGCCCCGAAGGGGAAATATGGGTATTTCGATTCGTGCCTACGCACGCCACCGAGGGGTGTCCGATGCAGCGGTGCGCAAGGCCATCGCTGCTGGGCGGATCACGCCGGAGGCAGACGGAACGATTGATGCCGAGCGCGTCGACCGCGAGTGGGCGCGCAATTCCGATGCACCGCGCAATGGCACGGCCACCCGCGCGGTCAAGGTCGCCGTCCAGGAATCCAGCGGGGCCACAGGAGACGGGCAAGCAGCCTCATTGGCAACATCCGCAGCAGGTGGCACGTCCTTGTTGCAAGCGCGGACGGTCAACGAAGTGGTCAAGGCGCAAACCAACAAGGTGCGTCTGGCCCGACTCAAGGGCGAGCTGGTGGATCGGCCGCAGGCCATCGCCCATGTCTTCAAGCTGGCGCGCTCCGAACGCGATGCGTGGCTCAACTGGCCCGCACGCATCTCGGCACAAATGGCAGCCAAGCTCGGCGTCGATCCCCACACGATGCACATCGCCTTGGAGGCGGCGGTGCGTGAGCACCTGCAGGAACTGGGCGAGATGCGCCCGAGGGTGGATTGATGGACATGGATTACGAAGGCGCGGCAGAAATCGAACGCGCGTGGCGCGAAGGGCTGACTCCAGACCCGCTGCTCACCGTGTCCGAATGGTCAGATCGCCACCGGATGCTCTCCAGTAAGGCATCTGCCGAACCGGGGCGCTGGCGCACCAGCCGCACGCCGTACCTGAAAGCAATCATGGATTGCCTGTCGCCGACCTCCCCGGTCGAGCGCGTCGTGTTCATGAAAGCCGCCCAGCTTGGCGCGACGGAGATGGGATCGAACTGGATCGGCTACGTGATCCACCACGCGCCGGGCCCGATGATGGCGGTGTGGCCAACAGTAGAGATGGCCAAGCGCAACTCCAAGCAGCGGATTGATCCGCTGATCGAAGAGTCATCGGCATTGGCCGAACTGATTGCACCGGCGCGCAGCCGGGATTCCGGCAACACCATCCTGGCCAAGGAGTTCCGGGGTGGCGTGCTGGTGATGACTGGGGCCAACAGCGCGGTCGGACTGCGCTCGATGCCGGTGCGGTATCTGTTTCTCGACGAGGTCGACGGCTATCCGTTGGACGTTGAGGGTGAAGGGGATGCGATCTCGCTGGCCGAGGCGCGTACACGCACCTTCGCGCGGCGCAAGATCTTCATCGTCTCGACGCCGACGATCTCAGGGGCATCGGCTATCGAGCGCGAGTACGAGGCCAGTGACCAACGTCGCTACTTTGTGCCGTGTCCGCATTGCTCCCACCGTCAGTGGCTGCGTTTCGAGCAGCTGCGTTGGGACAGAGGGCAACCGGAGACCGCCGCCTACATCTGCGAGTCATGTGACACCGCGATTGCCGAGCACCACAAGACGTGGATGCTGGAGCACGGCGAGTGGCGCGCGATGATCACCGATGGCGCGGGTAAGACGGCAGGCTTCCACCTGTCGTCGCTGTACAGCCCGGTGGGCTGGCGTTCGTGGCGAGAGATCGCCGCTGCGTGGGAGGCCGCCGTCAGTAAAGAGTCGGGATCGGCCGCCGCCATCAAGACCTTCAAGAACACCGAGTTGGGTGAAACCTGGGTCGAGGAAGGCGAAGCGCCGGACTGGCAACGACTGGTCGAACGCCGCGAGGACTACCGCGTCGGCAGCGTGCCGCAAGGCGGTCTGCTCTTGGTCGGCGCGGCCGACGTGCAGAAAGATCGCATCGAGGCGTCGGTCTGGGCCTTTGGGCGCGGCAAGGAGTCCTGGCTGGTTGAGCACCGCGTGCTGATGGGTGACACCGCCCGCGACGCGGTATGGAAGCGCCTTGCTGAAATGCTGGCCGAAACCTGGACACACGCCTCCGGCGCGGCGATGCCGCTGGTGCGTTTTGCCTTGGATACCGGCTTTGCGACGCAGGAGGCCTACGCCTTTGTGCGGGCTTGCCGCGATTCGCGTGTGATGGCGGTCAAGGGGGTACCTCGTGGTGCAGCCTTGATCGGCACGCCGACCGCCATCGATGTCTCGCAGGGTGGAAAGAAGCTGCGCCGGGGCATCAAGGTGTACTCGGTGGCGGTCAGCATCGCCAAGCTCGAGTTCTACAACAACCTGCGCAAGAGCGCCGATGTTGGCGAGGACGGATTGACCACGGTGTTCCCGGCCGGGTTCGTCCATCTGCCCAAGATCGATGCTGAGTTCATCCAGCAACTCTGCGCGGAACAACTGATCACCCGCCGCGACCGCAACGGCTTCCCGGTGCGTGAGTGGCAAAAGATGCGTGAGCGCAATGAGGCGCTCGACTGCTACGTCTACGCCCGCGCGGCTGCATCGGCGGCGGGACTGGATCGCTTCGAGGAACGCCACTGGCGGGAACTGGAGCGACAACTGGGGCTGTCTAGTCCGCCAGCCCTTGAAACACCTACTGAATCGATCAACGAGGCCACCCAACGCGGTGGCCTCGCTGTTTCTGGCAACCGTAACACCGGTCGGCGCGTGATCAAAAGCCGCTGGCTGTCCTGACACATCAAGGAGAAAACATGAGTCTTGCTACCCGTATCGAAAGTCTGGTCATCCGCGTCGCGCAGGAGTTCAACGACGTCCGCGCCAAGGCAGGCAACCTGGCCAACCTCACCACCACCGATAAGTCGAATCTGGTCGCGGCCATCAACGAACTGAAAGCCGCCGTGGTGTCGTCGGCGGTGATCGACGATGCGCACGTCGCGGCCACGACCACGTACTCGTCCAACAAAATCGTCTCGCTGCTCGATGCGCTCAAGACCGAGATCTTGGGCGGTGCCGATGCCGCGTACGACACGCTGGTGGAAATCCAGCAACTGCTGCAGAACGGCACCAGTGGTCTGGATGCGCTGCTCGCTGCCGTGAACAACCGCGTGCGCTTCGATGCGGCGCAGTCGCTGACCGTCGCCGAACAACTCCAGGCGCGCAGCAACATCGGTGCCGTCGCGGCCAGTGATGTCGGCAACACCGACACCGATTTTGTCGCGGTCTTTGTGGGGGTGCTTGTCTGATGAGCCTCGCATCGCGCATCAGTGCGCTGGCCAGTCGTGTCGGGCTCGAGGTCAAGACCAAGATCGACGCAACCCACCCCGGTCTGGCCCGGGCGTGGGTGTGCTTCGGCTACGTCGGCAACCAGATCGTCGTGCGGTCGTCGCACAACGTGGCCAGCGTGACCCGGACGGCGGCGGGTCGCTACCGCGTGACCTTCACCGTTGCCATGCCCGACGCCAACTATTGCTGGACGGCACTCGCCCGCAGCAGCACCAACAGTGGCACGCAGCGCATTGCCATCGTGCGATCCAGCACCGACCTGAAGACCGCCCAGTACGTCGACATCAGTTGCGCCACCACGGCCGCATCGTTCGACGACTCCTCCGAAATCAACCTTACGGTGTTCCGCTGATGGCCTACACACAAGCACACCTCGACGCACTGGAAGCGGCGCTTGTCAAGGGCGAAAAGCGCGTGACCTTTGGCGACAAGACCGTCGAGTACCGCAGCGTCGATGAACTCCAGGCTGCCATTGCGGCGGTCAAGCGCGACCTCTTCGAGCAGGCCGTGGACACCGGACTGTGGCCTGGCGCGCCACGCCAGATCCGGGTCACCACCGGCAAAGGGTTCTGAACATGCGATGGTTTGACCGAATGCGTAGACGCGTCGGCATGAGTCTGCTTGGCGGCACCCCGTTCTATGACGGTATCGGTGGTGGCCGTCGCGCCCTGGCGTGGCAGATTGGCAATCCCGGTGCGGTTGCAGCGCTGGCGTTCACCCAGAACGAATTGCGCGCCAAGAGCCGCGATCTGGTACGCCGCAATGCCTGGGCAGCGGCAGGCGTCGAGGCCTTTGTCTCGAACGCCATCGGCACCGGCATCAAGCCGCAGAGCATGCTGGCTGATCAGCCCTTGCGTGAAGCCATTCATAGCCTGTGGTGGGACTGGTGCGAGGAGGCCGATGCCGCCGGACTGACTGATTTCTACGGACTGCAGGCCTTGGCCTGTCGCGCCATGCTCGAAGGCGGGGAATGTCTGGTGCGGCTGCGCTATCGCCGCCCGGAAGATGGCCTGCCGGTGGGCCTGCAATTGCAGTTGCTCGAACCCGAACACCTGCCAGCCACGCTGAATCAGGAATTGGCTTCGGGAAATGTGATCCGTGCGGGCATCGAATTCGACAAGCTCGGACGGCGGGTGGCTTACCACCTGTATCGCTCACACCCGGGTGATGGCTCACTGGCTCCGATGTCGGGCACTGGTGGCGTGGTGGGCGGTCTCGACACAGTGCGTGTCCCGGCCAGCGAAATCATTCACCTGTTTCGTCCCTTGCGGCCCGGACAGATCCGGGGAGAACCGTGGCTGGCGCGCGCACTGGTCAAGCTCAACGAACTCGACCAGTACGACGACGCCGAGCTCGTGCGCAAGAAAACCGCCGCGATGTTCGCGGGCTTCATCACGCGCCTGTCACCTGAGGACAACCTGATGGGTGAGGGACTGCCGGATGCCAGTGGTGCAGCATTGGCCGGGCTGGAGCCGGGCACGATGCAGATCCTGGAGCCCGGCGAGGACGTGAAGTTCAGTCAGCCTGCCGACGTTGGCGCGAGCTACGCCGAATTCCTGCGCATGCAGTTCCGGGCGGTGGCAGCGGCGATGGGCATCACCTACGAGATGCTGACCGGCGACCTGACGCAAGTGAACTACTCGTCGATCCGGGCCGGGTTGCTGGAATTTCGCCGCCGCTGTGAGGCCATCCAGCACGGCGTGATCGTCCACCAGCTGTGCCGCCCGATCTGGCGTGCCTGGATGGAGCAGGCGCTACTTGAAGGCGCGCTGGCGCTGCCGCAGTTCACCGAGAAGAAGCGCGACTACTTCGCGGCCAAATGGATTCCACAGGGTTGGCAGTGGGTCGATCCCAAGAAGGAATTCGACGCGATGCTGACCGCCATTCGCGCCGGGCTGCTGTCTCGCTCGGAAGCCATCTCGGCCTTCGGCTACGACGCCGAGGACATCGACCGCGAGATCGCCGCCGACAACCAGCGTGCCGATGCGCTCGGTCTGGTCTTCGACTCCGACCCGCGCCATGACAAAGCGCCCCAACCATCGACATTGGGCGCGCCCATGAATGCGGCCGCCACAGTGGCCGTGCCGCAAGACCAACAGGACAACTGACATGCAACTCGTTCATCTGGCGTCCCGCCTCTACGGGACGCCGCTCCTCATTGCGCGTCCCAAACTCGACGTGATCCTCTCCGTGCTGGGTTCCCGCATCGGCTTGCCCGATCTGGACATGGCGATGCCGCTGCCCATGCCGCGCCAGAACGCCACATCGGGTCAGGCGGGCATTGCCGTCATCCCGGTGGTCGGCACGCTGGTCAGACGTTCGATGGGTATCGAAGCCGCCTCTGGCCTGATGTCCTACGGCGAGATCGAAGCCCGACTGGATGCCGCGCTGGCCGACCCGCAGGTGGCGGGCATCCTGCTCGATTTGGACTCGCCCGGGGGCGAGGCCTCGGGTGTGTTCGAGTTGGCCGAGCGCATCCGCGCCGCCAGCACCATCAAGCCGATCTGGGCGCACGCCAACGATGCCGCGTACTCGGCGGCTTTTGCCATCGCGGCTGCCTGCCAACGCCTGACGCTGTCGCAGACCGCTGGCGTTGGGTCGATTGGCGTGATCGCGCTACACGTCGACCAGTCGGTGAAGGACGCCAAGGACGGCCTGAACTACACCGCTGTCTTCGCGGGCAGCCACAAGAACGATTTCTCCCCGCACGAGCCACTCACCCCCCAGGCCACCACCGCGTTGCAGACCGAGGTGGATCGCCTCTACGACATCTTCGTGAATCAGGTCGGACAGATGCGCGGCATCGATCCGGATGCCGTGCGCGCCACCGAGGCGGGGCTGTTCTATGGCGAGCAGGCGGTGGCAGCAGGCCTCGCCGACGCGGTGATGCCGTTTGATGCGGTGATGACCGAGTTCACCGACGCGTTGGCGGCCAAGCAGCGGTTGGCGCAGCCTGGCGTGGCCCGCGCCTCGCCGCGAAGCTTGTCCACTCAATCCATTTCAAACCCGCCCCGAAGCAAACCTTTCACCCTGGAGAACACCATGACCGACCCCAAAGACGACCACGAAAACCTTAAGCGTCCGGCCGACACCGACCCACAGGGCGACCAGTCGCAGACCGACAGCGATCTTGAACCGACGCCTGCCGCCCAAGCCGCATTGGCGCAGTCGTTCGCCAGCGGGCGCGGCCAAGCTCAGGCCATTGCAGAGATGTGCCTGATCGCGGGCCAATCCCAACGCACGGCGGAATTCCTCGCAGCAGGCTTCTCGGAAGCGCAGGTGCGCCGCGCCTTGCTCGACGCCCGTGCCGACCAACCCGAAATCGCCTCGCGCATCACCGCAGAGGCAGGAACCATTCAGCGCCCGGAAAACAGTCCGGTGGTCGCTGCCGTCAAGAAGCTCACCGCCAAGGAGTAAGCCATGCCCACTGTCTCTCAACCCAAGAATCTCGGCGACCTGTTGAAGTACGAAGCGCCGAATCTCTACTCGCGTGACCAGGACACCGTCGCGGCCGCGCAGAACCTGTCGCTGGGCACCGTGGTGGGTCGCGAAACGGCTACCGCCAAGCTCAAGGCCCTCGACCCGAGCGCCTCGGACGGCACGGAAACCGCCGTTGGCGTGCTCGGCAATGACGTCGATGCGACGCTGATCGACCGTGAGGACGCGATCCTGATCGCCCGCCACGCCATCGTCGCGCGCGGCGCATTGGTCTGGCCGACCGGCATCAGCACTGCGCACAAAGTGGCTGCCATCAAGCAACTCGCAGAACGTGGAGTCCTGGCCCGCGAGAGTGCCTAAAACCCGCGCCTGACGCACTTCCAACGCTCCGTTTCACTCCCCCCAAAACCCGCCGCTGGCGGGTTTCGTCATTTCTGGAGATCCCAAATGCAGAACCCTTTTGAAAACCCCGGCTTTTCGATGGCCAGCCTGACGGCCGCCATCAACCTCCTGCCCAACCGCTATGGGCGGCTGGAGCAACTCAACCTGTTCCCGGCCAAGCCGGTGCGCACCCGGCAGATCATCGTCGAGGAGTACGCCGGTCGTCTGAATCTGCTGCCCACCCGGGCGCCCGGTTCGCCCGGCACGGTGGGTGAGCGTGGCAAGCGCAACCTGCGCTCCTTCGTGATCCCGCACATCCCCCACGACGACGTGGTGCTGCCCGAGGAAGTGCAAGGACTGCGCGCCTTCGGTTCCGAAACCGAAATGGAAGCCATCGGCGGTGTCATGGCCCGCCATCTGGAGACCATGCGCAACAAGCACGCGATCACCCTGGAGCATCTGCGCATGGGTGCGCTCAAAGGCAAGATCCTCGACGCTGATGGCAGTGAGCTCGTCGATCTGTTCGACGAGTTCGACATCACTGCGCAATCGGTGTCCTTCGAGTTTTCGACGGCGGCCGACAACGGGCAAATCAAGACTGCCTGCCTCGAGTTGCTGGGCCTCATGGAAGATGGGCTCACTGGCGAGTTCTCGACCGGCGTGCATGTGCTGTGCTCGACCGAGTTCTTCCGGGCACTGACCACCCACAAGGAGGTCAAGACCGCCTACCAGAACTGGCAGCAGGGCGCAGTGCTGATCAACGACATGCGCTCGGGCTTCAGCTACAGCGGCATCACCTTCGAGGAATACCGTGGCCAGGCGTCCTTTGTGCAGGCCGACGGCACGCTGGGGTCGCGCCGCTTCATTGCCGCAGGGGAAGCCCATGCCTTCCCGGTCGGCACGGTGGATACCTTCGCGACCTACTTCGCGCCAGCGGACTTCAACGAGACCGTGAACACCATCGGCCAGCCACTGTATGCCAAGCAGGAGCCACGCAAGTTCGACCGGGGCACTGATCTGCACACGCAGAGCAACCCGCTGCCGATGTGCCATCGCCCTGGCGTGCTGATCAAGCTCGTTGCTGCCTGATGGATGTCGCGACGTTGTACGAGGCGGCCCGAAGTGCAGGACTGCTGACCGCCGTCACGGTGGCGGGCAGCACCGTGCACTGCGCCTTCCGTGCCCCCGACGAAACCGTGCTGGATGGTTTTGCGCTGTCGCGGGACTACCAGATCGACTACCCGGCGTCCTGGCTGACGCTGGCAGCCGGGGACACCGTCGAGGTGGCAGGCAATACCTATCAGGTGCGCGACGTGCGCGCCATCGGCGACGGCACCGAGCGTCGCGCCTCGCTCTCCCAACTCTGAGGAACTCCCCATGAACTCCGTCCGCGAGCGCGTCTTGCGGGAGATCGTCACGCGCCTGGCATCTGCGATTGCCCCGACACCGGTGCTACGCATGCCTGCCGTACCGGTCACCCGCGAGGCCAGTCCAGCGCTGCTGCTGTTCGTCGATGGCGACAGCATCACCGCCCACGCCAACCACCTGGTCGACCGGCTGCTGATCGTCCGGCTTGCCGTGGTGGCACGCGGTGCGGATGCCTTCGACGTCGCCGACCAGACGCTGGTCGCGGCCCACGCGGCAATGCTCGCCGACCCGAATCTGGGCGGTCTGGCCATCGCCGTGCGCGAGATCGACTGCGAATGGGAGTTCGACGACGCCGACGCCGGGGCCGTCGCGCTGCCCGCCCGCTACGAAATCCGCTACCGCACCCACGCCATCGATCTCACCCAAACAGGATGAACACCTTATGCAAACCCTCTCCATCGAGCTACTGAAACCCCATACCCACGCAGGCAAGCGCCTCTTCGTAGGTGATCGCCTTGATCTGAATGACGCCAGCGCCCGTTGGCTGATCGCACAAGGCACGGCCAAAGCGGCCACCCCCGCCACTGATTCCAAACCCACCCGCCGTGATGCCACGTCCGGTGTTTCCACAACTGCAGCCACCCAAGGAGACTGAACATGGCTTACTTTTCTGGACAAGGCCGCGTCTACATCGGCGCACGCGATGAATTCGGCAACCCGGCTGGACTGACTTTCGTCGGCAACGTGCCCGAGCTGAAGGTCTCGCTGTCAGTAGACACCATCGAGCACCAGGAAGCGCAGTCGGGCCAGCGCCTGACCGACCTGCAGCTCATCAAGACCAAGAAAGGTGAATTCGCCTGCACGCTGGAAGAACTGATCGCCACCAATCTTGCGCTCGCGCTCTACGGCACCACGACCACGATCACCCCCGGTACGGTGACCGGTGAACTGCTGCCCAACCCGGTCACCCCGGGCAGTCTGTATCCGCTGGCCATGCAGAACGTGTCCGCCGTGCAGATCCAGGACTCGGACGTCACGCCCAAGACGCTCCCGGTCAGCCACTACAGCGTCAATGCCAAACACGGTTCACTGGTGGTGCTGGATGCCACGTCGGGCGGCCCGTACACCGAGCCGTTCACCGTCGATTACGCCTATGGCGCGGCGCAGAGCACGGCGATGTTCACCCAGCCACTGCCCGAGCGCTGGATTCGCTTCGAGGGGCTCAACACCGCCGACGGCAACCGCGAGGTGGTGATCGACCTCTACCGCGTGGCCATCAACCCGGCCAAGGAACTCTCGATCATCACGGACGAACTGCTGAAGTTCGAGCTGTCGGGCCAGGTACTGGCGGATCTGACCAAGCCAGTCGGTGGTGATCTCGGTCAGTTCGGCCGTCTGGTGCTGCTGTGATGGACGGCTTCAAGACATTCCCCCCTGAGCCTGTGGTCGTGACGCTGTCCGGCACCGCGCTGGAACTGACGCCGATCCGGCTGGGTGAGTTGCCACGGCTGCTGGCCGTGGTGCGCCCGCTGGCCGAGGAAATCACCAGTGATCCGGACTGGATGGCGCTGCTGGGACGGCATGGCGATGCCGTGTTGGATTTGCTGGCCATCACCACCCGGCGTGAACGCGCGTGGATCAACGACCTGTCGCTGGAGGACGCTGTGCAACTGGCCGCCGCCGTGTTCGAGGTGAACGCGGATTTTTTCGTGGCGCATGTCGTCCCGGCGATTCAGGGTGCGGCCCAGCGACTCGCGCCGACGCTGCGTTCACTGACGACCTCGGCTGGGACAGTGCCGTCGCCCGCCTGATCCGCACCGGGCACCGCCTGGGCGACGTGATGGCCTACACGCTCACGCAGGCGCAAGCCTTTCTGGATGCCGACGGACAGATCGAACGGCAGCAACTTGCCCAGCTGCTCGGCATTCATGCCGTGGCAGCACAGGGCGAGAAGCGAGGCATCGAACAACTGCAACGCGATCTGCTCAAGGACTGACCCATGCGCCTCTCGCTCACCACCACCGGCTTGTTGGACCCGCGCCAGTTGGCGGCGTGGAGCACCGAGCGGCGTCGTGCCATCCACACCGCTGTCGCCAAGGGCATGCAATCGGGCGGGCGTGAAGTGCGTGATGCGGCGCGATCCGAGATGCGCAGTGCTTTCACCGTCAAGCGCAACAGATTCATCTCTTCGATGGGCGTGAAGGTGTTCGACAAGAAGCCCGAACTGCTGCCCGCCTTGCTGGTCGGCAGCAAGATTCCTTGGCTCGGTCTGCATGAAAAAGGCGGCACGGTGAGCGGCAATTTGCTGATACCGCTGCTGCCCGGGCGCATCGGCCCCAAGCGCTTCAAGGCGGTCATCGATGGCCTGATGCGCTCGGGCAATGCCTTCTTCATCGAGAAGAACGGACGCGTGCTGCTGATGGCCGAGAACATCAAAGAGAACGCCGGGCAGCTGGGCCGCTTCAAGCGTGCCGAGCGTGGTCGTACCGGGGCCAAGCAGATCAAGCGTGGCCAGGAGATTCCCATCGCCGTGCTGGTCAAGCGCGTCGATCTCAAACGACGACTGAATCTGGCGGGTGGCGTGCAACGCGCACTACCTGCCTTGGCGCGGGCGATTCAACAAGAACTGGACAAAGTCTGATGGCAAGCAATCGTGCCCAAATCCTGATCAGTGCCGTCGACCAGACCAAGACCGCCTTCGACTCGATCAAGCGGGGCTTGGGTGGCCTGACCGACACCGCCAAGAGCGTCAATGGCGTGCTGGCCAACCTCGGCGTGGCTGTCTCTGTGGCCGGTCTGACCGCGATGGTCAAATCGGCCATCGACACTGGTGATGCGCTGGACGAGATGTCGCAACGTGTCGGTGTCAGCGTCGAGACCCTGTCGGTATGGAAACCGGCAGCCGAGCAGTCCGGAGTGTCCGGCGAATCGTTCGAGAAGGGGCTGCGCAAGCTGTCCACCACGATGCTGGAAGCCGCGACTGGGTCGGAAGATGCCGCGCGCGGATTCTCCGCCGTGGGTGTCGAGTTCAAGAACCAGGACGGCACCCTGCGAGCCACCGATCAGGTGCTGCTCGATCTGGCCGAGCGCTTCAAGGCCATGCCCGATGGCGCGGAGAAAACCGCCCTGGCCGTGCAACTGTTCGGCAAGTCGGGAGCCGAGCTGATCCCGTTTCTGAATCAGGGGCGCGACGGCATCAATGAGCTCGCCGCCGAGATGCAGGCGCTCGGCGTGCAGATGAGTAGTGAGACTGCGGCGCAGGCGGGCAACTTTAACGATGCGCTCGACAAGCTGAAACTGGCCACCACCAGCATCGGTAACCAGATCATCGCGTCCTTGCTGCCCGCCCTGAACGATATGGCCGGTGGCATGGTCGAGTCGGCCAAGCAAGGCGGCACACTGCGCGCGATCCTGGATGGCGTGGTGCTGGTGCTCAAGACCCTGGCGCTCGGTGCCGCCACCGTCGGCAAGGCCTTCGTCGCCTTGGGCGAGGCCATTGGTGCCGGTGTGGCGGCGGCGGTCGAGGCGCTCAAGGGCAACACCGATGGGGCCAAGGCCATCATTGCCGACCTCAAAGGCAATCTGGTCAAACGGCTGGATGAACTGGCGTCCTTCCGTGACAGCCTGTTCGACCCCAAGCCCATCGAGGTCAAGGCACCCAAGATCCAGGCCGATCCGGAACTGCTTCAACGCCTGACCAAGCCCAAGGCCGCCAAGCCTGCGCAGGACACGACCGGCGCGCAAACCACGCTGATAAAAGCGCAGCTGGACGCCGAGTTCGCCCTGCTCAGGGACGGTCTGACCCGGCAACAAACTGCGCTGGACGCTGCACTCGAAGACCGTCTGGTTTCGGTGCGCGACTACTACACGCAGAAAACAGCCATCGAGCAACGCGAGGTCGATGCCGAGATTGCCCGCAAGCAGCAGGAGCTGGCCCGCAGTCAGCAAGTCGCCACTACGGGCAAATCGGAAAACGACCGCCTGCGTGCCAAGGCCGAAGTGGCCAAGGCGGAAGCCGACCTCATCACGCTCAACAATCGGCGCACGGACATCGAGCAGGCAAATGCGCGTAAGGCCGCGCAAGCCGAGCGTGAGCTGGCCGATGCCTTGGCGCAGGCGCGTGAGGAACTGGCTCAGATCACCGGCACGGCTACCGATGCTGACCGACAAGCCGCCATCGAGCGCAGCTACCGTGATCTTCGGGCACGACTGGCGGCAGAAAGCGACGCCGACGGTGTGTCGCTAGTCGATCGACTGATCAACGTGAAGGCGGCGCAGGCCAATCTGGCGGCGCTCGAAGCCCAATGGCGGCAGGTCACCGAGCGTCTGCGCAATGCGCAGGAGGCCATCCAGACCCAGCAGCAAGCTGGGCTGCTAACCGAAGCACAGGCGCGTCAGCAGATCGTGGCCCTGCAACAGCAATCGGCCACCGAGATGGAGCGCCTGTTGCCGACCATGCAGCAAGCCGCGCAGGCCATCGGGCCGGATGCGGTGATTCGCGTGCAGGCGTGGCGCAACGAGCTGGATCGCACCAAGCTCACCGTCGATGAAATGGCCCCGCTGTGGAATCGCATCGGCGAGAGCTTCGGCGGTGCGCTCAACGGGATGATCACCGGCGCGCAGACCTGGCGCAGTGCCTTGGCGAGCATCTTTCAGCAGGTGGCCGATGCCTTCCTGCAGCAAATCGTGATCCAGCCCTTCCAGCAGTGGATCGCCATGCAGGCGCGGATGCTGGCGCTCAAGCTCGGCTTCATCCAGCAGGAGCAGACCGTCGATGCGGCGGCCAGCGCCGCCAAGGTCGCGCAAAAGACCACCGAAACCACCGCCGTGGTGTCGATGGATGCAGCCAAGGCAGGAGCCGGGGCGGCAGCCTCGCAAGCCTCGATTCCCATCGTTGGCCCGGGACTGGCCATTGCCGCAATGGTGGCGATGGTCGCCGCGGTCATGGCGCTCTTGGGCGGCATCAAGAAGTTCGCGGGCGGCGGTCTGGTCTCCGGGCCGGGCAGCGCTACATCGGATTCGATCCCGGCGCGTCTCTCAGCAGGCGAGTACGTAGTGCGTGCTGCCGCCGTGCGCCAGGTCGGTGTGGCCTTCCTCGATTCGCTCAACGGCTTGTCGGCAGGCCCGCGTTTCAAGGGTGGCGAATTGGCCTTCGCAGCGGGCGGACTGGTACCGGAGGTGAAAGTGCCGCCCGCGCAGCCGCAGATGAATCAGGCCGTGCGCATCGTCAACGCGGTCGATCCGGGTGTCACCCACGACCACCTGCAGTCGCCTGCCGGAGAGAAAGTCATCGTCAACATCATCGGGCGCAATGCACGGGCCATCCGTGCGGCGCTGCAAGGCTGAATTTCAGGGGAAAGTCCAATGGCACTTCTGTTCATCGACGGTTTCGATCACTACGACCCACAGGCCGTGGACAGCTTTGGCGATCCGTGGCTGGCACGTGGCAAGGCAGCGTATCTCTCGCCTCAGGCCACCCGGATCAATGGCCGTCGTCCGTCCTCCTATGCCCTGCGATTGCCAGAAGGTTCGGGTGGTGGCTACGTCAAGAACCTCGACGCCACCAAGGCCAGCCTGATCGTCGGGGCAGCCATTCGTGTGGTGCCGTACCAAAACACCTACACCGAGCCACTGCTCCTGGGCGTGCGCGATGCCAACTCGCAGGTTGCGCATCTCGTGAAAATCGGCGAGGACGGTCGGCTCAAGCTCTACCGCTGGCAATACGGCTATGACCAGTTGATCTCTGTCTCAGTTGCCAGCGCTCCGGCGCGCGGCTGGCACTACATCGAGTTGCAGGTCACGCAGGGCACGAGCAACGGGATTCTGTCAGTGCGCATCAACGGCATCCTGGCCATCCAGATGACTGCGCAGAACACCATCCAGGGCGGTGGCCAACTGCTCACGGCATTTGTGGGTGCCGTGCCCGGCCAGAGCTGTCCGCTCACCATCGACGTCGACGACTTCTACATCGCCGACACCAGCGGCACGATCAACAACACCTTCCTCGGTGATGTGCGCGTCGATGCCTTGCAGGCACAGGCCGATGGCAGCCTGAACCAGTGGACGGCCAGCCCGGTCGGTACCGCCGCATGGGAAGCCGTGAGCGACGAGGACGAAGCTACGGCGATCAATGCACCGAACGTGGGGTTGCGCCAGTCCTTCGATGTCGAGCCGTTGCCGGTGATGGCCACGCCCGCCATCTATGGCGTCCAGCTCACGATGCTGGCCCGCAAGACCGACGCCGGTCTGGGCAAGGTCAAAGGCCTCGTAGTCAGTGGCGCGCAGACCGCCGTCAGCACTGACATCGTTCTGCAGGAGCAACTGGCGTGGCAGAGCACGCTGTTCGAGCGTAATCCGAACGGCAACGTGCAGTGGACGGAGGCAGCCTTCAATGCCGCTGAGTTCGGCGTGGAGTCGGCATGACGGATCGCGTCGTCGTTCAAGACCTCGCGGAGGTTTCCAGCAAGCCGACGCCTGGAAGCGAACTGCCCGCCTTCCAGGGTGAAGTGCTCTCGCGCGCCACCTTCGGGGCGAGCGCAGCCAGCTTCACGCCGGAAACAGCTGTCGCTCCGCTGCCGCCCAATCTGGCGGCCAGCCTGTTGGCGGAATCCTTGGCGGGGCCCTGGCCACCCATCGATGCACCAACCTTTCTGGTCGAAGTGTTGCGCCGTGATACGGCCTCAAGCGCCATCGTCGCCACCGGTATGGATGCCTTTGGCGACCAGCCTTGGCCGGATGCGCAGCGCGGCGTGTTTGCCTTCCGCCATGATTGGATAGAGCCCCTCGTGGAACGACTGGAGTGGCAGACCAGCGTCACGCGGCTGGCCAGTGGCAACGAATCCCGGCAGGCACGCCGACGCGTTCCTCGGCGCTGGCTCACCTACAAGGTGGGCAACGCCCGGCAGACCGATGCCCTGGTGGCCGACTGGCTGGCCGATCATCTCGGTCAAATGGCGCTGTGGCCGCTGCCGCAGTACGCGGTGCACCTGACCGAGTCCTGCGAACGTGGCGCACTGGCACTCAATGTGACGGAGGCAGATGGGCGACAGTTCGGGCCACTCTCGGCCAATGTGCATCTGACCTACGACGGGGTGCAGGGCTGGCAGGAAACTGAGAACAATGGCCGCTGGATTTTGATCATCACCGCCGATGGCTGGCAGATCGCCCAACTCAGCGAAGTGGAAAGCGATCTGCTGTGGCTGACGGAGCCCTTGGCACGCGCCGCAGCCGTGGGCGGCACCATCATGCCCTTGGTGTGGGGCAAAGCCATTGACCCGGCGGATCTCACGCAGTGGGTACCCGGTATGGTCGGCGGCAACGTCCCCACACAGATCCAGCCTGCGCCATTGCCCGACCATGATGTCCTCGATGACCCATGGCTCGACGAGATCCCGGTCTGGCCAGATGGCAACTGGCGTGACGATCCAACGGCCGCCGCGCAAGCCACGATCACCCGCCAAGACTTCTCGCCTGCAGATCCGTGGATGCGCCGGGACGATCCGTGGGCGACGACAACTTTGCAGCGGCGCTATCTGGCCAGCTCACTCGATGAAGTCGAGATCTGGCGGGCGCGCTTGTGGCGCACCCAAGGCCGTCTGGAAGCCTTCTGGCTGCCCGATGGCTTGGCTCCGATCCTGTGGGTAACCGTCGAAGCCGATCCCGAGGATGGCTTCCTGCGCATGGATGGCAAAGACATCTCGGCGTTCTGGCATCGCCCTGCCGCTTGCTTGATCGTGCACCCAGACGGCTATCGGCAGTACGCCCTGACTGCGACCTGCCATCTGGATCAAGGTGGTGTGCTGGTGCTGCGCTCGGGTTTCGACGACTGGGTGCCCGCAGGCAGCCGCGTCATTCGCCTCGTGCGCTGCCGCCTCGACCACGACGCCGTCGATCTGTACTGGCACAGCCCGACGCTGCTGGAGATCACCTTGACCGCGCGCCAGTTGCCCGAACCGCGCGGCAATGACCGTCAAACCTACGAGGGAGCGTAAGCGCGATGAGCCAGAACCCATTGCTGGAAGTCGAGCTATACGCCTTCGCCAGCAACAGCGCGCAGTTCTATCTGACGCCGCACGAATTCGATGTTGATCTGGATGGCAACCTCTACAAGAGCCTGGCCTTGGAGCGCAACGAACTGGCGCTGGGTGCTGAAGCTGCGAAGGCTGGCTTGGATCTGAAACTGCCGCCGAACTGTGATTTGGTGCGCCATCTGCTCGCCAACTCTCTGACCGGTGACACCACCTCGATCACTCTGCGTATCGGACGGCGCGACACCTGGGGCGACTACTGGTGGATCTCTGGAACGCGCTGGATGGGCCGGGTGCTGGGTGTCGAAGTCGCCGACGATGTGGCTCGCGTTCGCTGCGAGTCGGCGCAAGTCAGTCTCAAGCGCATCGGGTTGCGGCGGCTCTACAGCCGCAAGTGTTCCCATGTGCTGTATTCGGCTGCCTGTGGTGCCTCACCGATTTCTGCCAGCGCCTTGGTGAGCAACAGCAATGGCCGCAACGTCGATCTCGACGGTGGCACGCCCGGCAGTGTCAGTGGCGGCTTGGCCGGTGGCTGGTTGCAAACCCCGGAAGGTGCCCGCCACATGATTGTCAATGACTACGGTGGTGGTGTGGAGTTGCTCTATCCGGTGGCCATTGAAGTCGGCACCGAGGTTCTGCTGACGGTCGGCTGCGATCACAGCACGGCCACGTGCGAGTCGCGCTTCGGCAACCTCGACAACTACGGCGGCTTTCCCGCCATCCCGAGCAAAAACCCGTTCTCGACGGGCGTGTTCTGAATTCTTGGAGAAATCGCCATGTGGTACCTCGTCGTCATCGTGGTGGCGGCGCTGGTTTCGGTCGCGCTCGCGCCGAAACCGCCCGAACCCAAACCGGCATCCCTGTCTGACGTCGATGCCCCCACCGCAGAAGAAGGCCGACCGATCTCGGTCGTGTTCGGCACCGTGCTGCTGCGCGGCTCCAACGTCGTCTGGTATGGCGATCTCGAAGCCGATCCGATCAAGAAGAAAGGTGGCAAGAAATGACCACGCAGACCGTCATCACCATCGATCACGTGCGCGCCGTGGGCCTGTGCGTGAACGGCACGCGTACGTGGTTTGCGCGTCACGACCTGGATTTCCGCGCTTTCCTGCGTGAAGGCTGTGACGCCGAAACCTTGCTGGCCACCGGCGATGCAATGGCACAGCGTGTGGTCGAGCACGCCCGCAATCAATCCAGCCAGCGGGGGCAAGGCTGATGGGTGGCAGCAGCAAGAAGCAAACCGTCGGTTATCGCTACCGGATGGGGCTGCATCTGGCCTTGTGCCAGGGGCCCGTCGATGCCGTGCAGGAAATCCAGATGGGCGACCGTACCGCGTGGGGTGATGCCGACCGCGCGCCGCTGTCCAACGGGCATGGGCTGACCAGCCTCTCGATCAACAAGCCCACGCTGTTTGGCGGCGACGAGCGCGAAGGCGGCGTGGTCGGCACCATCGATGTGCTTTCTGGTCATGCCGGACAAGGACGCAACGACTACCTGATGAGTCGCCTCGGCAGTTCCATTCCGGCATTTCGGGGCGTGCTGTCCTTGGTGGCACACAAGATCCTGTTCGCAGCCAACAACCCCTACATCAAACCGTGGGCAGTGCGCGTCCGGCGCTTCACGGAGGGTTGGTTCGATGCGCCATGGATGGAATGGAATGCCGAAGTCCGCAGCTGGGATGAGGACGAAGGCCGTGAGATCAGCGTCGGCATGAACCCGGCGCACATTCTGGTGCAGTGCCTCACCGATCCGCATTGGGGTATGGGCTATCCGCAGAGCACCATCGGCTGGAGTTTCTGGAACGCGGCATGGGCTTTGTCGAGTGAGGGCTTCGGCCTCAATCTGATCTGGACACGGCAGCAGCCCATCGAGAGCTTCATCGGCCAGGTCATCGATCACATTGGCGGCATCCTCTACACCGACCCGGAGCAAGGCACGTTTGAGCTCAAGCTGCTGCGCGACGACTATTGGATCGACAGCCTGCCACAGTTGGGGCCTGACGAAATCGTGCGGCTGGAACGCTTCGAGCGTGCCCAGTGGGGCGAGCTACCCAATGAACTGACCGTCGTCTACACCGACTGGCAAACCGGCGGTGATGCCGCCGTTACGGTCGAGAACCTGGCCGCCATCCAGTTGCAGGGCGGCGTGATCAATCAACGCCGCGACTACCCGGGTGTTAACTACGGGCCACTGGCCGCGCGGCTGGCCTTGCGTGACCTGCGCGCCTTGGGTTCGCCGTTGGCCCGAATGAGTCTGACCGTGGCACGCGACACCCTGGAACGTGCGCCTCTGCCGGGCGATGTGTTCCTGCTGAACTGGCCACGCTTGGGTGTGGATCAGATGGTGGTGCGCGTCACCGGCATCGACACCGGCACCTTGGGAGCGCCCGAGTGGCGCATCGAAGCCATGGAAGATGTGTTCGGCATGAGCAACACCGTGCTGTCGCCCCCGCCACCGCACGTCGAGGAGCCGACCATCGAACCGTTGCCGCCCGCCGTGGTGCTGGCCGTCGAGGTGCCGTATTGGGAACTGGCCCGGCGCTTGTCGCGCGCAGATCTGGCCTACCTGACCGATACGGACACTTATCTCGGCGCGCTGGCCGCCGCCGGTGGCACCGGGCAGTTGAATTGGCAACTGGCTACGGGCGCGTCCGGCGGCGACCTCACTGCCGTGGTGGGCGAAGACTACGCACCACTGCTGACGCTCGATGTGGCCTTGCCTGCCAGCGAGGTCGATGCCATCGGTGTGCCGGTGACGGCCATCAGCCAGCCGGAGAGACTGGCCGTGGGCGACTACGCGTATCTGGTGGCTGCCAATGGGGCGATTGCAGAGGCCGTTGTCGTCCTGGCCTTCGATACCGCCAACGCGACCATCGATCTCGCACGCGGCGTGCTCGACACCACACCCCAAGCACATGCCCCGGGGACTCGGTTGATCGGTGTCGGCGAATGGCTGGCATCCGAAGGCGCGGAGCGGGCCCCGGGCGAATCGGTGTTCGTGGGCGCGATTCCTCGCACATCGACCGATCAGGGTGATCCAGTGCTGGCCGCGAATGGGCAGCCGATGGTGCTGGCCGGTCGGCAGGCTTTGCCGTATCCACCCGGTCGTATCCGCCTCAATGGCCAGACCGAGCCTGTCGTAGTGGCCGGTGACCTCACCTTCGCGTGGGCCCATCGCGACCGCACACAGCAGACCGCCTATCTAGTGCAGCAAGACGAGGGCGATATCGGGCCAGAACTGGGCGTGACCTACACGGTGCACATCCGCAATCGCAACAACGTGCTGGTTCGTACTGAGACGGGGCTGCTCGGCACCGCCTACATCTGGACGGCAGCAGTGGCCGCGCTGGATGCCGGTGCGCTGGGCGACCGCATCACGGCGGAGATCAGTGCCGTGCGCGATGGTTTGAGTAGCTGGCAGCCGCAGGTGCGGGTCATGGATCGCGCGGGCTACGGCCTGCGCTGGGGACAGTATTGGGGAGGTGTGTGATGGAGTGTTCCGTCGCGAACTAAATGAGAGTTGGCATCGCGAGATGTTCGGCGTGAGACGGCGGTGGATGTCCCGCGGTTTCCGGGATGCTGTGCGACCGCAGTTGAGCGCGAGACGTTACGGTAGCGGCAGCGTGTGATTGCCGCTGGAAGCGAAGCGGCCCCGGGTAAATGCCGGGGCCGCTGTTCAGAATGGATCGTCAGGCAGATCGCCGTCTGGTTCAGGGAGGCCCGACGGCGGATGGTCCCCCAAGGGGACTTCTTTCGGGGCGTATCGTCGGGCCTGTTCGCCGTAGACGGTGTTGAACCACAGCCAGAGGTCGTCGAGGATCAGTTGGATGACGTAGGCCGTTTCGTCGGAGAGCGGTGGGTCGGCGGAGCCGGTGCTGCGCGTGAACATGTACATGATGGACTCGCGGATGGAAGTGTGAGTGCCTCTCATCGCATCTCGCCGATCGCCTGCTGCAGCAGTTCGTCAGGCAGATGGTTCAGTCCCTTGGGCACGGCCAGCTGCATGGCGGTACGCAGGATGCGCCCGGCGTTGCGCGGCAACCCGCGCGACGCCTGGCGCAGCAGCTCAAGGCCGGTTTCGGAGAGTAGTGTGTGGCTGCAGCCGGCGGCCTTGAGCGCATGCGTGATGAGCTGCGAGAAGCGGGCGTGCTCGATGACGGGCTGCAGTTGCACGCGGGTCTGGATGCGACTGTAGAGCGCGGCGTAGGCGTTGCGTTCAAGCATCGATGCCAGCTCCGGATGGCCGGCGAGCCAAACGGTGATGAGGTTGCGGGCATCGAAGGCGAAGTTCAAGAACGAGGGGAAGTCGCGGAAGAACTCGTGGGGCAGGTTCTGCGCCTCATCAATGATCCACAGGGGCAGGACCTGCTTGCCGGTGGCCAGTTCGGTGATGCGCAGCTTGATGTCGCGCCAGAGATCGGCGCGGCGGTGGCTGGGTTCGAGCCCGAGCGCACGGGCCAGCGAGCGGTACAAGTCGACGCGGCCGAACTCGGTCTCGGCCAGATAGATGGTCTGATAGCGGTGCGGGTTGAGATTGCGGGTGAGATGGCGCAGCACGGCGGTCTTGCCTACGCCGGGTTCACCGGTAAGCAAGCCGATGCCGGGGCTGTCGAGCAGCCACTGGAAGCGCTCGGACAAGTTCGCGAGCGCGCCGTCATCCCACAACTCGATGCAGTCGGTGTCCAGCGGGGCGCAGCGCAGGCCGAAGTGTTGACGATACATAGATCAGCCCTCCTCGCGGTAGTGGTGTTGATGCGCGAGCTCGATAAGGTTGGGCCCGCGAGCCGGTGCAGCGGTCGTGGGTTCGGCTGGTGGCTTGGCGCGCCGTCGTCGGCTGTTGGCGAGGGCATCCAGTGGGGTAGCCGCGCCCAGGGGCTGGCCGGCCTTGTTCTGGACGCGAACCACGGTGCCTGCGTGCGGATCGACGACAAGGACGATCTGCTGGCCAGTGAGTTCATACGGGACTTCGAAGACGTGTCCATCGTACGAGACGGTGCCGTCGCGGCGCACGCGGCGCTCTACGCGATGCAGGAACAGTTCATCGAGCTTCGGGGCCAGGCTGCCAAGTGCACGGATGCGCGGCAGATCCTGCTGGTAGCGCGCCAGCGGCGAGATATCCTTGCCCAGCGAGCTGTGGGGCTCGCGGTGGTAGACCTGCTCGATCCAGGCCCATAGCCTGGCGTTGAGGTCGGCCAGATCGCGGATATGGGTAGCATCGAGTTCGGCGAGGAATTGATCGCGCACGGTGCGGTGCCAGCGTTCGAGCTTGCCTTTGCTGGTGGGCTGGTACGGCTGGCAGTGGACCAGGCGAATGCCAAGGTCCGCGCAGATGGTCTGCAGGGTGGCGGCACGATAGGCCGAGCCGTTGTCGACGACAACCATGCGGGGGATACCGCGGCGCAGCAGCGCCTGCTTGAGCACGCCCTCGATCTCCAGCGCCGTCTCGGACAGGCAAAAGGCACTATGCGCGACGAGCCGGGAAGCGTCGTCGAACAGCGAGACCAGATAGGTCTTGCGGCGTGCCCCGCCGAACGAGAACGTCGGGCCGTGCATGACATCGCCGTACCAGATGGAGCCGGCATACTCGGCCACGAAGCTACGCTTCTCCTGGGGCACGATGGCGGGGCCGGTGATGCGCGAAAGGTCGTGGGCCTTGAGTAGGCGATGCACGGCGCAGCGCGAGAGCGTGCCGCGTGCGACGACCCCGGCGGCTTCGAGCAACAGCCGGATCTGGCGCACGGAGCGCTGCGGGTTCTCGCGCTTGGCGGCCAATACAGCGGCCTGTACGGTCTCGGGCAGCTTCGAGCGGCCGGTGTCGGCACGGGGCCGGCTGGCCAAGCCCGCAACGCCATCGCGCCGCCAGGCGTAGTACCAGGTCTGCAGGGTGCGCTCGCCGATGTGGCGGCGGCGCGAGCCGGGGATGGCGTACTCCTGAAGGGCGAGCTGACGCAGCAGCTGCTGGAGCTCGCCGCGTTCGAGCCGCTCACGGCTCACGATGGGGCCGAGCACGGACAGCCGGAACAGGGCCACGGGATCGATGTTGTTCATGACGTTTCCATTGAAGTGGACGAGGCGTCATGAAACGCCGAATGCCTGATCCGTGGCAGTGGGCAGACTGTGTGGAGTGTCTGCTATCACGCCGGGCGGCGTGTCTCGCCCGGCGTACGATGCCATGGATCACGGGACATCGAGGCCGTCCAGGTCCAACCATGCCATCGCCCGGCACAAAGGCATGAACGCGAAGCAGGCACACCAGAAGGAGGTGGTGTCGGCGGTGCGGCCCAGTTCCGGGAAGCGACTTCGCAGGGCAAAGGCAAAGTCGTCGGTGCGGCGCAGGAGCTGTGTCCACCAACGCCGGACGGTGCGGCGATCGACACCGGCCACGGTGGCGGTACAGCGTTGCGACATGCCGACGAAGATCAGGGCAAACACGAGCTGCTGCAGCGCCCAGCCGTACCAGCGCAGCGGACAGATGCACAGCGGCAAGCGAGAACAGGTCCGCCTGCAGGCGGCACAGCAATAGCGCGGCACGGGCACAGGATTGAGGGTACCGCGCTCGCTGCGGTCGGCTTTGCGCTCATAGAAGCCATGCGCCCACAGGCACGCGCAGCCACAGTGCGGACAGCGTTGGGGGTGATAGGACTGGGGTACGGTGACAATGGCGTGAAGGTGCTGCTTGAGCGTGAGAAAGTCGTGTACGATCCGAAACATAGGCCGGGCTGTTCTGCGTTCGTGAACTGGTGTGCAAACCGTCTCACGATAGCAGAGGAGTACCGGCCTATCTCATGTCCGCGGCGTCTCGCGATGATCGAGAGAATGTGCACGAAATCGCTCTCGACGTACGCGAGACAAACGCCCCCTGTTCCACCTCAGATTGAGCGAGACGTAACATGGAGCCGCGCATCGATGTTCATCTGCTCACCCTGAACGAGCCTGCCGAATGGCGTGAGGCCTGCATCGCCAGCCTCGAGGACGCACCGATCCAGTTGCACGTTTTGCCCGGCATTCCGGGGCGTATCGGCGAGGCACGCGCGGCAGGCTATGCACAAGGCACGCTGCCGCTGGTGTCCTTTGTTGATCCCGACGATTTGTACGAAGCCAGTGCCTTCACACAACTGGCCGATGCGCTGGATGCCTGCCCGCAGGCCGTGATGGCTTACACCGACGAAGCACTGACCGACGAAAACGGCCAGGACATCGCCGTGAGGCGTCTGGCCTACAGCCGTTGGCAACACGCAAACAGCGCTAGCCACGTGCACGGCCTGATCGTGATGCGACGCTCCGTCGTCGAAGCCGTGCTCAAGGAAACCACTGACCTCAACAACTTTGCTGATTGGCTGCTGACCCTGCTTGTGGCCAAGCGTGGCGGTGTGCTGTACCTGCCCATCGTCGGGCGTCATTGGCGGCAGCACCCGCAACAAAGTCATCGCACCGGCGATCCGGAAGCAGTCCGGCGCATTCGCCAAGCATCGAATCTCTGGAGATAGACCATGTCATCAACCGACCCGAACCTTGGACTCAACTACGGCTGGACGCTCGGCGAGAGCGGCTGGGACACCGGCATGGACGCCAACCTCAAGCGCCTCGGCGCTGTGGTCGGCCTGTCCGTGAAAGACCGCGACCTGACCACGCCACCTGCCAGCCCCGCCAACGGCGACCGCTACCTCATTCCTGCCGCTGCCACGGGTGTGTGGGCGGGAAAAACCAACCAGATCGCGGTGCGCATTGCCGATGCCTGGGAGTACCACTCGCCCAAGATCGGCTGGCTTTGCTACATTGAGGACGAGGCCAAGCTCTCGGCCTACAAGTCCACCGGCTGGAGCGCAGGCATCGCCATCTGATTTCCCATCTTCGTACCCACCAGAAACCCGCCCAGGTGTTCACGCACTGGGCGGGTTTCGCATTTCTGGAGACTGCAATGACCCAACCCGAACAACAACAGCCTGCGCTCGTCGAGAACATGCTCCTTTTGCGCCGCGAGGACTTCGACGAACTGCTGGATCGGGCCGCTGAACGCGGAGCCGAGCGTGTCCTGACCCACCTTGGCCTGGAAAACGGCCACGCAGCACGCGACATCCGCGAACTACGCGACCTGTTGGAAGCCTGGCGAGATGCCCGGCGTACCGCGTGGCAGACCACCGTCAAGGTCATCACCACCGGCATTCTGGCCGCACTGCTGGTTGGTGCTGCCATCAAGTTGAAACTGATGGGAGGCCCACAATGATCGAGACACTGCTCGGTGGTCTCCTCGGAGGGGCCTTCCGTCTCGCACCTGAAATCCTCAAATGGCTCGACCGCAAGGGTGAGCGTGGCCACGAACTGGCAATGCAGGACAAGGCGCTGGAGTTCGAGAAGATTCGTGGCGCGCAGCGAATGTCGGAAATCGGCGCGGGTGCCGACGCGGCATGGAACGTCGGTGCCATCGAAACCTTGCGGGAAGCAGTTCGGACTCAGGGCGAGAAAACCGGGGTTCGCTGGGCCGATGCCTTGTCGATCAGCGTGCGCCCCGTCATCACCTACTGGTTCATGGCCCTGTACTGCGCCGCCAAGACAGCCGCTTTCGCGGCGGCAGTGACTGCAGGTGCTGGCTGGGGTGTTGCCATCCTGCACGCATGGACGGAGGCCGATCAGGCGCTGTGGGCCGGGGTGCTGAACTTCTGGTTCCTCGGGCGCGTGTTTGACCGGGTACGGCCATGATCGAAATGCCTCAAGCGGCCATTGATCTGGCCAAGCGCTTCGAGGGATTCGAGCGCAAGGTGAAACGCGGAATCGAGATCACTGCTGTTCCCTATATCTGCCCCGCAGGTTTCTGGACAATTGGGTACGGCCACCTTTGCGATCCCAAGCACCCGCCGATCACGGAGGCAGAAGCCGAGGTCTATTTGGTGCGCGATCTGCAAACAGCGCTCGCCGCAACGCTACGTTACTGCCCAGTGCTGGCCACTGAACCCGAGAGCAGGCTCGCGGCAATCGTGGATTTCACGTTTAACCTTGGCCCGGGGCGGTTGCAGACCTCGACGTTGCGGCGGCGAGTCAATCAGCGGGACTGGGCAAGTGTGGCGACGGAGCTAAGGCGCTGGGTCTATGGTGGTGGGAAAGTACTACCGGGCCTTTTCGCGCGACGAGAGGCTGAGATTTCCTTACTGCTCACCAAAGAGTAGGGCATCGAGTTTCTGGGGCACGAATTCTTCTACATCCCATCGTTATTCCTTGCCAATGACCAGATGCCGAATGGCAACGTCTTTTCCGGCGCTGGGCATGTCGACTCCAACCCTGGGCGAAAACCTGCGTTTCCCATCCACATTCGGCAACTCGCCGAGTATTCCCAACTCCAGATCAGACGCCTGGCTGCAACTCCACGCGCACTTGGCGCGATTTGCCAGCCCGTTCTACCGACAACACCACGACATCACCAACCTTCCTTTCGTCGAGCCGTGCCAGCAACTTGGCAACGTCAGCTACAGCAACGCCGTCAATGCTGGAAATTCGGTCTCCCGGCAAGATGCCTTGGGCAGTGACCTCAACACCGCTAAGACCGGCTTTCTGCGCTGCAGAACCAGGGGTGACGCGCAAAACGAACACACCTTGGAGGCCAGTCAGCGCTTGCAGGCGAGCATTGAGCTGTTCATCCACCTCGATGCCAAGTGCCGGGCGGATGTACTTGCCGGTCTTGATGAGCTGTGGCACCACGCGCATCACGGTGTCCACAGGTACTGCAAAACCGATCCCGGCCGATGCGCCGGAAGGGCTGTAAATCGCGGTATTGATACCGATCAAGCGGCCTGCCGAATCAAGCAACGGCCCCCCCGAATTACCGGGGTTGATGGCGGCATCAGTCTGAATCAGATGTTCGATGGCTGCTCTGCCCGTTTCCCCTGGCAGTGAGCGATCGAGCGCAGACACGATCCCGGTGGTGAGTGTCCAGTCCAAGCCGAAGGGGTTGCCGATGGCGAACACCTTTTGTCCGACCTTGAGGTCGGCACTCATGCCGATCGGCACGGCCGGCGGGCGCTTGAAGCCGACGCCGATCTTGAGCACGGCGATGTCATGGTCAGGGCTCGCTCCGACCAGCGCGGCTTGGTAGTCGCGACCGTCGGCCAGCTTCACCGTGGCCTCCGAAGCCCCCTGGATGACATGGAAATTGGTAACGACGTGACCACTATCATCCCAGATGAAACCCGAGCCCGTGCCGCGCGGAACAGAAAAGACATCGCGGGTCCAGACATCGCGCACCAACTGCGCCGTGGTGATGAAGACCACCGAGGCCCGCGATCTCTCGAACAGTTCGATGGTGCTCTTTTCGTCGGCGGCTAGATCACCTCGCGGCGTGATGGTGCGCTCGGCGGCTTCGTGCGGACTGAGCCAAGCTTCGATTGCGGGCAGGAACTGCCACAACAGCATGAGGGCGGCAACACACGCGGTCATGATGAGCCAGCGCCGAACGAATTGATTCGGCACGCTGCGCTGATGAGGGTCTGGGTAAGGCATGATGAGTCTCCTGTCGGGTAGGTCAGCGCCAAAGGCCGCCCGGGCGCCAACGTGGCGGGCGCATTGGGGCGAGGGGCTTCGGAGCGAATGGATCTGCGGGGAACAGTGGCGCCAACGAAGGCTGTGGCGCGAACGCCAGCAGGCGCGCGACGCGCTCCGCCGTTGGCGGATGCGTGCGCAACCATGAAGGTTCGGGGTTGCCCCATCCGGGCAACAGCCAAGCACGCCACGAACGGCTCACCCGCTCGATCTTCGCCAGCGCCGAAGCGAGTCCCTGCGGATCGCCTGTCAACTCCGCGGCCATTCGGTCGGCGTCAAACTCGCGTACGCGCGACAAGCCGAGCTGTGCGAGCAATGCGAGTTGGGGTGAGGCTGCCAGCAACAGCAACCCCAGCCAATTGACCTCTACCGCGCCGATCATCAGCGCCGGTAAGCTGAACAGGATCGATATCTGCCCCAGTAGCGCCAGAAGATTCGTGAGCCGGCTGATGGAATCGGCCAGCCCCATGACACGAAGATCTTCCTGAGCGATGTGCGCGATCTCATGCGCGAGCACACCTCGCAGCTCGCGCTCGCTCAAGCTGTGCAACAAGCCATCTGTGAGAGCGATGGCGGCATGGCGCTTCGAACCGATAGCGAAGGCATTGACGACGGCGGTGGGCACATAGTGAGGTGTTGGCGTGGCTGACAAACCGGCGCGAGTGGATAGATCTCGCAGCATCGACCAGATCGCAGGAGCCTCGTGCGGATGAAGCACGTGCGCGCCATACAATCGCAAGGTCAGCGTCGTGGTGGCTAACGGCTCGATCAAAAAGGTCAATGCGCATACTGTCAGTGCCAGCCAGAATCCGTTCTCGCCGAACAGCAGGCTGCCGGCAGCGGCGGCGATCCCTAACAAGGTCAAACCCAGCAGCCCCGTTTGCAAGCGATTTAGCCAACGGTGCCGTGAAAAGGCATCGCATGGATTGTCGGGGTCACGATGGGTCATGCGCGGCTTTCTCGGTCATCTGATCGTCACGCTCCCGCAGCAACCAATAGGTAATGCCCAAGGCCAGCGTAGCGCCTGCAAGCGCTGCAACCTTGCCCGGGCTGGCTTCGGGATCGAGGACCACGAACTTGCGCGCCAACGCGATCAGTCCAATCAGAATCACGGTCTTCACTTGGATGATGGTGTCACGGCGTAGCGCCACGCGCACAATGGAATGCTTGAACTCCATGGCGATCAGCAGCGTCATGATCATCCCGAAAACAGTCTGGAACACCTTGTGATCCAAGGGATTGAACGCATCCAGAACCAGCAGGGTGAATACGATTGAGACAAGCTGGAGTAACGAAACCACGATGATTACGGCGATCACTGCCGACAAGACGAGCGCAACGACCTGTTCGAAACGTTCATAGAAGGTCATCAAACGCCACTGATCGCGCATGTCGTCGAGCATTGTTCGGTTAGGATCTTTCTGCATGGGCACTCTTCTCTTTCTTCAGGATTGAATGGTTCTCCAAAAATGAGCATCAGTTCCGGGCTCATCGTGACAATTGGGATGTCACCCAGCGCATAATGTCCTGCGCGCCCGTGGCGCCGCCGATGGGTGGATCAGCCTCTTGCACGTCAACCATTCGTCCCATGCATGGCATCAATCCGGCTTCTGGTCCGGCGGCAGCAATCCCAGCAGATCCGCCTGCAAATGTTGCAACTTGTCGATGCCAGCCCTCAATGCCTCGTCACGGCCGGCTTTTTTCATTTCACTCAGGGCGTGAGCCATCTGCTGAATGCTCTGATGCAGGACATCGACCGGATCATCAGGATCCTTGCCGAAGAACGTAGGGCGACCACTTTGATCCCGCCAGTATTGGAGTGTTTCGGATTGAGGGGGCACTTGGGTCTTGCCTGACAGATAGTCGATCATCTGGGAAATCCAGACCCGGTGGTCGGCGTATGTGAACGGCACGGGCAGCGCGGAGCGACTGTCAGGTTTGAATCCCTTCCAGGATAAGGGTACCTGCCAGGTGTGTAGCCATTGCTCGAATTCATGCGCCGGCATCGGTTGCCCGATGGCATAACCCTGGCCCCACTCGCATCCCAGACGCAGCAGCATTTCACCATGCTGAATGGATTCGACTCCCTCCGCGATGCAGTTCCTGCCAAACGACCTTGCCAGTGCCAGTAGCGCATCCAGGATGGCGATATCGTCCGGATCCTCGAGCATGTCGCGTATAAAACCTTGGTCGATCTTGAGCAGGTGCGCGGGCAGGCGCTTCAGATAGGTCAGCGATGAATAGCCGCTGCCGAAATCGTCGAGGGCAAAACGCAATCCCATCCTCTCGCACAGCGCCATCAACTGAGACACTTGAACGAAGTCCTCCACGGCGCTGGTTTCGAGGATTTCCAGTTCAAGGTCTTGCGGCTGGGCGCCGGGATGTCGTGACAACATACCCCGCAGATGCATGATGAAGTCCGGTTGCAGCAAGTGCCGCGCACCGATATTTACGCTGATCGGGACATGAAGGCCGGCCTTGCGCCAAACTTCGATCTGGGTCAGCGCAGCCTCGATGGTCCATTTCCCCACGTCAATCCCGAGCGGATGGTTCTCAATGATGGGTATGAAGGAGGCAGGAGATAACAAGCCACGCGCCGGATGTTGCCAGCGGATCAAGGCTTCGGCGCCCAGCACCTCACCGGTGCGCATGTTGACCTTGGGTTGGAAGTAAAGCAGAAACTGCCCATTGGCAAGGGCATTCGCTATGCTGTCCAACCCTTCATAACGGTTGCGCAGCTGATGATCCGTCTCCGAATCGAAAACGTGATATCGATTCTTGCCGGCTTGCTTGGCGCGATACATAGCCTGATCTGCCTGCCGCAGCAGTTGGTCGGCGTCGATATCTTCGCCTTGCGGGTAGTAGCTCACACCGATACTCGCGCTCACCTCGCACAGTGCGTCACCAATCGGTACGGGCTGTGCCGCTACCTCGATCAGGCGATCAAGAATTGGTAGGCTGAAGGAGTTTTCCGGCAGGTCGACCAGAACGGCGACAAACTCATCGCCACCAAGACGGGCCAAGGTATCCTCTTCGCGCAACACCTGCGTCATACGCCTGGACAGGACGGACAGCAATTTGTCGCCGACTGCGTGGCCGTGCTGGTCGTTGACCTCCTTGAATCCATCCAGATCGATGAAGACAACCGCCAGGTGCATGCCACGCCGACGTGTCTGACGAATGGCCTGCTTAAGGCGGTCTCCCAGCAATAGTCGATTGGGCAAGCCGGTGAGCAGGTCGTAATGAGCAACGCGTTCAAGCTGTTGCTGGTTCTCCTTCAGCGCCGTGATGTCGGAGAACATGGCTGCGTAATGCTCGATATGGCCCTGCATATCCGGGACTGCACTGATCGTCAGCAGCGCGGCAAACTGGCTGCCGTTCTTGCGTCGGCACCAGAGCTCTCCGTGCCAGTAGTCGTGCTCAAGCAGAGCCTGCCAAACGGTCTGATAAAACTCATCGTCATAGCGATCGGACTCGAGCAGACGGGGTGTCTGGCCCAATACTTCCTCCCGCGCATAACCAGTGATCACGGAAAACGCCCGATTGACGTTGACAATGTGGGCCTGAGCGTCGGTAACGAGGATGCCCTCTCCTGTGTGCGCAAAAACTTTAGCCGCAAGGCGAAGCTCTTCCGCAGATCTTCTGCGTGAGGTGACATCATGGATATAGCCGTGCCAGAGGATGCTCCCATCAGGCATGGCTTCAGGCGACGCCTCGCCTTCGACCCAGATCACCCGACCGTCTGGAAACTGCACACGGTACTCGTCATGCCAAAGCGCGAGTGACTGCCCCGACGCCTGTATGGTTTCATGCACACGGTCACGGTCTTCAGGATGGAGCGCCGCGAACGCAGGAGTGGCATCTTCAACAACATCCTCCGGTGCAACCCCGTATATTTCCCGCATCTTGGCGCTGGCATAAGGGAAGTGCGAGCTGCCGTCCGGACGAAGGCGGTATTGGTAAAGCATACCGGGAACGTGGCTGGCCAACTCTTCTCGCTGTAGGCGCATGGAGTTCAGCGCCTGCTCGACCCTCTTGAGATCGGTGATGTCCTCTACCGTCCCGTCTGCCGCTATGGGCCGACCAGAGGCGTCGCCCTTGAATGTTGCCCGCAGGTGTATCCAGCGAACCTGCCCTCCGCTGACGATGCGATACCGCAGATCAAGGGACTTTCCGCACATGGCAGCATCCCATACCCTTTCGAAGAGGGGGCGGTCTTCAGGGTGAATGCACTGCAGGAATCGCTCGAAGGCTATTGGCGCACCAACATCCAGGCCGAGCACGCGGCAGGCTTCATCGGAGCAGGTGAAGAGTTGCGAGCCAAGATCGAGATGCCAACTGCCAAAATGGGCGTTCTGGTTAATCTGGCCACAGTGTTGGGCTGAGATTTGAGGAGTCTCGTTCAAAGGTGGCGCTCATTATGGGTGAAACAGAGGTTCCAAAGTTTCTGCAACTGGGAACGCATTTCGTCAAAGATTGTGTGGTTGGGGTCGCTATGCATCGCGTCTACGCACTTTCTTCAAGGATCGAACAACTGATAAGCAGGGTGGTTCGCGCCGGGTTATCACGACAAGCGGGATGCCACCCAGCGCACCATGTCCTGCGCGCCCATGGCGCCCGCCTGACGTGCAACCTCATGTCCCCCTCGGAACAAAATCAGGGTTGGAATGCTGCGAATACCGAACTGGGCGGCCAGG